>Ga0209085_1000708_pt1 | contig 23508 bp, 21 predicted proteins | sample C_131016_EF_Meta_FD_187310 | JGI IMG/M metagenome (GOLD analysis project Ga0209085, IMG submission 187310) | Freshwater microbial communities from Lake Croche, Canada to study carbon cycling - C_131016_EF_MetaG (SPAdes) (version 2) | ecosystem: Environmental > Aquatic > Freshwater > Lake...
TCTGCTGAGTTTAGATCAGCATAAAAAGAAAACTTTGTCTTTGTTTCATTCCATTCCTTTTTAGATTCAAATAAAATGTCATTATATATCTTGCTATAGTTTATCTTAAAAAACCTTCTCCCCTTGAAACCACCCCTCTTATGCTCTATAAGGCCCTTGCTTTCTAACTTTTTAATAGCCTGAGACTGTAAGTATGTGTTTATACCTAAAGAGTTTTCTACACTTTCCGCTGTTAGGGGAAACCAGTCCTGTCTGTTTCCTTTAGATTTTTCCCATTTGTAAACAAGAAGCAACTTAGATAGAAGAGCAGTTGCTGTACCATCACCAGATAGATATTTCATAACTTTCTCGCTGATGATAAGAAACTCTTTCTTAGTATTAAAAAATACTAGTTCTAGATCTTGTTCAGAAGCCATTATTCTTTAATCCTTCTACGTGTTACTCCATCGGTCGTACCAAACTCTGTTAAAAACCACATGGAAATCTTGCTTACAAGATAAGCTTTTTTAACATATGTTCCATGAATCTCATTAAAAAGTTTTAATAAACTTGGCATGGCAGGTAGCCCCGCTATTGCTTTTGTCTGAGACAGGAAATATTCATTCTCCACATAGCCTGTAATATTGTACAATATTGCTGTAGAAAGAATATGATGAGCAAGACCATAGAAGTCTTCTATACCGATCTTCATAACCTCTACAAGACCTGAAGAATCCCCGTTTAAAAGTTTAATCAAAATGTCCTGTGTAAGTTCATGAGATACAGTAAGTAGACCAGAAGAGAAAAGATCTTCTTTAGTATATACATTTTGATTAATAGCATTTTCAATATTAGATATAGCTAATCTAAAACTTCCAGATGGATGTTCTGCAAGAACTGGTATGACTTCAGTATAAAAAGTTTTAGGAATAGAGGGTTGATCCCATAGAGATACCCTAATGAGGGTATCTCTTATCCCCATCATCAGTTCTGATTTGGTAAATGCACGAAACTTATGATGCTGACATCTACTGGTAAGAGATACAGGAAGACTTTTTGGTTCCATAGACAAAAGTATAAAAAAGTTCTTATCACTAGGATTCTCTAGCACTTTCAATAAAGAAGATTTGGCAGAAGGAGACAAGCCATCTATCTCTTCAATAATAAATACTTTTGTTTTTGAATACATAGGACCAGTGTTAATCAAAGAAGTAAAATCTACAACATCACTCTTTGATGATGAAGTCCCATCCAGCCTTTGAACACCTTGAGTACCATCAAATATCTCATGTATAACAGCTTGGCACTTGGAACAAGTTCCACAAGGTTCTCCATTCAGACCTTTAGCAGTACAGTTTAAGGACATGGCAATAAGTTGGGCTACTGTTGTCTTACCTGTACCCGAAGGACCTGATAAAAGTATGGCATTGGAAAATGTGTTTGTCTTAGACTGATTAAGAAGAGAGGTTATAATCCCTTTATGACCATAAACCTGTGAAAACTTCCTAGGTCGTGATTCTAATGTTAACTGCATACGGAAAGTGTAGTTCTTTCCTCTCTGATTGTCAATAACTAGGTAGCAGTTCTGGTAAACAGTTCACTAACCTTGGTTAGGTCACTGGCTGAGTAGCTTGGTGTATTTCCAACAAGAGTTGTATACCCTACACCACCATTAAATATGTGTGATATTCTTGAAACCATATAGGTTTGATTAAGAGTAGAAGGATTGCCCGTATTTTCATTTGACCAATAAGGCTTAATCAGTTTTCCGGGTTCTAAGAAAAAGTTCAATGACCCTGAAGCTATAAAAGAATGTTCATCCATAAGGTCTTGAGTGTATTTTCTTACATTATATGAAAATATATCGTCAGATGTACGGAGAGAATCATCCAAATAATATTTAAGAGGATAAACTCCTGCGCCCTTAGAGGATACGAATGTAAAAACATTATCATAGTTATTACTCAAGGGATATAACATATACCCCTCAGAAGTTAGTTTTGTAGTAAAGGAGGGGCTCTGCAAATACATCAGAGATGGTTTAACCAAATCCCATAAAGCTTGTTTCTTAGACATATTAATTCCAAACCCCATATGATTAGTATTATATATAAGAGTTTTATCTGAGTCTAATAAAGATGTAGGGGGTTTAGGATGTCTAGAGTCTATAAGAGTAACAACTTTTTGTGTAAGTAAATAGTTCATGCTCATTATGTTTAATGTCTGATTAGAATCTGTAAACATGAACATCATAGAGTCACTCTTACCCCGAGAATAAGGAAATACCCTTTCCCTAATAAACTGAACTGGAGTTTGAAATGTTCTAAAACGTGTAGTTATAGGATCAGCAGAGTCTTCAGGCATATTTAAGTTAAACTTGTAGTAGTTGTTGCCTATAAACTCTTCAGTAGCTATTTGTCTTATTATTCCCGTAGAGGTATTACTATATGCCTTACTGTAAGCCATCTGGTCAAAATACCAAGGAGTTATCAAGGCAATAGATATTTGATTTCCTACATATATATTACTATCTGAAGTAGGTATTGAAAAAGATAAAATAGAAAGAACAAGAGTTCTTTTATAGTTATCGGCAGAGCTAGTAAACTCAAACTGTATTTTTGTAGATACAGATAATATATGTTTATCAATAAGGTCTGATACATAACCCAATGCAGTAAATGACCACACACCAGAATAGTAAGAGGAACTTATATCAGCTATAAGTTCCAAAGTTGTTGTATTCGCCATGGCACTAGGGAGAGGGTAGTTACTATCACCAAGAATAGTTGCTGTCCAACTCCAGTTAGATGAGGGGTTAGGAATGTCCGACATGACTATCTAGATTCCTTGTATAAAAGTTAATCATATCTTGTCTAACAGGTATGTATACTGTATTCGTAGTGCGTAATAAAGCACTTACTATTTGAGGATTAACATTACCACCATAAGCAGGAGCTTCAATACCATTGTTTGGTATAGCTGTAACTAAGAAATAATACATAGTTCCAGTTATAAGACCATATATAGTGTATGGGTTAGAAACACCTTGTATAATAATACCAGTGGCAATAGATACTGAGGGAGATGTTGAATAATAAATATTATAAGATGTAGCACCGGGTACAGGATACCAAGATAGAGTTGCTGTCTCGTTGGTAGTGGTCACTGTTATTTGTGGACTAGATATTGAACTTGAAAAATCAGTTAATCCGGGACTTAAAAGAGAAGGGTGCATTATATTGTTAATATTATATAGAATATCATCGTATGCAGGATCACCATATAAAGCATAACAAAGAGTATAGGCATTGTTTATAAACCTATCATCTGGTTCAAACTGGTAAGGTGGCTGAGAATAGGTTATATTGTTAAAATCCATAGACAAAGAATCAGGATAGAACTCTCCTGTTTTAGGGTCATAGTTAGACTGTGATACAGAAAACATATCATATCTATTAGGAAGATGAGGATCGTCTGTGTACTGTGCTATTCCTACATTACTTGCCATATCTTATTATCCCTTTCGTTGAGGCTTATAAATATTTTCTACATTAGTACTTACTTGCTTAGCACTATCCCATGTTGATTGAGTAAGAAGGCTTTGAGCCATGAATGAAAGTGAAAGTGTCCCCTCTATAGGATAGTATCCCTCACCTATTTTTTGAAAAGTTTTACCAAAAGTTATAGATGCAGTTTTTATTACAAACCCTGTTGTACTATACACTGGTTTAGTGTTTTTACCATCAAAATATCCAAAATCTATATACCATAGATTAACATTACCCCCAGAAGACTGGGTATTTGATGGATTATCAGTTACCAAACTATTAGAAAAAAGACCTTTAGCAAAGTAAGTAAAAACATCAAGTCCATTAGGAGATGGTGCTGTTAGTAAAACCCCTGACTCGTCTCCCGGTAAACATTCTCTATATATAGCCCTCATAGGTTCATCTACTTCACTTTTTGAGTTCCATTTGTCAGCCATTCCCATAAAAAACTTAATATTCAAACTCATGGAACCTGTATCATCCATGCCATGCCATGCATTAGCATACATGCCTTTACCACCAAGCTGTAAACCAAATGTATCGGATACTTGGTTAGTAGCTTCAACAATAGCTGCTAACCAACTTGATATACTACCCGCCGTATCTTTTATCGCTTGTTTAGTATAGTTTAATAGTTCCATCACAGGCTTATTGTAGTTATGAGAAACAGTTACAGTTATATTGTTATCTCCAGCAGGTAATGTATAGTTTAAAGCTGTCTCCGTAGGAGCCCCAAATCCAGCTTTTTTATATATTCTAATATAAGGACCGGGATTAGCTATTAATGTGGCTATGATTTAACGTACCCCCAATGCAAATCCAGAAGGTCTAGAGGTAGAAGCACCTGATTTTTCCATAATAGTATTACCATCTTGATTTACCTTAATTAGCTGTTTCATGTGAATAACAAGCTCATCAAACTTTTCATATAGTTTATCAAGAGGAATAATAGCTTCTGGTTGACCGTTTTCAGACATTGTAGCAGGATTACCATTAGCAGATATATCAATGCCGGGAGAACTAGGTTTAGGCATCATTATGCCACCACTTGGAAACATGGCACCTTTATCAAAAGACAATTTTTGATTTTTGTTTAAAGCCGTTTTTAAGGCATCTATAGTAAGAAACTTTCCCTTGCCGACACTAAACTCTTTAAGATTAGATTTTGTAGCTCTATCCAATAACAAAGTTTCGAACTTTCCTCTCTCCTCAGGGTTGTTCAAAGAACTTGAAGCTAAGTTTTTATTATTTATACTATATGTACTTAGCTTTTCGTTAAACGAAATAGGAATTTGTTTTGAAGACTCTAAATCTTTAAAAATTTCTATTTTTAAATTTTCAAAATCTTTGATATTTTTAGCTGATTGATTTTGTTGTTTTTTATCTTCTAAGTCTTGAAACCTTCTTTCATCAGACAAAGGGTTTAATGCCATATAACCATTGCGCTTATAATCCGCTATAAGCGCAACTTCATCTGGTGAAAGGGGAAAGCTATTATCAGGAACATAACCATAATGGGCAAGTGCTTGTTCAGGTATGTTATCAACATTTACACCCGCTTGTTTTAACTCGTCATACTTTCCACTTTTTTTCATACTCTCAATCGTTTTGTCTTTCAATCCCTTTTCTCTATCTATATTTGAGAATACTTTTCCAACTAAAACTGCCAACAAGCCAACAAATGCCACCCCCGCTACCCCTGCTAAAACTGCACCCACAACGTCAGTCATGATAACGGGTATAAGAGATTCAAGTATAAATGGCAAAAACTTTTTCCCTAACCCTTTTAAAGCTTCAGCACTTAAGTTGCCAATAGCAGTTTTAACAATTTCATCAAGAAAACCGAGCGGTTTCTTATTGTTATCGTTATTTGCATTTAATCCACCACCTCTCTGCATCTCTTCAAGTATTTTTCTTATTCTATAAAGTTCCCTGTACATACCTACAGGTCCATTTTTCTCTGGACGACTGTAAACTTGACCTATAGTAGGATCATCAGAATCAGCAGGTTTAAACTTAAGTGTATCACTTCCAGCAAAAGTTTCATCTGTTGATCCTTTTCCACCAGCACCGTAAGCTTTCTCACCCCAATATCTAAAACCTCTTTTATCTCTTCTAGCAAAATCTTCTTCGGATATAGGTTCTTGATAGTTATCACTATTACCTTTGTCAGCTTTACGTAGTATTTTATTAGAAAGAGCACCTAGTTCTGATTCTTGACTCCTTTCTCTTAGTCTTTTATCTCTCTTTAGCATATCCGTTTTGCTTCCCTTGCTATCTCTGGAAATGCCCATGGCACCTCCAAGGAAACTGAGAACCGGATTATTAGCCATAAAACTTTCAGCAAACCTTCCCAATACATCTGTGTTTGCAAGAGCATAATCCTGTTTTACAAACTCTTTCCTTAACTTCTGTATATCTTCTTTAAAACCATCGTCTTTGTTTTTTGATCTTTCAAGTTTTAAAAACTCAGATATTACAACATTATTATTTTTAGCTTCTGCAAGAAGTTTCTGGTTAGCATCATTTATATTTTTTAAATATTTTTCATACAAATCACGAGTTTCTCTTTTAAACTTGTCAGCTTTAGACTTATCACCATTTACAATAGCTTCATCTTTATCTTGCTTCTTAAGTCTGTCTAGCTGTGATTTAAAAAACTTAGATTGATACTCTGTAATGCTTTTGAGTTCTTTAAGCATTCCACTAGAAAGATCCTCAGATACTTTCTGCATTGTTGCAATTTGAGCAGATATCTCTTTTGATAAAGCCTTTATAGAAGCTTGATCAAGAGTTATTTTTGGGTTACTGGTACGTTTTCCAGAACCGGGTGGAATACCGGGTGGGACTTCATTACTCAACTGCTATTCCTCTTGTTCAAAGTATCAACTAAAATCTCATACTGGTCTTTCAAAATATGAAACTGAAGACCCATCATTGACTCTATACTGTTACTTGAATTAGTCGTCATAACTGATATCATAGCCATCAGGTCTTTCATCCGGTAGGGCCTGAAGTATGTCAGAAACTCGAAAGGTAATAGTGCGTTTGCATACCTCTTCATCCCTAATAGGGTTTTTAGGTATAGTTATTTCAGGATTAACTCCAAACTTAAGATTGTCTATTTCTTTTGCAAGACGCTTTACAAGACTATCATCTATTAATGGTCTATTATCTAGACTGTCTATTTTTTCCTTAAGTGTTTTTTTAGAAAAATCTTCCCCGTTGAGAGACACAAGGGTTAATGCTATCTGCCCTTTGGTCAACATAGATATCTTATCTAGTTGAAACTTTTGATATGCTTCTAGATCTTCCTCAGGTAATACAGGAAGCTTAAGAATATCCTTGCCTTCTTGACTATACTGTTCGTATAAATCAATAATACGCTTAAAATCATCAAACTTCTTTTGTTCTTGAGAAAAAACTTCTCTAACAAACTTCTTTAACTTAACAGAATCACCGTATCTGGTATATCTATAGAAGACTGCATCCACATAGTTGGGATCTCCCTTCTTACCTCTTTTTATTCTTACCTTATCCTTGGTTTCATCTTCGAGAGTATCAATGGTAAGCCACGTAAGATTAAGATTTATCTTAGGGGTATACTTTCCTTCTTTTATCTGAGTAGCTAAATCGCCTTTATCTGCATCTTCAAGAGCTTTTATATCCCCTCTTGTAACTGGAAAAGGGAAGTCTTCTATGATAGGGTTGTAGAAGTTAGCTTTAAGCTTAACAAGGATTTCCAAAACAACCCTTTCTGGAAACTCTGCAACATTAACATCTTCATAGATCATGTTGTTTAGGGCACCAATAAGTTGTTCGGGAATAAGATCATCATTAAGCATGGATAGGTTGATAAGTTCCCAAGCTGTGAAGTTTCTTATATGTACAACTTCAGGTACATTAAGCTTGCCTTTTGTAGAAAGTTCAAAAGGAAGATATCCCAAAGGGACTTTGTGTGACTGAGATCTTTCATTAAGCTTATCCATGTTTAGGTACTCCTGTGGAATACCCGCTTCTTCTAGTTTCTTATGAATCTCTTCAGCATCTAGATCTATTATACCTGTTGCCATTTTGTTATCTCCTGAATATTTAATAAGTGAAAAAAAGAAAACCCCTAGTTTCCTAGGGGTTAAAGTAAACAAAGTAAAAGCTATTACTCAGCAGTGTTCTCAACTGAAACTGGAGAAGTTTTTTTAGTAGATTTACTACCTTTTTTAGGAGTTTCTACTACAGGGTCAGGAAGTTCTTCAAATATATCTGATAGCCCTTCTGCTTTAGATAGGGTATTAATGATGTTTTCTATTTCCATGGTGATTATATCGGCAATCTCCTCAGATACGCTTTCATCATCTCCTACAAGTCCTTCAGCAATACGTGCTACTTTTTTCCCATCTAAAATGATAAAATGCTGGGAATCAATAACAATATCATGACCCGATTCTGCCAGTTCTTTTTCTACCCCCTTGAGAACATCTAAAACTGTTTTCATTATTCCTTCCTTTCTTGCAAAGTTAACAACTTTACAGGTGTAGTATGCATTTTTGAATAGCTTCCTTAAGAATAAGTCTTTAGGGGTGGGGCAAAAATCCTCATCCTTTTATCAGTCATTCCCGGTTGACAAGTCTTCTAATTAGTAAGGGCACAGAAAACTTTATCGTCTTCCTTATTGGTTACTAACCTATAGCTTCCATGTACAGATATATAAGGAATATTATATATAAACGTCTCCAGTTCCTCAACAAGTTTAGTTTTTTCGCCAAGCCCAAGCCATGCAGTTTTTTCTTTTATACCGTCTTTATACTTCTTAGTATTAACATAATCATATATATCCCACAATCTATAGTCGTTCCAAGTTTCAAAACGAGGAAGTTTTTTATAAATATTATAGCACTCATCTTCATAATCATTAAAAGGTATGATCTTATACATCCATTTAGGAAGATAGTATTTACTATCAATAACTTTTTGAGCGTCTTCAAAATACTTAATAAAACATTCTTCTTGAGACTCATCTAAAAAAATACGAATGCAAGTTTTTGAGTCAAAGGATATACCTTTCCTTGAGTAATCTTTTTTATTGGAATACTCTAAAACGGCCACACCACCGTGGATAAAAGCTATTGAACGTGCAACCCAATATCTCCATTCCTTATTGTCATAGGTCTTGACGATAAAACTTTTAATCCTAGTTTTAGCAATAACATCAGCACGAGTCCATTCCTTTTCTTTCTTTTTAGGGGCGGGTGGTTTTCTTTTAGCTTTAGGGGGTTGTGAAGGAGGGGTAGGTGGAGTGTAAGAACTGTTGTCAGAAGAATCTTCATTCTCGTTCAAACCAAAGTTATTAATAATAGAATATCGATTTTTATCAAAAAACTGCAACTTAAGCTTATCTGCCATTTCTTTAGCAGATTTAGATTCTTCTACAAAAGAAGTACCATTAGCAAGATTTTCGAGTTTTTGGATTTTGTCAAGAATAACCTTGTTTTTAGACATAACATCAACGGACATTTTAGCCCTCCTTTATCCTCTATATAAAGAGTATCATATTAATAAATATGTGTCAACCCTCTTTTATTAAACTAAGCATGCGCCACCAGCACATGCTATCTCACCTTGTAAATCTGTAGAATCTTCAGTTTCTACTACCTTAGTCAAATCAATTGCAGAAAGATGGGGCAACAAGGCTTCATACTCTTCTTTCGTACAATCTGTAAAAGGTGCCTGTACATAAGTCCCGTTATCATATGGAAGTACAGAAATTCCACTGTAATAGTCCCTATTAAGCCACATCCACTTACCCACATCACCCCATTCATCTTCTTTAATAGATATAGTACAACTTACGTTATGCCTATTCCTTCCCTTTGAATGACCAGAAGCAACCCACTCTACAGAGAACTTCTTTACACGCTCTAGTGTGGTTAAAGGACTTTCTGTTCTTACCATAGAACCTTCAGGAGCTTTCTGAGGAACACAAATGATAGAGGTATCTTGAGGTCGGAAATAATCATCCTCAATAAGCTGTGGGTGATTGTCTTTAAGGTAGCTATAGATAGCCTCATTCTTACCTACACGAACACGACGAACGTAATAGTCATTATGCCAAGCGTGAATACCACTGGAACTCCCTAATACAAGGGAAGTAGTTCCTGCTGGCTTTACGGCAGTTGTCCTAGCGGCGGGGTTGATACCAATAATTCCAGCTACTCTGGCATTCTCTTTCTTGACTACATCACCAGCCTTATTAAGGTCAAGGTTCATTACTGCACCAGAACCAATACCAGTCATAGATACGCCCAGAAGTGCTTCCTTCTCTACGGTCTTTCTCCAGATGTCTCTCAAATAATGAAACTCAGTAAAACCTGCCTGAAGAGTACCAATAAAAGCACCAGCACGAACTCTGTTTTCTAAATCTTCTTGAGAGGTTACGTCAGAAGCATTAACCTCACAAAGGTTACACATTTGGTAAGGGCGTAAAGCAATTTCACAGTTGTGGACAACTAGACCGCCCACCACACCCCAGTGGGTATCATCCGAAAGATTAAAGTCATACACATCTTCAATAGAATCTTTCTCAATAGAAACCACTGTCACAGGTTCCTTGATAAAGGACATTAGAGTTTCCCCTGTAAGCTCAAGGGTAGTCTTGGTATCTCCCGAAAATGTCATAAACTTATGGTCTTCAGTAGCCCTCAAATTCATAACTACATCACTGTTGGTAAAGGTGTATGAAATTTTATATAGCTGTTTAGCTCCTGTTTTCCAGACTGTCCCTTTCACCATCTCACCTCTCCAGTTCATTAAATCATGAACCTTACCATCCGCTAAGGAAGCCAGAGGTATTAGTTTTGACCCTTGAGAAATTAGACTATCCCCAGCAAGGCAACATGGGTTCGTACCCCAATCAGGGTCATTTGTAAAATAAAAGCCGGGTTCTCCAGAACCTGATGCCTTAACCTTATCCCAAAGCTGAAAAAAGTTATCTTCTTGTATTCTGCTTCTATCTAGAACTACAGAGTTATTTGCACGACCCCGTTGAGGATTAGATTCCCACCAGTTTCCAAACTTACAAGAAAGCATGTCAGCATCGTCAAAGCTAAAAAGAGAAATCAAAGCAGACCTACGAATACCACCAGCTAATACAGAATCAGCAATATGGCAAATCATGTCATGCGCTTCAATAGGGCGAAGGAAGGTGCCCCTGCCACGCTCTGAAATAGCTCTTTCAAGAATGTTGATAATCTGTACAAGGGATTCACGTAGAGGACCAGCACCGGGAGCTTTTCCACCTGCTGTAACAAGCCTGTGTCCTTTTGGGCGAACATCACTAAAGTCAAACAATACGGGTTTCTTGCCCTTAAAAAAAGATTCAATCAAAACTTTTATTGCATCTGCCCAACCTTCAATAGAATCTCCTACAAGGTAGCGTCTTGGTCTTTCCTTGCCCTCTAGCTTCGAAGGACCAAGCAGTGGTGGCAGTTTGGCTACGTGGTGTTTCTGAACGCTTACACCTACACCAGTACCACCCAACAAAAGAAACATAGTCTCACCAAAAGCATCAAGATGCTCAACTGGAAGGAAAGAGCAATTTCCTGTGGAAATTCCTGATGCAAGAACGAAGCTATGATCATTTTCTACTTCAAGACACCAAACCTCTTCTTCTTGAAACTCGGTGATTGAGGATACACGAAACAGAGCGTTGGTTTTATTGGAGATTTTTTCAAAGGTGCTATAATCTTTTGTCCCTGCTTTGCGTACTCCGTAATTTGTTACTTTACCGGTGTAATCACGCTTTGAGGAGACAAAAATACCTGCCACTGGAAAAAGCTCTTCTACTACTTTCTGATGGTACTCATCGGAGGCAAGAATCCCATAGTATTGGCTTAGGCTAGAATCATCATGATTTTTCTTTCCATCTGCGGACAGATATCCAGCAACAAAAGCCCGAATAAGTTCTGGACTGTCAATTTTAGGGTCGGGGGATGTTTTAAGGTAGGTTCCTGTATAAAAAATAGGGTCACCCCCACAGGAAAGAGAGGAAGACGATTCAAACCCTAGCTCTTCAAAACGATACGAATATCTTTCTTTATCCTTACCGCACAATCTTACCATTGAGTATTTTCCACTTTTAGTAGAAGTAACAGTACCATCCCCAAAGACATACCCATACGCCCAATAAAGTTTCTCTTTTATCTCGGCTTCATCGTAGTTGAATTTCTCAAAAATTGAGGGTGCGCCTAAAACGTAATCTTTTACGGATAGGTTGGTCGTTTCTGTTCTGTCTGACAAAATCCATCTATGATTCTTAGTGGCGTACTCGGTTATTGAAGAGTTACCACGTTTGATATCAATTCGATACAACATATCTTTTCCATATGAACGTACTGTGGCTTTCTGCCACAGACCCAAATGAGTTAATACAACTATCTCTTCTCCATCCTCAAAATCTTCAAAAGACTTGACTCCTTCTGAAGTCACGAACTTAGTATTTCTTCTCAAGCAGTTGTAAATCCTAGCGGGATTTTTATCAATGGCAGGTCCAGCAAACTGAAGGCTACGCATAGAAGGAAGAACCTTCTTTGTCCTTACATAGTCATCATAGACCTGATATATTTCCTTTTCTAGCATGGGGTACTTCTTAACGTGCATTGCAACATTCCTGTCAACAAGCTCGTCCCATGTTTCCCTTCTACCAAGGTCATCACGGTACTTTGAATACTTCATGAAAATCGTGACATCAGATAAAATGTCTCTGGCTAGTTGGTCTTGATTACTCATACTGCTACTCCATTATACTTAATAATTAAATCTTCTAAAATCTTTGAAGACATAGCTCCAGTTACTATGTGAACCACTTCCCCATCTTTTATAAACACATAGGTAGGAAGAGAAGAAACTTCATACTGTTTCACCAGTTCAGTGTTATCATCAGAATCAACTTCTTCGATTTTAACTTCGGGGTGCATAACTTTCATCTTTTGTATAACCGGTTTCATAGCTTTACAGGGAGCACACCATTCTGCATAAAAATCTATTATAGTTAATCCTGACATACTTTACCTCTATTGTTCCAAGCTTCGTGCTAAAATAAAAAGAAAATCACTGAGCCTATTTAAATAGATACTCAACCATTTAAGGTCAAAACGACTCTTACCATCTAAACGGTCTGAGTTTACACCCATGTACCTGACAAGCTGTCTTTCAGTCCTACGGCATACTGTCCTTGCAATATCTACATCTGCTGATTTATCATTGTCACCGGGAAGAACAAAACCATTGACAATTTCTACCTTGGAGTCTACGTGTTTCTTTATTAAAGACTCTAGCACATCTATATCTTTCTGGGATATCTGATAAAGTTTTTGATATGTCTCAGAACGTATATCCCCATAAGAAGAAATGTTGGGTTCTGTAGCAACAAGAGAACCACCATGTTGAAGTTCCATCTGAATACCTTCAAAGATAGGTCTGGTACAATACGAATACCTATAGTGCTTTATTTTACCTATCCAGCTTGATAGCTCATCCAAGTCTCCAAGTACCTCAAAAAGAAAGTCATCCTTTCTAAAGGAAATACCGTCATAGTTGGTTGAAGTGCCTCTATCTCCGTTTTTTGTCACAACCTGCTCAAAATCGTAGTTCACTTGTCTTCCTTTTTACATAAAAAATACCAAACAACAGCAAGAAACCCCGATATAACTGAAGCCATTAAAGTAGCTATGACAACATAGTTTGTACGCATTTTCTTTTTTTAAGATATACCCTTTAAGGTATAACTCTTTGCATATTCAATCCTTTTATACCCAAAAAGGTATAAAAACATAAAAGTAGGTACGAACAGTAAAGTAGATACAAAAGTAGGTATTGCAAAAGGAATAGCCATAATATAGCACTGAACAAACCCTGCCAAATCCTTAGTATACATCTGCCATCCCCATGGATCTACCCATACCATAAGATTTGACAATACAAAAAACAATATTGATGATGCCAACCCTGTTCCTGTTCCAACTATAACATGCCTCATATAACTGACAGTTAAGAACTTTTTGCCATATATGCCCATCATTACTGATAAGGCCATCAAGACATATATTACAGGTTGATAACTCATCCACCCCAAGAAATCTGTAGCATTCTTAGTCCCTAGTTGCTTAATAAACAATATTAAATCCGAAGAAATCATAGAAACAATAGGAACAATAAAAGCCAAAGGTCCAGAAATAAACATACCCGCAACTACTGATGCCCCTAACATAGGGCTAAAGTTGGGAATATTTATAAATGAACGTAAAATAATTGTTATAGATATAATACCTAACGCATACCATTGAGTTTTTGTTATATTCTTCATTTCTTACATCCACAATCATCGTTATCACACTCGCAGTTAGTAATCATGATTTACCTCCTTTAAAATCAAAAGTATACTGTTTTGGCTTTTTACGAAAAATAGAGAGAATAGACAGCAATACCTCCCTAAACAAGTTAGGGGAAGTCTTTTTATCAGACATGAGAAACTCCTTATTTTTGTATAACTTCTTCTTGAATAGAGGCGTTGTTAAACTTACGATAACCAACAGTATAAAATGGGTTTAGTTTATCTTCAAACTCTTTTTGAATAGTCAAAATTTTCTCTCGATCTTCAGGAGAAAAATCTAAAAGAGATATACCTTCAAAGAAGGAACTAGACTCTTTTTGAACAAGAACCTTATAGTTCTTAGTCTCTCCAGACGATTTGGTATAAATAAACTCTCGTATCTTCACTTTTACTGCCCCTTTCAACACACCTTAGTGTATTTCTTTGAAAAAATCAATAGTAAACACACCATATCTGGAGGTTTGAACTACTTCAACTAATTCAAGATGATAGAGTAATCAGTCATAATAGGTAGAGAGGATATTAATGAGTTTTGTAGTTGCCAACTTTAGCTTAGTTCCAGATGAAGAAAAGATTTACATAGGTTTTAAGCCTCAAACTCAAGATGTTAACCCTGAAAGTTCTATAAAAGATTTTTCTATTCCTAACAATATGGATATTTTGGAAAAACTTTTAACCACAATAAGACCACATACCTCACAAGGTGATGAGTTTAGTTCTACTGATATTGCTGTATGGAAGTCTCGCTTTATTCAAACCGGTCAAGGAAAATGTAACTGTGACGGAAGGATTATGGGAAATCTTGAACCATTTTATACAGACTCCCCACCCTATGATTTTGAACCATTTCCCGGAGAACAGCTAATTAATGAAGGAAAACATCTCATGGAAAATGATCATATAGATAGGCTTCATGGTGAAGCATCAACGAGATTAACCTCTATACATAACTATCATGAGAAAGGCCAAGAGTTTGCCAGACAGATTGCACTTTTAGCATTTAAAATGGAAGAAGCTCTTAAAAAAAAATATGATATGCTTCAGGCATACCAATCTCAAAGTTCTGGTGGTGCTATACCCTTAGACTTTAAAGTTAATGAAAATATAGATACAACACAATCTGGAAGAGTAAACTCTGCTATGATTAAAAATATGAATGCCGAAATAGATGAACTTGCTAAAAGCTTAAACTGGTTTTTCAAAAAAGCTAAAGAAAATCATACGTTTATAAGCCAGCATCATAGTAAGCTTCAAGCAGTTATCAATGAAACCTATGATAACTTTGAACAGCTTTTTAGAAATATTTAAAAGTCATCACCATTTTTATAATAATGGTCTGGATTATTAAAGTCACATACTGTTATATCCACTGGAACTACTAAACCTTTTTGCCATTTATCATTAGAGGTGAAGTGTTCTTTCATGGCTTGTATAGTATCTTCATACCCTTCTTTTAAGACATAAGAGTCATATGAATCGTGTACCATTCCAGAAGGAATACTTTTATCCCATGAACACATCTTCTGTTGTATTGTACATACCTCATCTGATTGAATACTAGTATTAGAAGCAATATTTATATACCCAGCATATATTTTTTTATCTTCGTCAGATCTTGTCCTATTATCCTCTTCCTTCCATCCGAGGGGTAGCATAGGTAATCTTCGTATAACACCGTGGTAGGATCTTATGTAACCTCTCTCCTTAGCTAACCTCTCATTTCTCTTTATTCGTTTCATAAGTCCGGGATAAGTTTCAAAAAACTTCTCAATAAGATACTGAGCGACAGCATAATATCCCCAAATCTTTGGTTCTACATCCCTATGCCTATCTGCCATGGAATCTAAAGATGCTTCAAGGCCATATTCCTCTACAAACCTTGCCACCTTGTCTGGTGACCATGGATTTTCTCCAGTCTCAAGAGAACTTTCTGAAAACCTCTTGTAAGAAATATTAAACAAACATCCAAAGTTGATAGCCTTAGCATCCTGACGCATAGTAGCAAATGGTTCTCTTTTTTTATTCTTTATAAACTCTTCTAGAGTTATTAGACGTTCCTTCCCGTCACCCATATTAAAACCCCTACCCTGTGCAAAGACGTTATAACCAGTTACAGAGTGAAGATCAAGTTTTGGGTTATTAATAAAACTTTGAAACAAAGAGTCAGATGTATCTAATATGTCTATGGTTGCAAGACGAATCTGAAAAGAAGAATAGTCTAAAGTAACCAGATAATATTTATCTGGATCAGGTACAGTAAATATCTGTTTAAACAGTTCTGCATTTTCACTATGAGATGGAACCTGCTGGTAGTTAGGATTACCACAACCATTACGCATAGTATCCATAAGCATAGCACGATAAGAGGGATGAATACGATAGCTACCATCTGAATGATAATGTACATATTGTCTCCACCCCATTTTTGTGCCTTTCTTGCCTAGAAAAGTTTGCTGAAGGGTAAGAAGTGAACGCATCTTTCGTAATAATGAAGCTTCTTTATATCCAAGTTCTTCCCATCTGGTTAGCTGAGAATCACCTGTAAGAAAATGTCCTTTCTTAGCCCTTCCTAAACATTTCCATTTTAACTCTTCCAGTCTTCTACCAAGCTTTTCAGAAGACTGAAGTCCATCTTTTTCTTTAGCTACTGTAAGCTCATTACCAAATAGGTCAGAAAAAGATTCGTCATCTAAAGACACACCCAAAGTCAAAGCTAGAGTTTCCTTAATATCTCTTACCTTTTTCTCTAAAATATCAGAGTTCTCATCCCATTTAGCCATATTAATGTATACACCGCCCACTTCCATTTCAACAAACTTGTTAACGGAGGGTATCTTAATCTTTTCGTAAAACTCTCTAGTAGTCCAACCTCCCCTTCTTTCAGGTGGAAACTTCTTATCTTGTAAGGTTAACTGCTCTTCTAGTTTTTGATTAATCTGATAAGTAAGAATAGCATCTTTTGTTGCGTATTGAAATAACAAGTTTTCTGGTATATAAGAATAGTTTTTTGGGCTGTTGTCTTCAATAAAAGCATCTAACGCATAATCATAACCACCATGTTTAGTATAATGATATGCAAGAGACTTCAAACCATTCTTTCTCATCTCATTAAGGGTTTGTCCAAGCTGAAGAGTATCGGAATCTATCTTGACTGTGTTTATTCCCTTAAATAAAAGAAACTCACAATCAAACTTAAGGTTCTGACCTATTTGATACCTATTATGAAAAAACTCTATCAAATCTTGTTTATCAATAACTTCCCAAGGAATATAGTATCCCTCTTTACCATCGAAAGACATAGTTACACATATGATATCATCAACAAGAAAGTTCAACCCTGTAGTTTCAATGTCCCATGAAACAGGAGATTTTGTTTTCTTTTGAACATTATAAAAGGCTTTCCAATCCTGAGTTGTAGAAAGCTTATGAAGTATAAGAGTATCCTGCTCTCTATCATTTAAAAGAGTATCAAAAAGTAAGTTCATAGAGCTTAACTGCAAGGCCATAAACTGAACCTTTGAACAGTTTTTCATAAGACCTGTTTCCATGTTTACCAGTTCAGATAAACCATCTACAGGGAATACCCATGTTCCAAGTTCAGGTGAGAAAAAATAACCTTTATTAAATACCCAATCCTGAAAACATTCTACAGTAAGGTCAGATGACCGTGTTATATTAGAAATAGAAAAACCTAAACTGAGAACAATAGAGTTTAGTTCTATATATTTCTTAATATTTATAGAATGTTTCTTATAAAACCTGTAAATACCTTTCCTCTTAATAGAATCTTCTGTTTCAGAAAAGTCAATACTAGAAAGTACACTTACCTTTGTCTTCTTACCGAGATGGTATCTAATCTGATTGGCAATAGGAGCAACATACTTTTTTGATAAAGGTAACCTTTCTAAAAGAACTAAAACGTGTCTTTCATAACCTGTTTCAGGAGTATACTCATACAATAAAGGATCAAACCTTTGTACATCATGAGAAATATCAACAGTTCTTTTAAACTCAAATCCCATCAGGTCTCCATTCGGATGAAGTTTCCATTCACCACGTTCCAAACTACGGCACCGTTCTCTTTTAGGATAGAGATTGCAGAAGGTCTATGAGATATTACAAATATTTGTGGGAACCCGTCAATATCAGAAAGTCTTTGAAATACCTTTCCAGAAGATTCCTCTGAAGCAGGTCCATCTACTTCATCCAGTAAAAGTGGAAAATCCATACCATAAGCAGTAGATATAGATACTCTGAAAGCCATAGACATTAAAGCAGTCTCAAAGCCTGAGCACATGTAAGCAGGAATAAAAGAAGAATCTTTCTTAGCCCTATAAGTAAGCGATATACCTTTCTTATCTTGAACAACCTTTACTTCAAACTCTGGCTTAATATTAGCAAACACAGAGTTCATATAGCTTTCCAAAATAGCACATGCTTTTATATTGATAAAGTTTGGAAACTCAGTGTCAAATATTTTCTGTAGTGTTTTAAGTTCTTTTAAGCGAAGAGATACCCTATTTAACTTCTCATTAAAATCTTTTATTTTAGTCTGATCTTCTATCTGCTCATCTTCCAACTTCTTGTTCAATATAAGCTTTTGCTTATTAGCTTCAACTTTAGAGTTGATGTCTTTTATCTCGTTTTGTATTTCTTTAGATTCACGAGTAGTTTCTAGATTGTGCTCGACTTGATTTTGAGTACACCATAGCTGTATGCTCTTAACATCTTCCTCTAAGTATTTTATGTCTTGTGATATTTTCTCTATGGAGTTGTGTTTAACTTTTATAAGTTCCAAAGCACCATCAATATTTGCTTGAATGGTTTTAGGTATTTGTTCTTGTTGTAATATTTTATATTTAATAGGGGTTATCTTATCTTGATATTCCTTAACAACTTTTTGTTTTTCAATAAGAGTTTTATTGTATGAATCTATATCTTGTTTTTTTGTTTGAGTAAAAACTATTTTCTCTTGTTTTAAGTTTTGTATCTTGTCTTTTATTTTTTGTATCTTAGTTTCTAGTGATCCCATCTGGTTTTCAAAGTTCTGCACTGAGTCTATATCAGTTTTCTGACCGCAAGTCTCACATACACCTTTTTTATGAGCATCAATATGCTTCCTAAGGACACTGATAGAAGCTATCTCCTCAGCTTCCATCTCAAATCCTTTTTGAATGCGAGAATCTATAGTTTCAGAAAAATCGTCAATCTCTTTCTGTACATCTTTAACGGAAAAAGAGTTAGAAAATACATCCAAAATATCATTCTGTTCTTTAAGAGCATTGTTTGCATATTCCAGTTCTTTTTTAAGGGGTTCTAAATCTCCTTGTTCTGCCTGAGCCAGTTTATCTTTAAGAGTATCAATATCCTGTAAGCTGGTAGCAAGGTCTAAGTTGGCAACAATCTTGTCTTCTTCCAACTTTGATATTTTCTCATTCTTTTTAGCTATCTCTTTTGTTTTTTCAGCAAGAGCAGAAAGTTTTATCTTAATAATCTCTTGTTCTTGGGAAGATTTAAGTTCTTGCTCCAGTTCATTTAAACGAGAAATATCTACCTTATCAATATCAAAGAAGTTATATATCTTGTTTGTAAGAGCATCAACATGAGCTTGAAGAGTTTTTTCTTCATTCTTCTTGGTCTCTAGTTCATCCCTTATAGATTCAACTATATCAGGAAACTCTGAGTTAAAAACTTTTTTAAATATATCTCTTGTTTCGGAAGGTTTAAGTTTAGCAATGGGTTGTGATTCTTGAAGAGAGAAAACCACATTTTCAAGCATAGATTGGTCAAAGTAAGAAGATAAAAAGTCTGAAACTTCTGAGTTACTAGAATAAGTTCTTCCCTTGTATGAAACTACTTTAGTCAACGTCTCAGAAGGTTCAGAAATACCAGAATAGTCAAACACCATGATATCCTTAGGATCTTCTGTCATTTGAAGAACCATATGGATTTCCATATCTTTTTCGCCTTTTCTGATGTAATCACCCCAAGAAGAACCTTTTCTATATTCTGATATGCAAAAAGCTATAGCATTGAATACAGAAGATTTACCATGTCCATTTTCTCCATATAAAACAATAATACCTTTATCAAAGGTAAGATCTGCTTTTTCTATAGATTGAAAGTTCTTTAAAGACAATGAACGGATAATCATGTATTCTCCTACATCAGAGGTTAAACTAGTCTTGGTCTTTTGTTTTGTCAAGGGGTATTATTGTTTTTTGGGCTCTCAGCCCTAAATTAAATTAATTTGTTATTAATTTATATATTCTATTATAATAGTGTTTTGCAAGATTTAAGAATCTCAGATGTGTAAACTTTGAAAAACATAAATAAAGAAATATACATTCAATACTTGACACTTTTAAACGTAAACATTATGATCAAAGATCAAGGAGACATACTATGTTAATAGGTATTACTGGGTTTAAACTTTCAGGTAAAGATACTGTTGCTGATTATCTATGTAATAACTTTAACTATGTTAAATATTCTTTTGCAAGTCCCTTAAAGCAAGGTATTATAGCTTTTTTTGGTTGGACTGATCAACATATGAATGATCCTATTCTAAAAGAAAAAATAGATCCTGATTGGGGGGTAAGTCCTAGACAAATACTTCAATGGATGGGTACGGATATTATGAGAGAAGAGATTTCCCAAAAGTTTCCATTGTTTAATGATACTGTTGGTTCTAACATGTGGATAAATAGATTTCGTTCTTTTGTAAAAAATAGTTCGGATAAAAATATTGTAGTTCCTGATTTTAGATTTCAAAATGAAGCTGATGTACTTAAAGAACTTGGGGCAGTTCTTTGGAGAATAGATAGGATTTCCTCTATTCCATTGAAGGTAGAACACAAATCAGAAGATATTAGGGACCTTCCTTATGACTATATTATTGAAAATAATAACTCTTTAGAAGAGTTGTTTAAGACTATTTTTACTACTTATAAAGGTATAAAGATATGAATACTATTCAACTTAAAAAGCCTCTCCATATATTATTAGACATGGATAATACGATTGCTGATCTTGATAGACAAGTTCTTACTTTTCTAAAGATGAGGGGTCTTGGATTTGATCACCTGAACTATAACAGTTATCAAATATTTAACTTCTTTACCGGGGTCTCTGAAGAGAACAAAGAGTCTATTTTGTATGAGATGTTTGATGATGATCTTTTTTGGTTAACTATGAAGAAAATACCTTATTCAAAAAAAGTAGTGAAAGTACTTAACAAGAACTATAAGTTAACTATTGCAACTAAACCTTTTCGAGATGAAAAAAGATTTAAAGAAACTAAGAAAGAATGGATATGCGATCAGTATCCTTACTTATCTAACAATGATATAGTTTTTAACTTTGAAAAGTGGAATGTTTCTGGTAATGTTATTATTGATGATAACCCTGAGATATTGACCAAGTGCATGGAGAAAGGGGATAAGATAGTAATAAAAGCACTAAATGTTTATAACAAGGAAATACCGTCACATTTTGAGTTTAACAACTGGTTAAAAATACCTTTTATTTTTAATACCATAGAAAACTCAACAGAATGGGATAAGTATTTGGTACAATAATGGCACTAGACCCCACAGGTTCCCTTCTTATGGCTTCCATACAATCTCGAATGGCACTTGTTCCTGCTGGTAGTACAGCGGTACAATATCAAAAAGCTTTTGCTGATGGATTAACTAGCTATTTATCTTCTAGTATGCAGATTACTTATACATGGGTGGGTGCAATGCCACTTAGTCCACCAGTACCAGATCCTCTTGTTGTTTTTCAAGCGGGGGTTACTTGGAATCCAGCTTTATTTATATTGACACCATCTCCAGTGTTTGCTACATGGGCTATAAACTTGGCTACTTGCCTTACTTCAGCAATGATTATAACTCCATTAGACCCAACTTATCTATTTACACCTCCCATAGCTGTTCCTATTCCCGGCATTAATCTTACTACATTACCGATACTTCCTATATTACCACCAGTTCCGTCTTCAGTACCGGGAGTCTCTATGCAAAATGTATGTGCTAGTATTATTGCAAGTCTTCTAGTAGCTATAAACCCTGTACCGGTGTATGGAACACACGCAACTGTTTCTGGTATATATCTGGGAACACCCGGAGCAATAATGACACTTATTACTTAAAAATACTTAATTAAACATGGCAACTTCGTTTTTATCATCTAATCAATGGTTATCTTATAAAGACTCAACAAGTGCTTATCCTTTGACAGGAACAACTACTGGTTCCAGCCTATCCTCTCCAATATCAAATACGGTTAGTTCTGGTAATAACTACCAAGACTTGATATTTAATCAACCAGCAGGGGCTTATCAAGGACAAGGTTGGTCTATACCTTTTAGTATTAATAATCAGGTTGTTCCACAAATACAGGTAGTTCAGTTTTATTACAAGTTTTCAGGAACAGCTAGTACCTTAAATGTTTATATAGTTGATCCAGTAGGGGTATCAACATATTTAGCATTAAATGCTATAAGCGTGTCTTCTACATGGGTATTATTTAACTCTTCCTTTACACCTTCTGCAAGTTATAGTACATATTATTTATGTATACATAATATAGCAAGTAGCAACACAACGGCAGGAGTACTGGAAGTTTCTGATATAGTTATAACTATAAGTGCTATAACTCAGCCCGCAAATGATAACTCAACTAAAGTAGCAACTACCGCTTATGTTGACCGAATAGCCCTTCCAATTGGAACAATTATTGCTTTTGACGCTAACAGAACTGCTGGATTATCTGGAGGTGGTACTGGTGGGTGGACAGACAATGTAACCCTAGTTGGTTGGTATGCTTGTATTGCTGGAAATACTGCAACATGGGGGTGTCCTGATCTTTCAGGAAACTCTTATCTATCTGGAAAAGTAGTAGCTGGTTCTGGAACTACTTTTGGTACAAACAGTTATTTAAGTGTTGCTCAGTTGGCTTCACACAACCATACAGGAACAACTGATTCTACAGGTATAAACCATACTCATACAGGAACAACTGCTTCTACAGATATAAACCATACTCATACAGGATCAACTGGTTATACAAATACAGACCATACCCATGGAGGATCAACCGGCTACAGCGGTGTACCAATACAAATAAGTAATGGATTTGGAGGTGGAGGTTATAATGGAGATTATATTTCTTCTGGACAAAACTATTATGGGGCTCATAACCATACGAGTCATAACCACTCGTTCACAACTAATGGTCAAAATTCTAATGGTACACATTATCACGCGTTCACAACTGATCCTAATAATCCTGCACATACTCACACGTTCACAACTGATGCTACTAATCCTGCACATACTCATACTTTTTCAACAACAACACAAGGATCTGGAAGTGCTATTGATAATAGACCGGCGTCATATAGTATAATTTGGATTCGCAAGTGTTCATAAAAGGAGAAGAAGAATGAAAATTATTTTGCTTAATGACAAGATGATTCTACGAGAAAGAATACGACAAATAGATAGGTTAGAAAATAAGTTTTCGGCCTCATTTTCTGTTGAACCAGCATTTGGTGTTAATTTTAATTCTGAACTACAATCATTAATGATT
>Ga0209085_1000710_pt1 | contig 23432 bp, 18 predicted proteins | sample C_131016_EF_Meta_FD_187310 | JGI IMG/M metagenome (GOLD analysis project Ga0209085, IMG submission 187310) | Freshwater microbial communities from Lake Croche, Canada to study carbon cycling - C_131016_EF_MetaG (SPAdes) (version 2) | ecosystem: Environmental > Aquatic > Freshwater > Lake...
CCCAAAACCTTTCCACCGCTAGCATTAATCACGTTGGTTGCATCTTTCTCAAGAGCATAACCAAAAGCGTAGTCGGCAGTTAAAAAGTACCAAGTCTTTAAGCCCTTATCCATCATCCCTTTCGCTGAGCCGTTTGCCAAAGCAACTGTGTCATAGGTGTAGTGAATGGTGTATGGGGTGCACTGTTCATTAGTTAATGCAGAAGTGCCGGCGCCGTTATTGATATAAATCCGTTTTTTCTCTGCGGCCACCTTTGAGGTTGCCAGCGCGGTTCCAGAGTTGGTTCCGCCAAAAACAACTGTAACGCCATCCTGATCAATCCACTCTCTGGTTTTAGATGCGGCGATATCCGCTTTGTTTTGGTGATCAGCTGAAACCACTTCAATTTTTTTGCCCAAAACACTGCCGCCAAAGTCGGCAATGGCCATCTTGATTGCCTCCAAACCGCCCTGACCATCAATGTCTGAGTACAAACCAGAGATATCAGTAATAAAGCCGATTTTGACGGCAGATCCATCTGCCGCATTTGCACCGCTAGAAACTGCAGCTAAAGCAGCCACCGCCATAGAAATTAAAGTTCGTTTCATTATTTTTTCCTTTAAAAATAAACGCTCAACTAAACACCCAAATACCCATTTAAGACTTCGGCCTTCGCCTTTAAGTCCGCCCTCTCAACCACCTCTACTATCAACCCGCTTTCCACTACATAATGTCTGTCTGCAAGCTCAGCCGCAAACCTAAAGTTTTGTTCCACCAGCACAATCGTAAAACCTTTGTTTCTTAATTTAGAAACTACCTCGCCAAGCTTTTCAACGATGACGGGCGCAAGACCTTCGGTGATCTCATCCAACAACAAAAGTTTGGCGCCAGTCCTTAAAATTCGAGCCATTGCTAACATTTGCTGCTCGCCACCAGAAAGCCTTGTGCCTGGACTGTTCCGCCTTTCATAAAGATTGGGAAACATCTCATAAATTTCTTCTAACTCCATTCCACCAGAAGAAACTTTTGGTGGAAGCAGTAGGTTTTCTTGAGCATCTAGGCTGCCAAAAATTCCTCTCTCTTCTGGACAATAACCAATTCCTAGACGAGCAATTTGATAGGTTGGGAGATCAACGGTCTCCACTCCAAAGACATTTATAACGCCCTTGCGCTTACTGGTCATGCCTAAGATCGTTTTAAGAATGGTGCTTCTGCCTGCACCATTTCTACCTAAGAGCGTTACAACCTCGCCATCGCGCACCGCAAAATTGACGCCATGCAAAATATGGGATTCCCCATACCAGGATTCTAAATTCTTGACCTCTAGCGCCATGCTGCTCATAAATTATCGCCCCCGTGGCTGCCCATATAGGCCTCGACTACCAGTGGGTTTTTAGAAACCTCTTGATATGAGCCTTCTGCCAAAACAACCCCGCGCTGGAGCACAGTAATCCGATCAGCAATTGACGCAACAACTTTCATATTGTGCTCAACCATCAAAATAGTCCGGCCCTTGGCAACGCGATCAATCAACTCTGTTACACGCTCCACATCCTCATGGCCCATGCCCTGCGTCGGCTCGTCTAAGAGCATTAATTCTGGCTCCATGGCTAGGGTGGTTGCAATTTCGAGTGCTCGCTTACGCCCATAGGCCAGGTTTAAGGTTTGCTCGTGCGCAAATTCCTCCAAACCAACCTCATGAAGAAGCTCTAAGGCGCGATCATTCAGAACATTGAGGGAATCGCCAGACCTCCAAAAATGGAACTCTGTACCCAGCTCTCGCTGCAGTGCAACACGAACGTTTTCTAAAACAGTTAAATGGGGGAAAACTGCTGAAATTTGAAAAGAGCGAATAATTCCGCGGCGGGCAATTAGCGCTGGGGCCTCGCTTGTAATATCAGTGCCATTAAATAGAATTTGACCGTTACTAGGCTCTAAGAATTTAGTGAGCAAATTGAAGCAGGTGGTTTTACCCGCGCCGTTTGGGCCTATCAGGGCGTGAATGGCTCCTCGAGCAACCTTAAGGTTGACGTCGGTCACCGCAGAAAACCCCTTAAATGATTTTCCTAATCCAATGGTCTCTAATATTGTTTCTGGCAAGCTTATTCCCTCTGCCCTCAAGAGGGGCAAGATATTGAGGATAACTCAAGATAGCCTTGCTTTATATAGCGATAACCCTAAATAAGTGTGCTTGATTAGGGGGTTTTGGTGATTTTTTGAAAGCCTTGAATTGCTGCTTGTGCAGCGCCATCCAAAACATCCATTGGGACACGTTGTGAGCCCTGGACAATCATGAGAGCATACGGCTTAGCAAGAGCGGAGGCCTCGGAACACAAGCGCAGCTCTTCTCCCTCTGCGGGCGACTGGCTGCGCCAATAATTAATTGCGGCTTCAAGCTCCTGAATGCTGACATACAACATGTGATATTGGGCGCCTATTTACCCTTGAGTGCAAGCATGGTGCCACGACATTTTTTAGCACCACATCGGCACTCATAGTCTTTTTTCATTTGCTTGGTAATGCGGCCCTCTATATCGAGTGAGTAGTCATAAAACAGCTCTTCGCCAACTTTTAGATCGCGTTTGGCATAAATAAAGACACGGGGTTCGCCGTCATAAGTGCCCTCTTTTGTCTTGCAGATTGGCTTGCAAGAATGATTGATCCAACGCGCAGCATTGCCGCCATATTTTGCATCAATTACGCGACCGTCATCAAGAGAAAAGTAAAACGTGTGGTTTGGGTCCTTCTTGTCGTGGGGGTGGCGCTTAATGGCCAATTTCCAGCTAATGCGCTCTCCCTTGTACTCAATGATGGCCTGGCCCTTTTTAATTGGCTTTGCCACAAAAACACCCTTGCCATGAATGGGTGAGGATTTCACAACAATAGAAGACCGATCCACCTTGGGAGGTGTTATTTTCTTTGGTTTCATATTTAAACGTCTAGGTTTCGCGCAATGAGTGCATTTTTTTCAATAAATGCCCGGCGAGGCTCAACCTCATCACCCATCAGCGTTGTAAAGACTTGATCTGCTGCGATAGCATCTTCAATCTTTACTTGTAATAAGGTGCGTGAGCTGGCATCCATAGTGGTTTCCCACAGCTGCGATGGATTCATCTCGCCCAAACCTTTATATCGTTGACGGCTCAGAACGCGCTCAGCCTCAGACAACAACCAAGAGAATGCAGCCCTAAAGTCGCCGATCGTTTGTTCTTTCTGATTTTTGTCGGGATCGCCACGGCGAACCTTCGAGCCTGGCAAAACCTTGCCCGACAAAACGGCCGCAGCATTGGCGAGGCTCTGATAGTCGTCACCATGCACAAAGTCAGAATTAATTGAGGACAGCTTGAGATTTCCATGGATGCGACGCGACAACAACAGCCTAAAGCGCTCGGTACGATCCTCTTTTTGCACAATAATTTCTGGTGGTAGGGCCAGCGGGTTTAGTGAGCCCGCCAAAGCAGTCCTTAGGCGGTCGGCGGATTCATTTGCGGACTTCTCTGTATCTAAGTTTAATTGGGTGCCTGAAGCGATTGCCCTCAAAGCATCTTCGTCGATTGTGCGAGACAGGCGATCAACAATTGATTGAATAGCTTGATAATGTTTGGCCAACTCATTTAGAGCCGCACCCTCAATGATGTCGCCGGAAGGTGTTTGTAGGGAAGCAGTTTCGAGTGCAATTTTTAATAAGAGTTGATTAAGTTCAGCATCATCTTTGATGTATTGCTCGCTCTTGCCAAACTTCACTTTATAAAGTGGGGGTTGCGCAATATAAATGTGTCCGCGCTCAATAAGCTCTGGCATCTGCCTATAAAAGAAAGTAAGTAGTAGTGTGCGGATGTGGCTGCCGTCAACGTCCGCGTCAGTCATGATGATGATGCGATGGTAACGAAGCTTGTCTGCCTTATATTCTTCGATGCCAATGCCCGTTCCAAGAACGGTGATTAGGGTAACAACCTCTTGGCTAGCCAACATCTTGTCAAAGCGGGCTTTTTCTACGTTTAGGATTTTTCCTTTTAAAGGAAGAATCGCCTGAAAACGACGGTCGCGCCCCTGTTTGGCCGAGCCGCCCGCAGAGTCACCCTCAACAATAAATAGCTCTGATTTAGCGGGATCTTTTTCTTGGCAGTCGGCCAGCTTTCCAGGAAGCCCTAGGCCGTCTAATGCGCCCTTGCGTCTAGTCATGTCGCGGGCTTTGCGAGCCGCCTCGCGCGCTCGTGCAGCGTCAACAATTTTTCCGCAAAGAATTTTTGCGTCTGCTGGGCGCTCTTGTAAATATGCAGAGAGAGCCTCCGCAACAATCTCCTCAATTGGCCCGCGAACTTCGCTCGAAACTAATTTATCTTTTGTTTGGCTTGAGAATTTTGGCTCTGGCACCTTGACTGATAAAACGCAAGTTAAGCCCTCCCGCATATCATCGCCAGAAATTTCTACCTTCGCTTTTTTTGCAACCTCATGCTCGTCAATATATTTATTGATAACGCGAGTCATTGCGGCGCGTAAGCCTGTTAGATGTGTGCCGCCATCGCGCTGAGGAATGTTGTTGGTAAAGCAAAGCACTTGTTCGCTAAAACTATCGTTCCACTGCATTGATACTTCGGCGGTGATTTGTCCACCAAGGTCAGAGGGGCGAACACCTTCTGCATAAAAAATATTGGGGTGTAAAACATTCTTGGTTTGATTGATGTATTCGACAAAGCCCTTAACTCCGCCTGAAAATGCAAAGTCTTCTTCTTGGCCTGTGCGCTGATCAATTAGCCTGATATGTACACCGTTATTTAAAAACGAGAGTTCGCGTATGCGCTTTACAAGAATTTCATAATGAAACTCTACGTTTCCAAAAATGGTTTCGTCAGCCAAGAAGTGAACTTCGGTTCCCGATAGCTCTGTATCGCCAGTAATGGTAATGGGAGATATGGCAACACCGTTCTCATTTTGGATATTGCGATTTTTAATAACGCCGCGCTCAAACTCCATGTAGTGAGCTTTGCCGTCTCGGCGAATGGTGAGTTTTAGCCATTTTGATAGTGCGTTTACACAGCTTACGCCCACACCGTGCAAGCCACCAGAAACTTTATAACTGTTTTGGTCAAACTTGCCGCCCGCATGTAGTTCGGTCATTACAATTTCAGCCGCGCTCCGCTTCGGCTCATGCTTGTCGTCGTACTTAATTCCGGTTGGCACTCCGCGTCCATTATCAACAATGGAGATGGAGTTGTCGGTTTGAATAACAACCGTAATTTCTGAGCAATAACCGGCTAGCGCCTCGTCAATGGAGTTATCTAAAACCTCAAAAACCAGGTGATGTAGTCCTGTTCCATCGGAGGTGTCTCCGATATACATTCCAGGACGTTTACGAACAGCTTCAAGACCCTCTAAAATTTGAATCGATGCAGCACCGTACTGCTCTACTACTTTTTTTTCTTCAGTCATTTTTTTCTAAGTTAAATGCGCATTGGCATCACAACATACTTAAAGCTCTCTGAGCCAGGCAGAGTAATTACAGCACTACTGTTCGCATCACCCAAACTGATTTGAATTTTTTCATTTTTCAGATTGGATAAAACATCCAATAAGTAACTTACATTAAACCCAATCTCTACTGTGTCGCCGCTGTACTCGGTTTCAATTTCTTCCTGAGCCTCTTCTTGTTCGGCGTTGGTAGATTGAACGGTAATACGATTTGGCGATAGAGAAAAGCGAACACCCTTAAATTTATCTGTGGTCAGAATAGCTGCGCGCTGAAGCGCTGCCTGTAAAACATCGCGGCTAACAACTAGCGTGTTTTTATGTCCCTTTGGAATAACTCTTTGGAAGTCTGGAAATTTACCCTCGACTAGTTTAGAAATTAATTCAATATCGCCAAAGGCAAATTTCACCTGATTGGCCGTTAGGCTAATTTCTAAAGCCTCTTCGGAGTCTTCTAAGAGATGCTGGCACTCTAAAATTGTTTTGCGAGGGATAATAATTTCTTGTCTTTGTCCAGAGCCTGATGGTGCTTCGGCTAACTCAACCTGGGAGTAGGCAAGGCGGTGGCCGTCGGTTGCAACCGCTACTACCTCTTTGCCCTCTACAACCAACAACATCCCGTTTAGGTAGTAACGAATATCTTGCTGCGCCATCGAAAAATGAACCTGGCTAATGAGTTGGCGAAAGCTTTTTTGTGGCATCTTCCATGTAGCAGTAACCTCACCAACACTTTGCATTACTGGAAACTCGGCAGCTGATAAGGTTTGCAGTGAAAAGCGGCTTTTACCGCTCTGCACCACCATCCGATTGTCTTTTAAGTTAAGAGAAACTGCTCCCTCCGGGAGTGCGCGCAAAATATCGAGTAGTTTTCGGGCGGCAACTGTTGTGGTTGCATCTTCTGTGCCAACGCCAAAGTTTGCGTTCGTAGTAATTTGGATTTCTATATCGGTAGATATAAAAGAAACTTTTTCACCGCTTTTTTTAAATAGTAGGTTTGCCAAAATTGGTAACGTGTGTCTGCGTTCAACAATTCCACTAACAACCTGAAGGGGTTTTAGTAGGTTATCGCGAGAAGTGTTAACGAGTTGCATTGCTTTTAAATCCTTGTATATATCTTATTAGTAATAGTAATAAGGCTTCTTATTTTAGTGGATAAGTTAAAAAAGCCATATAAATCAGCACATTGAAACATAAAAAACTTGTGGAAAACCCCTGTATAAGTACCGCATAAAAAGTGGATAACTTTTTTCAACACCCTATTTTTGCATGAAGCTGAAGTTTTCCACAATTTATCCACATACAACCCCTAGGCTTATCCCATGGGTTACCCACAGGGTTATACACAACTAAAACTAGGCCTTCAGGGTTTGTTCAATAACGTGAATTTCGTGGTTTAACTGACCATCATGCGCCCGCTCTTCGGCTATCTTGCGAACCGCATGCAAAACGGTTGTGTGATCCCTGCCACCAAAAAGCTCGCCAATCTCGGGAAGGCTTTTTTGGGTCAATTCTTTGGCCATAAACATGGCGATTTGCCTTGGGCGCGCGATATTCGCGGGCCGCTTTTTGGAGTACATATCGGCAACCTTGATGCTATAAAAATCAGCAACAGATTTTTGGATATTTTCAACAGAAATTTGACGGTTTTGTATTGAGAGGAGGTCCTTTAGTGCCACCCTAGCAACCTCAATGGTGACCTCCCGCCCATGAAAGCGCACAAAAGCCAAGATCTTTCGCAGCGCACCCTCAAGTTCTCGCACGTTAGACCGCAAATGTTTCGCCACAAAGAAGGCAACATCCTCACTCATGGGGATTCCTTCGCTAATTGCCTTTTTCATCAAAATGGCAACACGCATTTCTAGCTCAGGCGGCTCAATGGCAACGGTTAAGCCAGAATCAAAGCGTGAAATTAAGCGATCATCAATGCCGGCCATCTCTTTTGGATAGGTATCGCTGGTAATAATGACCTGAGCCTTGTTGCCGAGGAGGGCCTCAAAAGCATAGAAAAACTCTTCTTGAGTTCTGGATTTGCCGCTAAAAAATTGAATATCGTCAATCAACAAAAGGTCTAGCGAGTGGTAGTAGCGCTTAAAGCGATCAAATGCCTTTTGTTGGTATGCGCGAACTACGCCTGAGACATATTGCTCGGCGTGTATGTAGCGAATGCGGGCGTTAGGCTTCTCTTTTAAAAGGTGGTTGCCTATTGCATGGATTAGGTGGGTCTTACCAAGCCCTACCCCCCCATATAAAAACATGGGGTTGTATGAGCTGCCGGGGTTGTGCGCAACCTGAATCGACGCAGCTCTGGCAAGCTGGTTTGCTTTGCCAGTAACAAAGGTTTCGAAGGTGAGGTTGGGGTTAAGTTTCGAATGATCTTCAATCTCAAACGCACCCTCATCTAATGAAGCGGCCGAATCAGCCACGCTATTTTGTTGGGGTTCGGGCGCCAAAAGCTCTATTGTTGTTGGGGCCACAACCGAGGGCGCGCCAGACTCAAGGTCAAGGACAAAACTAACATTTATAGGCACACCAAAATACTGTGAGGCTAGCTCCTGGAACCGATCTGCAAATGTTTTCTTAATCCAATCAAGCTTGAATCTATTTGGAGCTCCAACTGTTAGTAAGTGATCACTCTCATCAAAGGATACTAGCGTTAAGGGCTGAATCCATGTTTTGAACTGCTGGGGCGACAGCTCGCGGGAAAGGGCGCTAACAGCGCCATCCCAAAAACCCAGGGGGCTGATTGAATTCAATGCGGGGGGATTTTGTAGGTTACTCATATTTTTAGAGGATTCATTGTAGCGATGCTACAAAGTTATCCACAAGCCACAAAAACGTGGAAAAACTGTGGATAACTTGTGTATAAAGCCAAAAAAGACATATAAATTAATGGTTTAAGAAAAAAACAGAAGCAGAATAGTGAAAAACACCTATATATTCATCGAGATAGATTGACCTTTTGCTCTGCAACAAGGAAAATAATTGGTTTTCCCGGGATATATCATGAAAAGAACCTACCAACCATCAGTAACACGTCGTAAGCGCACCCACGGTTTTCGTATTCGCATGAAAACCAAGAGCGGCCGCGCAGTATTAAACGCACGCCGCGCAAAGGGTCGCAAGCGATTGGCCGTTTAATTCTAGCCATTGAACAGCGCCAGGATTTCTGAATTATTAAAAATACACCCTAAAACAAATTTGTTTTGGGGCATGTATGTTGCGCCCTCTCAAGAGGGGGGCAAACCAGATTTGGGTGTTGCGGTTGCTAAAAAATTAGCAAAAAGAGCGGTTGACCGTAACCGCCTTAAAAGAATGATTCGCGAATTGGTTTGGACTGCGCAAGCCGGCGCCCTAAACAAAGATGTTGTGGTCAAGCTAAAAAAACCAATTGGCCGCCAGACTCGGGGCAAGCTCAGAAAAAAAGAAAAAGAACTTCTGCGCTCTCAGATCTTGGAATTAATTTAAGGTGCGATTTTTAAATAATGCCGCAATGAGGCTGGTAAAAATTTATCAACTGGCTTTGAGCCCCTACATGGGTGTGCAATGTAAATATGTACCAAGCTGCTCTCAATATGCCTGCGACTGCTTTCATCATTATGGATTTATTAAAAGCTTAGGCCTGGTTGGTTGGCGCATTCTGCGTTGTAACCCATGGTCACAAGGCGGTTATGATCCTGCGGTAAAACAAACATCTCATTAACTTAAGTGAATGCAAATGGACTTTAAAAAAACAATTCTTTGGGCAGTGTTCTCGATGTCGGGCCTGATGCTCTACAGCAATTGGCAGGTTCATGAGGGCAAGCCATCTTTATTTGGCGGAACACCTGTCAGCGCGCCAGTGCAAACAGAAAAGTCCACCACAAATAACAAAGCAGATCTTCCAACTCAAATATCAGGTGCGCCAGCGATTACCGCGACCCCCATTGTTGCTTTGGGCGCAATTGAAGGCGCCGAAAAATTCACCTTAAAAAATGACGTATTGGTGTTAGAAATTAGCTCCAATGGCGCTAATGTCATCGACGCAAAACTATTAAAAGCGTTGACTGCAGAAAATAAACCGATTGAGTTGTTTCAATACACACCAAACCACAAATACTTTGCGCGGTCCGGCTTGATTTCTCTAAACAATAATGATTTGCCAAATCACACCAGTACATTTAAGTTAACTCAATCTGGTAAAGACGGTGCTGGACGCCCTTCCCTTACTCTTGCTAGCGATCGCAATGGAGTTAAGTTAGAAAAAACTTTCAGCCTCAGCCCTGGAAGCTATATCGTTGAGGTTGATCACCGCGTAACTCAGTCAAGCAGCAATGCTGCACCTTTAGTTCTCTACACCGAACTAGTGCGTGACGGTAGCCAAGAGCAAAAAATTGGTCCGTTTGACGGCGCTTTTTCTGCGAGCACATTTACTGGCCCAGCCGTTTATACCGACAAAGAAAAGTTTAACAAACTAGAATTTACAGCGATTGATAAAAATAAAATCACTACCCCAAATCAAGTGCCTGCTGGAGACCCGGGCTGGATTGCAATGGTGCAGCATTATTTTGCTGGCGCATGGATTCCAAGTTATAAATTTGCTCGCGATATTTATGCAGGAAAAATTGATAACGGTTTATATCGCATAGGTATGCAAACACCGCTTGGTGTAATTGCCCAAGGCTCAACAGTTGTTGAAAAATCACGCCTTTTCGTCGGACCACAAGAGGAAAGCGTTCTAGAAACGATTGCCCCCGGTTTTGAGTTGCTTAAAGATTACGGTTACTTGACTATTTTGGCAAAACCTATTTTTTGGCTCTTGGAAAAAATCCATGGCTATGTTGGTAACTGGGGTTGGTCAATTATTCTCCTCACGGTTTTGATTAAGCTAGTATTTTTCCCCCTCTCTGCCGCAAGCTATAAATCTATGGCGCGCATGAAAGAGGTGCAGCCACGATTAATGGCTATGAGAGATCAATATAAGGGTGACCCACAGAAATTAAATCAAGCGATGATGGAGATGTATCGCAAAGAGAAAATCAATCCACTAGGAGGATGCTTGCCGGTGGTGGTTCAGATCCCAGTATTTATTGCTTTGTATTGGGTATTGTTGTCCTCCGTTGAGTTGCGCGGCGCCCCTTGGATCTTGTGGGTACATGACTTATCTTTGCCAGATACCTCCATTAGTGACTTACTTGGATTTACAAAGCATTTCCCAGTCGGAATTTTGCCGATCGTTATGGCTATTTCGATGTATGTGCAAACCAAACTCAATCCAACACCGCCTGATCCTATTCAGGCTAAGGTGATGATGTACATGCCAATCATATTTTCGGTGATGTTCTTTTTCTTCCCTGCAGGCTTGGTGTTGTACTGGGTGGTGAACAACCTATTGTCGATAGCACAACAATGGCAGATTAACCAAATGTTTGGAAAAAAAGAAGCCAAGTAATTTTTGATGGCATAGCATTCAATGAAAAAGGCATAGCAATGATGACCCGAAAGTTGCCCATCATTGCTGTAGCGACTGCCCCGGGCAAGGCGGGTGTTGGGGTTGTGCGCATTAGTGGACAAAACCTAAGTGCAATTACAAAAGCACTTTTTCAAAAAGCACTTATTCCGCGGCAAGCTAATTTGCTTACCTTGCGTGATGCTGGTGGTCAAGCCATTGATCAACTCATTGCGATTTATTTTGTAGCTCCAGCCTCATTTACGGGTGAAGATGTTTTAGAGCTTCAATGTCATGGCGGACCACAACTTCTCGAGTTGGTCATGAAGCGCTGTCTTGAGCTTGGCAAACAAGAGGGCCTGGTGATCGCAGGGCCTGGCGAATTTACACTGCGTGCGTATCTGAACAACAAAATTGATTTAGCGCAGGCCGAAGCAATTGCCGATTTAATTGATGCACAGAGTGAGGCCGCAGTTCGTGGCGCCGCCAGATCCTTGCAAGGCGACTTTTCACAGAGTATTAACGATTTGATCGAAGAAATTACACAGCTACGCATTTTGGTTGAATCAACCCTAGACTTTCCTGAAGAAGAAATTGAGTTTTTGGAGAATGCGCAAGCACGCGAACGTTTAGCCGCCGTTAAAGAGAAATTACAGACTCTACGCAGTGAGGCTAAACAGGGAAAAATTTTGCGTGATGGCATTCAGCTGGTTTTGGCAGGCGCCCCTAATGTGGGGAAGAGTTCTTTACTCAATAGGCTTGCTGGAGAGGAGGTGGCAATTGTGACTCCCATTGCGGGCACCACCCGTGATCGCGTGAAGGAGAGCATCACCATCCAGGGCGTACCGATGCACATTATCGATACGGCCGGCTTACGAGAGACGGATGACCTGGTCGAGGCAAAAGGTATTGAAAGATCCTGGGACGCCATTCGTTTGGCAGACCTGGTGATTTTTTTGACCGATCCCAATTCTGGTGAAGACGGCCTGAAAGAGCAAATTTTGCAAGAGTTGCCCCCAAAGTGCCCTGTATTAGAGGTGCTTAATAAGTCAGATTTAATGGCATCAGGTTCTTTTGCCGCCCCAAAAGGCGCGATCCGGATTTCAGCCAAGACCGGCGGTGGGGTTGAGGCTTTAAAACAGAAGATATTAGAGACAGCAGGCTGGAATGGCGCGCAAGAGGGGGCAATTGTGGCTAGAAGAAGGCATTTAGACTGTCTGGAGCGGGCATCAGAACATATTTTAAGATCAGAGCAATTCGCTGCAAATGGCAACAGTTCGCTAGAATTATTCGCCGAAGAGCTATTTTTAGCGCAAAATCACCTGGGACAAATCACTGGAAAACTACTTCCAGACGATCTTTTGGGCAAAATTTTTAGCCAATTCTGTATTGGCAAATAAGAACTTTTTTCTATTCGTTTAAAGAGGGACAAATGCCCCAAAATGATAAAATCATTGGATTAAAAATTAAATCTTCATGGGTAAAATATGACTACAGCAACTGCCGACCAAATTGATGAGAATGCGCCAATTTATGTAAAAAATAAGCAATTGATTGAGTGGGTTGGCGAGATAGCAGCCCTGACTAAGCCAGACGCAATTCGTTGGTGTGATGGTTCCCAGGCTGAATATGACGAATTTTGTGAGCTCTTGGTGAAGGCTGGAGTATTTAAGCGCTTAAACCCAAGCAAGCGCAAAAACTCCTTTTTAGCTCTTTCAGACCCAGATGATGTAGCGCGCGTTGAAGACCGAACATTTATTTGTTCGGCAAAAAAAGAAGATGCCGGCCCTACCAATAACTGGGTTGAGCCAGGCGAAATGAGGGCAACACTAAACCCTTTATTTGACGGCTGCATGCGCGGTAGAACAATGTATGTTGTGCCATTCTCTATGGGCCCAATAGGATCACCAATTGCCCATATTGGCGTTGAGCTCTCCGACAGCCCTTATGTTGCAATCAATATGCGTCTGATGACCCGCATGGGTAGAGCTGTGATTGATCAGTTGGGCGCCGACGGCGAGTTTGTGCCCTGTGTACATACTGTTGGCAAGCCTTTGGCTGCCGGCGAAAAAGACGTTACTTGGCCAAATAACAAGACAAAATACATTGTTCACTACCCAGAAACCCGCGAGATTTGGTCATTTGGGTCTGGTTATGGCGGTAATGCATTGTTGGGTAAAAAATGCTTTGCACTGCGTATCGCATCCAATATGGGCCGCGAACAAGGTTGGTTGGCAGAGCATATGTTGATCTTGGGGGTGACTTCACCCGAAGGTAAGAAACATCACATTGCGGCTGCATTCCCATCTGCATGTGGCAAAACCAATTTTTCTATGATGATTCCACCCAAAGGATTTGATGGCTGGAAGGTAACGACGATTGGCGATGACATTGCATGGATCAAGCCGCGTAAAGACCCGGTTACTGGCAAAACCCGTTTGTTCGCAATTAATCCAGAGTCCGGTTACTTTGGTGTGGCGCCTGGCACAAACCGACAAACCAATCAAAACTGTATCGACTCTTTAAATCAGGATGTGATCTTCACGAACGTTGGCTTGACCGATGATGGGGATGTTTGGTGGGAAGGTTTGACAGAAACTCCGCCAGCCCATTTAATTGACTGGCAAGGCAAAGACTGGACTCCGGCAGACGGCGCCGCGGGACGCAAAGCTGCGCATCCTAATTCACGCTTTACCGTTGCCGCTACTAATAATCCAGCAGTTGATCCTAGGTGGGATGATCCTGAAGGGGTTCCTATCGACGCTTTCTTGTTTGGTGGCCGTCGCTCAAATACAGTGCCCTTGGTTAGTGAAGCGCGTGATTGGGTAGAGGGCGTTTACATGGCAGCAACCCTTGGCTCAGAAACCACGGCAGCGATCACCGGTCAAGTTGGTGTCGTGCGTCGTGACCCATTCGCCATGATCGCATTTGCTGGTTACAACATGAGCGACTATTTCCAACATTGGCTCAATATTGGCAAGAAGCTAGAGGCTGAAGGGGCCGTTTTGCCTAAGATCTATTGCGTTAATTGGTTCCGCAAGGATGAAAATGGCAAATTTGTTTGGCCAGGGTTTGGCGAAAATATGCGCGTTCTATCTTGGATTTTGGAGCGAGCACAAGGTAAAGCAAAAGGTAAAGAAACACCATTTGGTATCTGCCCAGAGCACGGTGACATCCACTGGAATGGCCTTGACTATTCAGCAGAGAAATTTGCTAAGGCCATTCATGTTGCCGTTGATGACTGGAAGAATGAGTTGAAGCTTCATGCCGAATTATTTGATCATCTTGGCGATCGCTTGCCAAAAGAGCTCAAAGAAACTCGCGCGAAGATTGAGCAACGCTTAAACGCTTAAGCATTTCTTCTAATTAGTTAAATGACCAAACCCCAACACCATGAATTAGTGGTGATCGGGGCAGGCATTTGCGGCGCAACCATTACCAATGAGTTGCTCCAACGCGGCCAATCTGTATGCATTGTTGATGCTGCATCATCTGCCGCCACCGCTTGTTCAAGTCATGCATATGCTATTGCGCATCCACACATAGGCAGAGGGTCGCCGCGTTTATTGCGCTTAACGCGCATCGCCTTTTTGTTGGCTGAGGCTAAATGGGGCAAGGGCTGGAACCAGCACGGCATTTTTCAGCCCACCAAAAAAGATAAGCATTTTGACCGAGTAGAGGTTGCTAACTACTTAAAGTCACTAGACCTCGATGAAGATATTGCTCTTGCTTTAGACGCTAGAGAGGCAGAAGAAATTTGTGGCATTAAACAAAATGGGGTGTGGCTTTCACGTGGCGCATCCTTAAATATATTTGAGGCCAGCAATGCACTACTGCAAGAGCATGAGCATTTAACTTGCTTGTGGAATACGCGGGTTGCTAAGCTCGAGCAGGTCAATGGTCAATGGCTATTATTGAATCAAGCTAATGAAGCCATTCTTTCTGCAGACAAAGTAGTGGTTGCAACAGCAATCGATAGCAAGCCCTTAATGAGCAGCATCGGAATACGATTGCCCTTGAAGCCAGTTCGTGGTCAGCTGAGTATTTTCTCGATTAGAAAAGAGGATGCTTGGGCACAAAAATTACCACGAGTTGGGATATCTGGAGATGGCTATTGTCTCCCAGCGCAGCAGCTTGACGACGGCAGTTATCGCTGGATGGTGGGATCTAGCTTTGATGAGGGCGAAGATGATTTAGGCTCAAGAGATAGCAGCGATGCATTTAATCGTGAGCAAGCAAAAGGCTTGCTTAATTATTCCGAAGGAGATCTCAACGCATTAATAAAGGCTGGTGATTTTGTTGGAGTGCGTTGTGTTGCTGGCGACCGTTTGCCAATCATAGGCGCGCTTACCCAAAGACCTGGAATCTTTTTAGCTACTGCTTTGGGCTCACGAGGTATTTTATGGTCAGCGCTTGCAGCTAAGTTGATTACCGCTCAGCTGCTAGGCGATGACTTTGCTTTGCTTGCGCGCTTGGGTTTTGCGGCGGACTTAGTTGCAGCGCTAGCCCCAGCCCGTTTCTTTGCTGGACCCTTAGCGGCGCCTGCAGCTTTAGCCTCAAATTCAAAGCCAATTTTGCCATCAGCGCCCAAGGCTAAATAGGCCTTAAAGCCGCGCCCAGTCCGGTTTGATTTGAAGTTGGTCAAGAGGTCGGTCTTGCCTTCTTTTAATAGTTTTTGAACCTGCTCAGGTGAAATTTCTTGTTGCAAAACCACCTTACCTGTTTTGAAATCACACGTTTTGTTTGGCCCTGTATTTTTCTCACAAAGGTAACGCATACCATCTTCATACACTGCGCCAGAGCATTTTGGGCAAACACCTAAGGCTTGACGACCTGTGAAATCTATCGCCTCAGTTTCATCGTCTTGAGTATTACCAAAATCAAATTCAAGTTTAAAGCCCGCATTTGGATAGTCAGCATCATCTTCTGGAATTTCGCTTAACTTAATGATGGCCGCAAATGGGCGACCCATTTTGCTACGAAAGCCTTGCAGAGGCCCGATTGTTTTTTCGCGCAGCAATTCTTCTGCTTCAGGATACTCAAAGGCTCGCCCGCCCGGCGTTTTGCTGATCGTGAAACCACATTTTTCACAAGCAAAGCGACGATAGTTTTCTTTTACTGAGCCCTTACAGTGTGGGCATGGAGTGGTCAGTGTTGCATAGTCGCCGGGAATAGTATCGCTGTCATACTCCTTGGCACGCTTGACAATGCGCTGAGTCATTTGTGCAATTTCTTGCATGAAGGTATCGCGATTCATTTTGCCCTGCTCAATCAGAGAGAGCTTGTTTTCCCAACTACCAGTCAAGTCAGGGCGCGTTAGTTCTTCAACATCTAGCCCGCGCAATAAAGTCATTAACTGAAAAGCTTTTGCTGTAGGGATGAGTTCGCGTGCTTCGCGCACGATATATCTTTCAGCCAGCAATCCTTCAATAATTGCCGCGCGCGTTGCAGGCGTTCCTAAGCCTTTCTCTGCCATGGCCTCGCGCATGTCATCATCGTCAACCCACTTGCCGGCGCCTTCCATGGCCGAAAGCAGCGTTGCTTCTGAATAGCGCGCTGGAGGCTTCGTTTTTAATGGAACAGCAGCAATCGATTCATTTTGAACGATTTCACTCTCTTGGACCGGCACCAACTCATCGTCAGCTTGATTCGATTTTCCATAGACCGTGAGCCAACCAGGATTAACCAGAACACGACCCTCAGTTTTGAAATGGTGGCCCAACACTTCAGTAATACGGGTAGTGACTCGAAATTCGGCAGCAGGATAAAAGACCGCTAAGAAGCGCCGGACTACTAAGTCATATAACTTTGCCTCTGGCTCACTTAAGCTCTTGGGTGTTTCCAGGGTTGGAATGATGGCAAAGTGATCTGAAATTTTAGAGTTATCAAAGATGCGTTTGTTTGGCTTGATCCAACCATAACCCGCTTTTGATTTTGGGTCTTTTGGATCGCCCTTCAGAATTTGTTTGGCAAACGCACGATAGTCTTGTGAGTTCTCAGCAAGAATTTCCATGGTTTGTTTAACGGTATCTAAATAGTCCTCTGGTAGTGCTTTTGCATCAGTACGTGGATAGGTTAAAACCTTGTGACGTTCATAGAGCGCCTGCGCAAGACCTAAAGTATTTTTTGCAGAAAAACCGAAACGAGCATTTGCTTCGCGCTGTAAGCTGGTGAGGTCAAAAAGTTGCGGCGCAAGTTGTGTTGCTGGCTTCGCTTCCTCTGTAACGCTTGCTTTTTTATCACGACATGCTGCAACAATGCTTTGGGCTGCAGCTTCACTCCAAAGACGGTTCTCACGTGCATCTGGTTCGGCGACATCTTTCTTAAATTTAGGGTCAAACCAGCGACCCTCATAAACTCCGGCAGCAGCAATAAACTCAGCCTTTACCTCCCAATAGTCTTTGGAAATAAACTTACGAATGAGTTCTTCGCGCTCGACCACGATCGACAGTGTTGGGGTTTGAACGCGACCCACAGTGGTTAAAAAGAAGCCGCCACTCTTGCTATTAAACGCAGTCATGGCGCGAGTACCGTTAATGCCAACAAGCCAGTCCGCTTCTGAGCGGCAACGGGCTGCATCAGCAAGCGGCTGCATATCTACATCAGTGCGCAAGTTTGCAAAGCCATCACGAATTGCCGCTGGAGTCATGGACTGTAGCCACAAACGCTTGATGCCCTGCGATGCTTTTGCATGTTGTGCAATTAAGCGGAAGATCAGCTCACCTTCGCGTCCCGCGTCACATGCATTAATCAGGGTCGTGATGTCTTTACGTTTGATGAGTTTTTGTAAAACCTTGAGGCGCGATTCTGTTTTTACAATCGGCCGCAAATCAAAATAGGGGGGCACTACCGGCAGGTTGGCAAAAGACCATTTGCCGCGCTTGACGTCGTACTCTTCTGGGGCCGCTATTTCTAAAAGATGGCCAACTGCAGAGGAGACAACAAAGTCGTCGTTTTCAAAATAGTCCTCGTGCTTAGTAAAGCCGCCCAGGGCCTTGGCAATGTCATTGGCCACCGAGGGCTTCTCCGCGATGACGAGAGTCTTGGGATGATCCACAGATGCGGTCTTGGTATTGCTTTTGGTAGATGCTTTAGCCACGCGTTTGCCTAAATTTGAGCCTGAAATGATGTTTTTAATAGAAAAAAGATGAACAATTTAAACCAAAACAGAGGTTGATAAATTGTTTACCCCTTTTTTATTATTAACCGATAAATTGGGAAAAGTCCAAAAAGGCTGGTTTTTCGACAATATAGAAGCTGCCTTTAAGGTCGCTTAAGGGTAAAAACCTCCATTTGAACCACTTTAAATAGGGGTTTTCTCAAAAAACCAACTCTTCAAGCACTTCTTGGGGGTTTCGTACTAATTTTGCGCCTTGCTGAATCAGAAGGTGACACCCACTAGAAAGGGGGTGATGAATCGACCCTGGCACAGCAAAAACCTCTCTTCCCAGTTCTGATGCAAGTCTTGCGGTAATTAGGGAGCCCGATTTTTCGGCTGCTTCAATCACTACTACGCCAATTGACAGCGCTGCAATGATGCGATTGCGCCTAGGGAAATGAAATGATTTGGGCGGGGCACCCAAAGGCAGCTCAGAGACTAAAAGCCCTTGATTTCTAATATTTCTGGCTAAATCAAGATGTTCTTTGGGGTAAGTCAGATCTAGGCCGGTCCCACACACTGCCATGGTGAGGTGCTTGGTTCCGAGCTTAAGGGTTGCTTGATGGGCGGCCCCGTCAATGCCTCTTGCAAGTCCTGAGACAATCAGCAAACCTGCTTGTGAGAGCCCTTTGGCAAAAGCGGCAGCGTTTTTAAGGCCTTCAGTGCTAGCCTTGCGAGAGCCCACAATGGCGATCATGGGGGTTTTGAGTAAGCCAAGATCTCCATCTATATATAGACGCTTGGGCGGATCATATAAATCATTAAGACGAGACGGGTATTTTTTATCTCCCCTAGCAATACAAGTGATTTGGTTTGGTTTTGGGAATGGGCGCATAAAAAGATTTTGATCCTCAGGGGAATTATCACAATCAGGACAGACTGATTGCTCTGTTGGATAATTCCTATATGGCTTTGTTAAATGTCCTTTGTTACCCAGACCCGCGCTTGCATAAGGTTGCTAAACCTGTAGCGCAAGTAGACGCACGCATTAAAAAAATCGTTGCCGATATGGCCGACACAATGTACGAGGCCCCAGGTGTTGGCCTAGCTGCAACACAGGTTGATATTCACGAGCGCATTGTCGTTATCGACATATCGGAAGAGCAAAATGACTTGAAGGTTTTTATTAATCCAGAAATTATTTGGTCAAGCCCTGAGAAAAAGTCTTGGCGTGAAGGCTGCCTTTCAGTCCCTGATTTCTATGATGAAGTTGAAAGGCCCTCACAAGTTCGAGTGAAGGCCTTGGATGCTGATGGTAAAGAGTTTGAGCTTGATGCGGATGGTTTATTGGCAGTTTGTTTGCAACATGAGCTCGATCATTTACAGGGCAAGGTATTTGTTGCGTATTTATCGATACTTAAGCGAACTCGTATTTCACAAAAATTAAAAAAGCGCGCCAAAGAGTTTGTGGGTGAGCGCTAGGCGCTGTCGATGAAAATTGTTTTTGCTGGAACTCCTGAGTTTGCTGCGCACGCAATGCGCGCAATTAATGACGCAGGTCATGAAATTGTTCTTGCGCTGACTCAGCCCGATCGCCGTGCCGGAAGGGGCATGCACTTGCAAGCAAGCCCTGTTAAAGAATTCGCATTAGAAAAAAATATTCCTGTACTACAGCCGGAGACGCTTAAGCGCAATAGTGCCGATCCCGAAAAACAAGCTCAGGCTCAAGAGGCATATCAGCAATTATCCGAAATTGATTTTGATGCCATGGTAGTGGTTGCTTATGGGCTTATATTACCGCAAGATGTTTTAGATATTTCGCAGCAGCTAGGAAGATACGGTAGTTTTAATATTCACGCATCCTTGTTGCCGCGGTGGCGTGGCGCTGCTCCAATACAGCGAGCGATTGAGTCGGGCGATACAAAAACGGGCGTTTGTATTATGCAAATGGATGTCGGTCTTGATACGGGCGATACGGTGCTTATTAATGAGCTTGACATCACGCCTGAAGAAACAAGCAGCAGCCTACATCATCGATTGGCAGAATTGGGCGCCCAATTGATTGTGGATGCGCTGAATTGTTTGCAAGCAGGCAAGGCTCTAGTTCGCACCCCGCAAGCAACAAAAGGCGTAACTTACGCAGAAAAAATATTAAAGAGCGAAGCAGAAATTAACTGGGACTTATGTGCTCAAGAAATTGATCGACGGATTCGAGCCTTTAACCCTTTCCCTGGTGCCACTAGTAATGCCGAAGAGCTCGAGATGAAATTTTGGAACTCTCGTATTCCAAAAGCAGGCGCCGTTAGCAAAGCTGGCCACCCCGGTGAACTATTGGGTCTCAGTGAAAAGGGCGCCTTTATTCAATGCGGACAGGGAGTAATAGAAATTTTAGAAATGCAAAAGCCAGGCGGCAAGAAGATGCCAGCAAATCTTTGCTTGCAGCCCCTTGTTTGCCGCGAACAAGTATTACGCTTTCATACAAAATAAAACATACTAAATTAATTTGACTGATAAAAAACTGCCGCATAGCCTGGCACTTTCCGAAGCAATAAGCATTGCTGCTCAGGCCATCAGCGAGGTAATGAGTGGTAGGTCACTAACGGAAGTTTTGGATGAACTAGAGCCCCATGAGCGCCCTATTGTGCAGAGCTTAAGTTTTGACGCTTTGCGTAAATGGGTTCGATCACATGACTTAATCAAACAATTTATTCCCAAGAATCCTCCACCAGAAGTTGATCATCTATTGAGCGTTGCCATCGCACTGTTCTTAAATGAAAACTTAGACGGAAAAGGTTATGCAGCACATACCATTGTTGACCAAGCTGTAAGCGCTTGCGCCAACTACGATAAGACAATGTATGCCAAAGGTTTAGTAAATGCGGTACTTCGCAAGGTAAGCCTTATCGTTCAGCCCGCAGAGGGCCAAACCCGTTTTGCACCAGACCCTATCGCAATGTTTGTTCCGCCTTGGTGGCGCGCTAACTTGAAACGGCATTACTCAAAAGACTGGCAATCTATTTTGTTCGCACAAGCAAAGCGTGCACCATTAATTTTGCGCGTTAATCAACAACAATATTCACGCGAGCAATATCAAGCTTTATTAAGCGAGCTCGGAATTACATCTACTTTTATTGATGAAGTAGCAGGCGTTAAACTACTATCCGCTTTGGCGTTGTCTAATCCAGTGCCTGTTTCAGAGCTACCAGGTTTTTATAGTGGTGCAGTATCGGTCCAAGACTCTGGAGCTCAGTTAGCAGCAATCCTTTTAAACCCCCAGCCAGGTGAGCGAATCTTGGATGCGTGTGCGGCACCAGGTGGCAAGACCGCGCATTTATTAGAGTTGGCGAACTGCGAGATGCTAGCACTAGAGCTCGATGGCGAGCGTCTTGGTAAAATCAGCGGCAATTTAGATCGCTTACGTTTACATTCAGATAACGTACAGGTGCTTCGTGGCGATGCCGCAAAGGCATCTTGGTGGGACGGCCGCCCTTTCGACAAAATCTTGCTCGATGCACCATGTTCCGCCTCTGGCATTGTGTCTAGGCACCCAGATATCCCCTTTTTAAGACGCGAGGCTGATATCAAGTCCTTGCAGCACAAGCAACGCGGCATTCTGGGGCAGGCCTGGAAAATGCTAAAGCCGGAAGGGCTCATGCTCTACGTCACTTGCTCGGTATTTCCTGAAGAGGGAGAGGAGCAAGCAATTTGGTTTGCTGCCCAGCATAGCAATGCGGTACGATTAAGCGCTCCAGGGCAGATTCTACCAACCGATGTAAGCGACGGGTTTTACTATGCTTTGTTTAAGAAAAATGGGCCATGAGCCAGAGAATTAAACAACTCATCTTTTTATGCTTGATAGCGTTGACTGTAATTTCAACCAGTGCAAGTGCAGAAGGAATCAAAATCAAATCCTTAGAGCTGGAGAGGGTTGATGCCGATTGGCTTTTGAATGCTACTTTTCAGATTGAACTTTCTCCTGGTCTTGAGGATGCGATTCAAAAAGGTGTAGTTCTCTACTTTCAAACAGAGTTTGATTTAACGCGCTCGCGTTGGTATTGGTTTGATGAGAAATCCGTGACTACTCAGAGACAAATTCGCCTGTCTTATCAGCCCCTGACTCAACAATATCGAATTACTTCGGAGGGATTTATATTTTCCGCGCAGACAATTTCAGAAGCATTACAAGCGGTTGGTAGCATTGGAGGTTGGCGCGTGATCGACAATAGTCAGCTGGATACTGGTAAGTTATATACAGCCTCCTTGCGGATGGCTTTAGATTTGAGCAAGCTGCCCAAGCCGTTCCAAGTGAATGCCCTGAATAATCGTGATTGGAATGTTTCTAGCGATTGGCTGCGCATCCCCTTTTCACCAACCGGCTCTAATCTCATTAAACGATGAAAGCATTTTCAACGACGCCGCGCGACGCTTTTTTTGCATCTAGCGCCTGGAGAAAGAGGGCAATTCCTATTGCTATCGGCGTTATCGGCGCATTTGCTTTATTTCTTCTGGTTTTGCTATCAATTGCATCATCCAATACAGAGTTTTTTGATAAATACTTTATTTGGCTTTATGCAGCCAACGTCGTCATTGGGGTTAGCCTAACCTTAGTAATTTTGATTTTGGTGGCAGTGATTGGTGTTCGTTGGTATAGAGGGCATTTTGGCACCCGCTTGATTGCTAAGCTTGCAATGATTTTTGCCTTGGTTGGCGTTGTTCCAGGCTTGATTTTGTATGGCGTTTCACTGCAGTTCGTCTCGCGAAGTATTGAAACTTGGTTTGATGTGAAGGTTGAGTCAGCACTGAACTCCGGTCTAGAGCTAGGGCGAGTGACCTTGCAAATAGCCCAAGAAGAGATTTTGGCTGAGGGAAGTTTTATTGCAGAACAGGTTGCTCAGGTCCCCACTGGCACCAGCTCTGAGCAGGTTGGCGCCATGATTATGAAGATTCGTAATCAATTTGGGATTCAAGAGGTAAGCCTGTTTAATATGCAGCGCAATTTGATCTTGACTAGCGAGCTAAAGCCCCAAAAATATTTACCTGCACCCAACGCTGAAGTGGTAGCTGAAGCCTTTAAAAAGAAAGGCCTTACCTTTTTAGATCAAATCGAAATAGCGGGAGGGCAGCAGGGCTATCAAGTAAGGGCAATCGTGCCGATTGTGCGTAAGAAGAGCGGACTTAACAAACAAGGCACCAACAAAGATGTAGAAGATCGATATTTTTTACAGTTAGCACGCACCATCCCGGCTCCATTGGCTAAGAATATTTTTGCAGTTGAGTCGGCCTACAGTGAATATCAAGAGAAGTCTTTAGGGCGCACCGGCTTGCGCAAAATATTCGTTGGCACGCTAACGCTCACTTTATTTTTTGCCTTATTTGTTGCCGTCACCCTGGCCTTATTGTTAGGCCGTCAATTGGCTCGCCCGTTATTAATGTTGCTCAAAGGAACCCAAGCCGTTGCGCAAG
>Ga0209085_1000714_pt1 | contig 23325 bp, 23 predicted proteins | sample C_131016_EF_Meta_FD_187310 | JGI IMG/M metagenome (GOLD analysis project Ga0209085, IMG submission 187310) | Freshwater microbial communities from Lake Croche, Canada to study carbon cycling - C_131016_EF_MetaG (SPAdes) (version 2) | ecosystem: Environmental > Aquatic > Freshwater > Lake...
ACGGTCAGTTACAGAATGCCGGCTGCGGTTGTTACGGTAGGCCATTGGGACAAGACCTCCTTCCCCTATAGAATCCAGTTTCGTTTTGGTTTTCGATCAAAACGAAAGTGGTTCCAGTAGATCATAACCAGTTACTGCCTAACCCTTAGACAGTACCCAGCACAGTTATACAGCAACAGAACACAGATACAATGTCTCTCAAGAGCGTTATTGTCAACGCTATCATGAAGGTGACGGTGGAGAACCCCGTCAAGAACCAGGAGGGTGCGCCCTCGTTCGAGCAGGAGCGGGCGTACTTCATCGAGCTCCTGCTGCAGGAGCTCTTCCCCGAGAATCCTGCGATGCCGGTCATGCCGAACGAGGTGTCGGTGACGGTCCCGACGGCGCCCGCCGAGGTGCCTGCCAAGGTCAAGAAGCCGCGTGCGAAGAAGGAGAAGAAGGAGCCGGTCGTCGAGACGGATTCGGTGGCGCCTGCTGAGATGCCGGTTGAGGCGCCGGTGGTTCCTGCTGAGGCGCCCGCGAAGGTCAAGAAGCCCCGCGCGAAGAAGGAGAAGGCGTCCAATGCAGAGGCGATTATCGCGGCGGTCGATGCGGTGATCCCGCCAGTCGAGCCGGTCGCTGAGCCGGTGGCTGAGCCGGTCAAGGAGAAGAAGAAGCCGGGTCCCAAGCCCAAGTCTGAGAAGGAGCCCAAGGAGCCGAAGGAGAAGAAGGCGCTCAACGTGGAGAACACGCCGACGTTCGCCAAGCTCTTCAAGGACATCTCTGCCGAGGTCAAGGTCGAGGCGAACAAGAAGAAGACGCTCGACACGATCAACGCGATGACGCCTGAGGAGTTCAACGCCGAGGGCAAGACGCTCGAGAGCCACCTGCGCGCGATCCTGGCGCCGGTTGCGCCGGAGCCCGCCCCGGTCTATGAGACGCAGATGAAGTCCCTGGTCCCGGTCCACTTCGAGGGCAAGGAGTATCACGTCGACGACGAGACGAAGACGGTGTACGTCCTCGACTATGACGGCGTGGGACATCGGGTCGGGACGATGGGGATGAACGAGTTCAAGGGCATGGAGCTGCCGCCTGCGGACGACTAAAGAGACAAGACGCAAAAATCCGAGACTCATCAATCAGATTAACAAGACGGATTTTTGCATTTGGGGTCGATGGTGTCAGAAATCGTATCCCCTCCGTATGGCGCCATAAAGTCACCCAGGGTGGTCGATTCGTTCAAGACCTTGTTGTTACGGCTATTCTGCGCCGAGTCAGCAAGGGTGTACTGCCGAATGTAGGAAGTATAGGCGCCCGCGCTACCCTGGGGGCGAAGCGTGACCTGAGGGAAGATGACCTCGATGTAGAGGTTGTATTGAGAGGTCCCGTACCCATCCTTGAGGAAGATACGAACAAGAGACACACCCGTATGTGCTGGTGTACCCGTGATTTTTCGCGTCTGTGGGTTGAACGAAAGACCCGCAGGGAGGTCGGTCGTTGCAACGTAATAATAGACTGTGCTGGGAGGACTGCCTCGCGATGTTGCCTGGAGTTCCAGAGGATCCATGGTGATGTACTGCACCAGACGCAGGTTGGTATAGGCAGGATTGTTGAGGATGGGGCCGTTCGTGAGAGACAAGGAGAAGGAGAGGATAGATACCATGTCGCCCACGGATTTGACATATAGGGGCGGGCGGGCGGCGAGGAGACGAGAGTTGCTGTTTGTGGTATAATTCGGTTGAATAGGCAATCCTTCCATACGAGTCCATGTATCCGGGTTACCAAACGACGATATGTTATCATGTGTGTAGTGCTCGACACTAGGACCAACATCTCCACCCGGTGTGAGAGCAAACACGTGCCACGTTTGTGTCGTTGCGTCAAAGTAGATTGGTCCGATGGGAAGAGGGGGGTACAACCGAGTTTCGGTCGCTTGAATGTTTAGCCCTGGCAAACTAAAGGTCGACCATGTTGTTCCCGTCGTTGAGTACGCAATGAGAGGGGGGAACACTGTGCCCTGTCCCATCATTCCCTCCTTTGCACCCACACCCGTTGCCAACCATTTCCCTATCCCGTCACTTGCAATCTCAGCACCAATGATATTGAAGGTATCGGTTGACGTCCAGGTTGCCTTTGTCCATGTGTCTCCACTGTCGGTCGAGTACGCAAGAGTATTGGAATCTTGAGTGTATTCGGGAAAGTTTCCAGGTGGAGCAAGTGTCACGTTACAAAACGATTCGGTTCCCGACGCGACAAAGAGTCCCGGAACATCGGTGTTGAGGCATGCGATCTCTGCCGCAAATGGAGACGAACTGTCACTCACCGTCCACGTATTGGTAGCGAGATTATAGTACCCGTAGTTATTCTTTGCTCCATTTGTATTCCATACGTTGAGACTGTTTACTCCAACGGATGCTCCTCCAACAAGGATACGATTGGCGTTTTTGTCATACGCGGTTGCAAACCCCCCTATCAGGTATTCGTTGTAAAACGTGTCGGGTAAGCTATCCCCTACAATGTTCGACCCGTTCCCGCTTCGGGAATACAACAACACGTCGGCACTCTCTGGTAAATCACTACGGGACCACGTAACTCCGTCGTCGGACGAAAGAAATACAGTTGGGGTGGCCGCCGCCACTGGGGGGGACGAGTCTGTATATCCGCCAACGTAGCCGACTGTCGCCCAGTTGCAGAGACTCGTGGATAGAAGTCCATTGATGACTGCTCGAGTTACATCTGCATTTTTTGTAGTGGTGTAGGCAATATCGTAATACGTGAAGGAACCACTGGGAGTAAAATTGCTCTGATCGGTTACCGAAAAATCGAACCCATTGTCAGAGTAGGTCACATACGGCGTAGTAAGAAATCGTCCATCCCCCGACTTTACGCTATTCATATACGACATCAAGAAGCGGCCGCCCACACCGCTATTGTTCGGGCGTATCTGCAGATCTGTTGGGTAATTGGATCCTGCCGGAACAGCTGCATCTACCATAAAATAACTACGATCGCTCGTGTTGTTTACAACTAACCCGTTACGTTCACGATTCGACAGCGAGGTATGGACGAGGTACTGGTTCGACAGATATGGATTCGTTGTCGAGAGATTTGCGTTCAGGGAGGCATCGATGGTTCCCGCACTCGCCTTCACGAAAAAATTACAACTTGCTGGGAGGAGATTCGGGGGATATCCAGATATGAGGGTACCGCCGATCGCCCCTGTTTTCGAATTGATGGTGAGTCCATAGGTATTATCCAAGTTTGAGAACACGTAATTACTGACAACTCCGCCGCTGTACGAGGCACCAAGGACATTCGCTGATACAGTCGTTCCTGGAATCAGCGTGTATGCCGTCTCCGCCGAAAACAACAGGATGTTATCGGGCGTGATGTTGTAGGAAATAGGCGGATCTGTCGTTCCTGTCGCATATCCTGTGGATGCGTTGACAACGAAGGTACCACTCGCTCCCGAAGAAAACGCCCCCGAAATAAGTCCCGTGGGAGAAATTGACACTCCGGGTGGAGGAGTGGGGGTACTAAATGAAATCACTGGACGCTCACTCAGAGACGATGCCGTAATCTGATACGGGGTGAAGACAATGTTCTGAGTTGCATCGAGTGAAAAATTGTTGATGGTGATGATGTCATTGACAACCGAGAACTGACGAGTGAGTGTTGAGGTCGCAAGCGTGCTCGCAGCAGTTGCCGTCACAGAAAGGGTCGTCAACCCAGAGGTTCGTATCGGCGATCCCACAATCCGAACCGTGTTCGATGACACATTCGACAAGGATAGCCCTGTCCCGTCCAAGGCAGGCGCAGAAAAGGTCACCGCATTCCCCGACCCCGCATACGCAGTGAATTGAAGAGGACTCGAATAGTACCCCGTTTTTGCGTTAGATGCGGCCCGAGATAGAATAAAGGTCGAGCACGGATCCATGGTCGAGGTCATCGACACCGTATCCAAGGCGATCGGTACATTCAACGAAATGTCCGTACTGAGTCCGTTTGCGTTGACCGCACGAAACGTGTAGAATCCGCCCGGCACATCCGCCACGTGCGGAGTCCCGCTGAGATCTGCTGTCGAAGATATCGGATGAAAGATAACCGAGAGATCAGACACCAGATTTGTCGAAAAGATATTCGTGATCGGCGAGGTCGATCCGAAGGTCGTGTACGCGTTGAAGAACGGTTGTCCGCTTGGAATGAAGGGCACACCGACGTACTGGGTCTTGACGACGGGCGGCGTCAGAATCACGCTGGGGTTAAACGAGAACTGGAATCCAATTACATTGGAAATCAGGGGTTGCGTCTGTCGAACGGCCTTGAGTGTCGTTGTGAACGGGTTGCCATTCGCAACAAAGAAGTTCAGGGTATCCACTGTCACCGTTCCTGACAGTGTAATGGTCGAGTCAGCGTCGCGCGAGTACATGCTGTTTCCTGAAATCACGTTGCCATTCGGATCGCTAAAGCGAAATCCAGGGGGCAGACTCGTCCAGGTATACAAGAGATTCCCGATCGCCGACCCAGGATACGTTGCCTTGATGGGCGTACTCGGAAGAGTCGAACCCACCGTCAATCCGGGAAACGACAAGGTAGGTCCAGGGGGATTCAGACGAACGCGTTCGGGGTTCACGATAATGTTTGCGAAGGTGGACACTGCAGCAGAATTTGATGCGCCCGTTGACAAAAAGTAATAGTTCCGCGAGACGGCCTGAGCGGCGGGAATACCGGACAGATCGTAGATGTTGGAAGCGACCTTGACGAGACTGACACCCACGGGCAAGGAGGTGGGGACGTTATTCACATACGTAGAGGGAGGGTTGATAGCCAATTGCTGGGTCCGAAACCGAATAGGAGCAAAGGTCTCATTCACATACAGGGCGATATTCGAGCCACCGGTGAGAGGGAGGAACCGCCCCGACCCAATCGAAACCGGATAGGAGGCTGTAAATGTTGCTCCTTCCGAATTCGTCGCATTGACGACGAGGAGATCGGATACGGTCGTTGAGGCATTCCCGATATAGTTCGCATTGCTGAGTACAACGTAGGGCGTCAGACTCTTCAGTAAGTTTGACATCGCGCTGGTCGATCCCGCGATTGTGTAGGTGAACGGCGCCTTGGGTCCCAAATAGGAAGCCGAGATGTCTACGGATTCATATTGGTAAATTTGAAGCGGAGTTCCTGCCGGCGGAGAGAAGCTCATCCTATTGCTATTTGGCTACGATTGTTTTAACTGCTTTTCTCTTGGGTTTGCTCGGAACTGCTGGAGGCACTGCTGCGGCTGTCTCTGCCTCCTTTGGGACGTCAGGGATGGTTGTCTGCGTCAGTTCCGTGAACTTGGTCTGTCCCTCATCCATTGAAAGGTTGCGGTACACCAGATCCAGTTTGAGTCTCAGAAGGTTGGAGTTGACGTCCATACTCTTCACTACGAACATTTCGGACGGCAGAATACCAGGTCGTGGGCGTAAAGGGAATGCGTTTCTCCTCGAACACCTGCGCCTCTTGGGTGAGGTTGTACTGGATATACAGGAAGTACCCAAACCCCGCCAACACGAGTCCTAACAGAATCATATTGAATCCAAAGGCAGCAGACGACACAATCTGATCGCGACGGATCAAGAGGGAGTTTTCAATCCGATGTAGGTCGGTTAACTGGATGAGATGGTTCATTGTCAAAGACGGCTCCAAGAATCGTCAAACTTTCACGAATCCACACGTCCGTGACGCACGGGCACACCCGGATACGATCGCGATAATTATAGATTTGACGAAGTGCGTCGTGGCTATCCCGCCGCGTCATCCCCGCAAAGCAGATCACGAGGAGTGTGTCGGCATATTTCAGGGTATCCATGCCTTCTTAGGCAGAAGACTGGAGACTCTGTGTATACGGGTTCTTGCGGTAGGCGTCCAGGAGCCCGGGCTCGTTGCGCTGGACGTAGATGTCCTCCTGCAGGGGCACGACATAGCGCGTCGATCCCTGCTGCGCCGCCGACGGGACCTGACCACCAATGGACATGAGCGGCGTCTCAAACGACCGCACGTTGTTAAGCAGGCTCTCGTCGCGGTGAGTCTGCACGTTGTACGACTGAGGACCACCCTGCAGCGCCGCACCACCCACGGGTCCGGCCGGAGGAGGGCGCCCCTCGACCGTCAGCTTCATGAACTGCTGGAAGGGCTCCGTGAAGGCACGAATGTACGAGAACCCGCCCGACACCGTCTTCGCGATACCCTCATACTCCACCGAACTCGACTCGCGGTTCTGCACCTTCATGATACTCGACGGGTACACGGCAGATGCCTTCTGCTGACCGATCGAGGTATTCACGTGAGGCAGGGACTTGTCCTCCGCCTCCAGAATCTGGAACCGGTCGGGCTTGTTCTTCTTGACTGGCGCCTGGATACCCGACTCGGTGATGTAGTGCTTACCCGGCACAACCTCTCCCTCGTAGGTGAGCTTGGGCTTGTTCGCCACGCGCAACTCGTCCGTCGTGCGGGGCAGGGCGTACTCGCGAGCCGACGCCTGGTTGTATCCGCCACTGGGGAGGTTCGTGTATCCATCGTTGACACCAGGTCCGACGTGGGTGCGCTCGACGGGGAAGACGTTCTTCATTCCCAGCGAGGTCACCATACGAGACTGCTCAAAGTCCGTCTCACTCTGCTGACCCCAGGGGTTTCCACGACCCGCCTCGGGCTTGAAGAAGGCGGGGGACTCCTCCTTGTGGAAGAAGGTGTTCTTGCCCGTTCCCGTGTACGTGTCGAGGATACCATCCGTCGCACCCGAGTAGGTGGACTGGGTGATCTTACGACCGAAAAAGGGGACCATGTTGCTGTGCCCGGTCGTGTCCTGCTCGACGGTGACACGCTCCGTCGCCTCCTCTGTCTGCTGAGGATTCACGAGGGTCTCGCGAGGATCAATCTTTGTCTCTTCGGCTTCGTTGTGGACGGGTTGGGTCGACAGCGAGTACCCCAGCGCCGCCAGTCCGAGTAGCATGGCGACCTCCATCCTTCTGTCTTTGTAATTGGTTCGCGTAAAGATTTACACAAACCAACTTGTCTATAAGTAGCGACATGGGTCGCTCAGGACATACATAGTTCAGTGGTAGAATGCAGGCCTTCCAAGCCTGTGACCCGGGTTCGATTCCCGGTGTATGTAGGTACGAAAGTACGTTGCCCCCGTAGCTCAGTGGTAGAGCGTCTCTCTTGTACGGATACCGAAAAGAGAAGGTCTCGTGTTCGATTCACGATGGGGGCTTATTTGCGAGTGGTGTTCGCATCTCGCGGCGTCGCGTTGGTCTCAAACGGTGCCACGGCATGTGCCTGAGGTTTGAAGAGAAGCCATTGGAAGGGGTAGGTGGACTCCCGCTCGCGCCCCTGGGGGATCTCGACGGTTGTTTGCATGTGTTCTTTGACATACTTCTTGGGTTGAACCATCACAGGTTGCATCTTAAAATATAGAGAACAAATAATGTATGAGGTTTTGATTGCCATTATCGCCGTGCTGCTCTTGGTCGTCAAGGGCAGAGAGGCATTCTTTGGTGACGGGATGCACGTCGGTGGAAATGACTGGATTAACTTTGACGTCCACGGCGAGGGATACGAGGTCTATGCCACGACACCCTTCACATGTCCCGAGGATAAACCGGATCTTAATGCAGGATTCTGTTACCCGAACTGCAAACCCGGGTACCATGGCGCCGTGACCATGTGTGTGAAGGATACGTACACGCTCCCCGCCGGAACTATCATGGGATTGATGCCCTGCCCCAACGGGTGGTCCAACGACGGTCTGTTCTGTCGGGCACCCATCTCAAACGACTGTAGTTGGAAGGACCTCTTTGGTACGTGCTGGGGCAAACTCGGCGGAGGGCAACCGGAACCGCGCGGACTTGTCTGCCCGGGTCCTGATCCTCGTGGGTGGGATCACACAGATAAGATTGATGGATTGTGCTATGCAAAGTGCCCGCCCGGTCAGGGTCACTTGCCTGGAGCGCCGTACCTGTGTGCCAAGGATCCGGGTGGTGCTCTGACGTATGACCGGGGTGCTGGAAAACCACCGAACCTGATTCGATTCTTTGGTAGGTATGGGTTCTTGTAGTGTTTAGTTGGCGAATCACACTAGTTTCGGCGCCTTCGGGGGAAGTGTGGGTTCTGGTGTATTGTTAAAATTCGCTAAGAATTCATCTTGAAATTCAAGACCATTCGTCATGTCATTGGCGCGGGGGTCGAACGTCGATGGAGGCGGGGCGTCGCTGTCGAGTCTCTTTTGAAGGAGTTCGATATCCTTTGGTATAGAATCAATTACCCTCTTAGTCCCAATAAGATAGTTCCCGTTGTTGTTGTTAGGATCATGCACGTAGTTCGGCAGCTCATCGTTATACGATATTTGAACGCGGCGCAGTTCAGATTGAGCCGCCGCGATGTATCTCTGTAGGAACTCCTTATACTTTGACTTGCGCTCTTCTGCCGCTGCCTCTGCTGCCGACTGCCCCCGTTGTCCCGCTGCGCCCGCGGTGCCCGCCAGACCCGTATCACCCTTTGGTCCCTGAGGTCCAGGAGGACCAGGGTCACCCTTTGGCCCCATCGGACCCATCGGTCCCGCCGCACCCGCAATTCCTGGAGGTCCCATCGGACCCATCGGACCCATCGCCCCCATAGGACCCGGAACCGTGCTGGCATCTCCCTTGGGTCCTACCTCACCCCGCTCTCCACGCGGACCGGGCACCTCACTTGCCCTGCCAATCGGACCCGCCGGACCGATGTCTCCCTTGTCTCCCTTGTCTCCCTTCAGTCCATACGGACCTGCCGTGTACGCAGAGTTCGTCGTCGGCGCCTCAATAACCGAGGGATCCGCAGTCCCCATGTACTCTGTGAAATGCTCGGTGAGCGCGCCCGCTCCCGCAGAGAACTGAGACCCGTACCCCGCCGCTGGTTTCGTCGGCGCCATGTCGTACCCCGACCACTCCTGACGAGAATACGGGGACAGATTGAAGGACTTGATCATCTCCTTGAACTTGTTCACCATCGACCGGAACTTGTTCACATCCGTACCAGGCACAGGTGCGGGCGGTTTGAAGTCACCCTTGGGTTTGAATCCAAAGCAGTTCACGCCAAACTTCGTCGAGGGATCAAAGTATCCGCCGTTGACGCCTGGACGACCACACGAGGTGCGCTTCCCCGGATCGACCTCGCGCTGCAACTCCTCCCAGGTGGACTTCTGGGTCGGGTACAGCGCCATACCCCCCGCCGACCATCCGTACCCACACCACTCCGCGCCGTGGTTGTAGGCATCAATGATCTGCTCCAGGGTCGCCAACTGCGTGCCGTACGCCGCACAGACAGCAGACGCCTCATCGTAGGTGAACTGGTTGTCGCTGATGTAGAAGACCTCGCTTCCGTGGGTCAGGTTCGAGACAGCATCAGAGGGTTTGACACCCGAGGCAGCACCGCCCGCGCCGCCTGCGCCACCCGTGCCCGAGGTTCCCGTCTTGTCCTTCCCCGCAGCATCTGCCTTCGGAGGGGCAAGATAGTCAAAGACCTTGTTGATGTCGACGAAACCGTAGTACACGAGCACGAATCCGATGAGTCCAATCAGCATCCAGAGGACCAGCACGGCCATCACCGACCCCGAGCTGAAGAGGACAAAGATGGAAAGGACAAAAATGAAAATCAAGGCAAGAATACCATACACCTCCGGCGTCATCACGTCAGCAGCAGGTGTTGTGGATTTCGAGGTCGTCGTGGTCGGATTTGCCGGCGGAGTCGGCGGCGTCGCGGGCGCACTGGAACTGGGCGCAGACATCCTTCTTATTCATTCAGGCGATAATAGATTAGCATACGCATCATACGAACCAGAGGGAAGGACTTTGCGTCAAAGGCCCGAACATGTCCGTCATTCAACTCATACCACGGATTCCCTGGCGGCGGGTCACGACCATACGTCCACCAGTGACCTCCATTGAAACAGATGACGGCAATCAACATGTACTTCACGCCATTCACGGTGAGGATTGCCGTATACGAAACACTCGTCTTCAGCGACGTCTGATGAAACACCAGAACGTCCGGCAGGGAGGCAATCAGCAACTGCTTGCGGCATCCCTTCTTGTGACACTTCTCACACCCCCAGTCGGGGATCTCCACGGGAGTCACGGCGCGGAGGATTGCCTCCGACACCGACATCTCCGTGCGACCCTCGCCGGCGATGGAGAACTCAATCAGGCTGTCCTCTCGCACGTCCGAGTACGAGCAGTGTTTGCAGCGAATGTGATGACCAATCTTGAATCGCATAAGCTTGTCAAGAAAGGGAATCTTATCACAGAGAAACTCGAGGAGTTCGTGGGAGTCACCAATGCCCTCTCCGGCGGGCATCGTCACTGTCTTCACACACTGATACAGTGCGTTCAGTCCCTCGTCGCCCTTGCTGGCCCACACCTCGGCCACGCACATCTCGACGGGATTCTTGGTGTCCTCCTCACCCTCACGAAAGCGTGTCTGTAGCTGCGGAATCCGGAAGATCCCCTGGAGGGTCGCGTTGATCCAACACGACCCACTCTTATTGCGGAGTCCGAACATTCTTATCTCTGGAAGGCGGAAAAGTCTGTTAGGAATGGAACGGGTTCGTTTTTATACGATCCCCGACTGGCAAGGTAGGACTGAGAGACTCGGTAGGGATCTGTTCCCTCTTGGTCTCCTGGCACACGGGAGTTCGGCAAGTACTGACTGCCCTCGTCCGATCCCGTTTGTGCTGCCGTCGGCAGGGTCCCGTCCTTCGTCATTGTGTAGTTCTTAGAGGGAGAGGTCACGCCCACACCCTCAATCCGAGTCGAGGGTGTCGGATCAGGACCGAGCAACTGAGGGTACTGATTCGTCTTGGAGGAATCGCCCTGGGGTCCCCCGCCCTCACCCAGAGAGGTAAAGAGAGGTCCAAAGACGTTACGACCACCCATCGAACTCGTCAAGGGAAGGAGATTGTTCGGCCCCGGAGAGGACGTCGACGACCCACCAGTTGTGTTCCCCGTCGTTGTTGCCGAACCACCCGCTCCCGGAGGTGTCGAGGCCGCGTTGCCTGCCACACTGGAACTGCTGCCCGCCCCATCCACGCCCGTGGCACCTGTGGCACCCGTGGCGCCTGTGGCACCTGTGGCACCCGAAGGGCGAACACCATACCCCACGACCTGGCCCACAGCTGCCAGTTGGTCCGCATATCCCGAGGACACAGCCGTCCCCACACCGAGCGTCAGAGTCTTCAGGATCGTTCGAGCCGTCTTGTCACTCGAATGACTGGGCATCGTAGCAATGAATCCGTCGATGTCTGCGTCATCAATCACCACCTTCTCGCCTATCTTGCCCTTTCCGTGAAGATAGGACTTGAACACCGAGACAATGAAGATGACATTCCGCTTCCGTTCCTCTGGTGTCGACGGACGAAACGGGGGTCGAGCGGCAGGAACGGCGCCTGGAGTCGCCGCAGCGGCAATGGCTGCAGTTTCAGCATCATACACTGCCTTCTGATCGGCATCAACTATCTCTGCGAAGTCAGACGGCAGGTTCGACATAATCATATTCACCTCTGCCTCGGGAAGGACATAACTCGGATCGATGCTCGCCGGAACACTGATGAATCCCTCGCGCGAGGGAAAGACACTGAAAAGGACAAGAAGAAGCAGGGCAACCACGCCCACGGCAATCCACCATGACCGCTTCATATTCATTGTTCTTTAGACTATATTTTTACCATCGTACGTTTACAGGCATTTCGGTCAAGATATATCATGGACGTGTACTGTATCAGTCTCCCTCATCGAATCGATAGACGCAATCAGATTACTGCCATGGTTGAGCGGTACCCCTTTCTCAGGCTCCACTTCGTAGACGCCATATCCGCTCACGATGGCAACCTTGGATGTCTCCGGTCTCACAAGAAGACCGTTCAATTGGCGAAGGATGCTGGACTGCCCTACGTACTCGTGATCGAGGACGACTGTGAGTTCATCCTTGATCCTGAGATCTTGAAGCAGCAGTGTGAGACGATTGTCGAGTACATGTCTCAACACCCCGAGATACGTTTCGTGAATGGGGGCGGTAATCTGTTCCATCCGTGGATACAGGTCCACGACTCTGTGAAAAATACCGTCTTTCTTCGGTGTCCGGATGTGCGTACCGCACATTTCATGTTCTATAATGCCTCGTCGTATGATCTTGTAACACAGTTCAGTGACTTTGGCGCGGGTCCCATCGACGTACAGGTCAACAACTACATGATGGTCTTCACCTATCCGTACCTAGGGGTGCAACGACCCTCGTTTTCAGATATTGATAGGCAGTTTGCCGACCACGATAGTATTCGAACGTCGATGAACGTCGTTCGCAATCATTTGATGGGGTTGGGTCTCATTTCCGAGCAGTGCGACGGCGACGTTGTGCACGAGAGTGTGCACGAGAGTGTGCGCGACGGTACGTCTTCTTCCGACGGCCGCCACGTGTCTGAAGCATGAGACCGCCGAGCATATCCGCAAGTTCGTCTCCCTCTCCATCGTTCACCACAAAGGATCCCTCTCCACCTGCGGCAAGATTGCTCACTTCCTGACTCGCCATGGCAGCATCATCTCCGTTGGCAACCGCCTCCTCCTTCACACGAGCCTGTGCGGCAGGCGCGGGTGTTGTGTCCATCACCGTGTCGTCGACCGCAGCAGCCGTACCCCCGATGGTTCCGTTCGTCATGAGTTCGTTATACAGGGTCATTCCCTCACTCGGGTCCTTCGCCACCTGAACGCCAATCGTATTACGCAGAAGGCGGTTCTCGTTGAGCTTGGGAACCGCGTTCAGGGCATTCACCCAGGCGCGATAGGGCTTGCCGATGCGGGTCATCTGGAGTTCCTTATCCAGGCTGCGTTGGATAAGCTTCAAATCCCGATTTGTGAGGTCGCCCTTGTTGTACTTGAACGAGGCCTTGAAGGTCACGTTGCGACGAGTCACCGAGGGAATAAACCCTGTTTCAGCAAGACGCTTGGGGTCAGCGGGCGCCTGACTGTAGGGCGAGACAAGCCGAATCACGCCTGTCTTGGGGTCCCGCTTCATCGAGAAGACATACAGAAACAGCGCAGTAGGCATTGTGTTTATAGGACATTTTTTGTCTGATTACCCACGCCGTAGAACTGCCCCGAGTTCCAACTGGTCGAGTGGTCGTCGTACTCTCCCGACATACGAGGCATCCGCTGCTGTGTTGTCGGCTCATACAACCCCTCGGGAAGTTGACCCCGACGGGAATCCGCTGGCGTGTACTCAAGTTCCTCGCGCGTAAACACCTCGTCGCGCCCATCCTTGGGTTCCAGGACACCTGACTGAATATCCGCGTTTGCCTTGTCGATTTCCTCCTTCTTCGTTTCCTGTTCTGCCTTTTGCACCTCAATGTGAAATCCGCTGATGATGATCTTCTTCAGTGCCGCAGGATCGACACCAGGACCTGCGGCGTCTGGTGTAGACATAAACGCTTCCACCTGCCCGAGGGTCGGTTTCAACTGAGCGGGGTGATAGACCTTATCAAAGAACGCCTGGAGTGGAGGCAGGTACGTCGAGTCATCCGCACCCACCTGTGCCTCTGCCTCAATCTTGCTCTTCCACACGGCATTCAAGGCAGGACGAGTGACGGCCTCCACCTTGTTCTTCTCATCCTGGTACTCGACAAATCCCTCCCGAATATTCATCGCCAGCAAGAGAGCTGCAACAGCAGCGAGGATGTACCACATTGTTATTGGACGACACAATATGAGGACGCGGGTTCCGGCGCTCCCTCGCCGGGCATCTTCATCTTCGGTTGCGGATTCTTGCGGAGATAGTCACGATTTGCCTCGGCGGAATCGAGCGAATAATCCCCGCGAGCGATTGCGGAATCCGAGGATGCGACACCCTCCCAGGCAGGAGACATCGCATCGTACTTGTTCTGTTTTGCTGGATCGCGAGGAAGGAACTGAAGAAACCCAGACTCCTGCGTCGTGGGAACTCGATTGTACTTGGTGGCATACTGCGGTTGGGGTTCCGGGCAATAGGTTCCGCTGTTCTCCAGTGCCTTGGTGTATGCCTTGTAGTCGTCCAGGGTCTTGAATGCCTTGGTCTCTCCATTTTGAGACGAAACCCCAGCCCACGTGCCGGTTTCGGCATTCTCCTGGAGAGCTGTGATGCACGCCATTTTCTATCTATCTACATAAATGTCGCGCACATCGTCCACGGTTGTTCTGGAAGGAGCAGCCAAGAAACAGGACGCGGAGCGCGTGCTCCAAAAGCGGCCTCTTCTGGTGTTGTTTTTTATGAATGGATGCCCGCACTGCGAGTCGAACAAACCCGCCTGGGATCAGGCAAAGAAGAAGATGAAAATGTCGAAGGGCGGGGCGACAGTGGCGGAGATTGAGGCGGAGGCGACTCCAGATTCGGCGGGTGTCTCGGGGTTCCCGACGATGAAGTACATTGATGCCTCGGGTAAGGAGACGGTGACCACGGGCGAGAAGCAATCGGGCGATCAGATTTTGAAGGATCTGAGTGTGGGCGCTTTAAGCGCTGGTGCCCGTCGGCGCGGCACTCACAGACGGCGGACCAGGAAGCTCCGGCACCGTACCCTTCGTAACTACGTATCCCTCCGAAAGTAGCTTATCGGACTTTGCATTCTTCCCGAGGAACTTGAGAAGACCCGCATGATCGTCAACCGGCACGGAGTGGAAGTTGCGCTGTGCCTGCACTTGCTCGAAGACATCCGAGGTATCCATGTAAATATTAGACGTCTGCACAAACGCCTGGTTCACCTTGTTACGAATATCGACACGCGTGATATCCGCCGCCGGCGGGCGATCGGGGGCATCCAGGATGTCCGGCAACTGAGGATTCATAAACGGATTATCGGGTGTCGGCTTCGTCCGCTCCGTCCCCACATATCCCGTCGGAATACCACCCGACGAGAAGTTCTCAACCATCTTCTTGGCCTCGGGGAACCACCCGTTCAAGAAGATGGTAACCAGCATCACCAGGGGAATGAAGAGGAGATAGAGGGGATTGACCGAGGTGATAAACAGGAGCACCGAGAGGTAGACGGAGAACCGCACAACCGCGTTGAGCGAATCCGACACGGGCATGTTCGGTGTCGGAACAAATTGATACCAGGTATCTTTGTTGAACAACACGCTTGGCTCTGTATACCAGAACATTGTCTCTTATCTCATTTACGGAGTTGTTTTTCGGTCGACTTCTTCTGTGCCCTCGCCTTGACTCGAGCGGACTCGGCCTCCTCTTCGCGAAGGAGTTCATCTGCCATCGCATTCGCCCGACGAATGGCCTCCTCGTCGACTTCCTCCCGTGCCGAACCCCCGCCACCACCTCCGCGCTGCTTCTTCTGCATACGCGCCAACATGCGCGCGCGACGTGCCTCCGGGTGATTCGAGAGAATCTGATCGGCCGTGTTGCCCGTCGTGTTCCCCTGAGCGCCGATGATGGACTCGTTCAGGTACTTACCAAACGCCGACTGGAACTTCGCCCGCAGAACCTCAATCTCCCGGCGGAGGTCCTGCTGGTTGATCTTGCCGGTCTCAATCTTCTCGCGCAGGAGCATCTGAGCGCGGTCCATGATCTCCTTCAGCGCGGGGTGCGCCATGGGATTCCGCATCATCTCCATCAACTCCTCGGGGTCGTCCAACTTGATGTCGAGATCAGAGAACTGCAGCGACTGCACGATCTCGCTCACCAGAGACGCGAGGCGCGTATTCATCACCAACTCCAGCATCTCCTTGAGGGACTCCTGGTTCTCCTCGCTATTCAGCATGTTTAGCATCTGCTCTGCCTGGGCGCCTCCGCCGGGAAGTCCCGGGATAATCGTCTTCAAGGACTCAACAAGCTTCCCCATCTTCTCCTTGGGGTCGCCGTGCATGAACGAATGCAGCAGTGCCATGTGGAGACGAGACCACGCCGTGTCGGACCCATCCCAGATCTTACCAACATTCACTCCTGGGAGGAGTTCAATCTCCGAGAGAAGGGTGTTGTCTTTCTGAACCACGCGGAGAAGGTGCGGGAGAAGCACCGTCTCGATGTGGGTAAAGTATGTCTCATTGGCTCGAAGGCGGAGTTCGGGATCCTTCTCATTCAGGTACTCCACGAGTTTCCGGATATGTTCCATTTATATCTAGTTGTCACGTCCTTTTTAAGTGTTTTCCTTCACGCTGCGATTACCTCCACGAGAGGCAAACTCCGCACGCTGCTTGTCCGTGAGGCAGATGCATCCCGTGTCACCCGAGAAGGGGCTGGGGCAGCAGTCCGCGCCCTTCTTATTGGACTCGAACATGAACAGCTCCTGGTCGTTCGTCATGTCGTAGGGCTTCTCCGACAGGGGCTTGGGCTCGCTGCCGAGAAGAGGGGGTGTCCCCGAGTACCCCGAGACACCCGTCGCACCGTCGACCGTCTGCATGTCCGTCGGCATACCCACCTGCTTCTGCATAAAGTGCTCCTTACCATCGGCACCGTCCTCTGTCTTCGCGGGCGCCGCAGAGGCCATCGAATAACGGAGGAACACGCCGGCCAAGATTGCCGCAACGAAAAAGACGATGACGGCGATAGTCTTCTTCATTCTTATTTACTGTCGCCGAAAAAACGAATGCGGATTCGGTAGACCGTTACGACGTACCCCAACACCCCAATGGCCGCTATTCGCCCTATCTATGCAGACATGTCTGTCGTCGAGTTGAAGCTGATCGCCAAGACTCGCCGCATCAAGCACTACTATATTATGAAGCGCCCTGAACTGATTCGCCTTCTCTCTATGCAGACTCTCCCCGAGACCTACCTCATCGAGAAGATGACGATTCACCAACTTCGCGACAATGCTCGCGCCAAGGGGATCCGGGGCGTCTGGGCCCTCACCCGCGCCCGCCTGGTTGAACTACTGTTTCCCGACTATCAGCGCGGGGATGTCCATCAGGCTGCCGCGGACAAGGATCAGAAGAATCAGGGCAACGCAGACAAACATGATGATCCACAGAAGCATGACGCCGAGGATGTACGGGTAAAGAATGTGTAAGACGCTAGCAATGACTGGCCGAATGATATGAACCTCAAGTGAACGTTGCACCTCGGGTGCCTTTAATTTGTCTAAGATGTCCGCCCACAAGGAGTCGAGCATTTTTGACCCTTGTAAATTTGTCTTCAAGAACATATAAAGATACGATGAAGCTGTCGCAACCGAAGATGATTCGCCTGGGGCTTGTCCTTGCCGGCATTGTCGCGGTGTATGTCATTTTTTCTTCCTACTCCGCCTCCAAGGCGTCCGTGGTTGACAAGGCGGAGGAGCTGGGTGGCACGGGTGCCACGGGCCCCCTGTCCGAGCAGGGCCCGTCGATGGGCTTCCCTCACAGCGTGGGCGGTAACGCGGCGTCCGCCCAGGGACAGCAGGGACGCACGCCCTCGTCCCAGCAGACGTACACGGAGTCCACCCTCAGCTCGTCGGAGCTCCTCCCCAAGAGCGAGCTGGGCGCCTCCTTCGCCGCGGTCAACCCCGCCGGAATGGAGGACCTGAAGGGCCAGAACTTCCTGCAGGCGGCCTACCACTCGAACATCAACATCGTGGGTATCGCGCAGACGAACCGCAACCCCACGTACGACATCCGCTCGGAGGTGCCGAACCCCCAGTCCAAGGTCGGACCCTTCCTCAACACGACGATCGACCACGACCCCTTCAAGGAGGCGCGCGGACTGGAGGGCCTTGGGGCGTAAAGCCGTTCAACAACCTATACATTTAACATCAAAACACACGAGCTCCTTCTCAGGGGTTCTTGCGTATTTGAGTCTTGTTCTTTCCTCGTCTCATAACAATGTTGCCTGTTGCCGCCGTCGGTCTCACTGCCGCCCTGGCATACGGTCTCGCCGGAGGACCCCGGAACACAGTCCGAATGGCGGGACCCGATGGGTATCAGTACGACATGCAGAACCTCCCCGACAAGGACCAGGCTGTTGCCCTTATGTCCTCGGTTCGCGAGAGTCTTGTCAAGCTCTACAACCACTATAAGGACAACGTCGGTCTCGCTCAGGATCCCCCCGTCGCCCGCTTCATCTCCCGCTTCACACCCGACGTCTTTGTTGAGAACGACATGTCCTCCAAGGACACCTCGTACTCCGAGAACAAGGGACAAAAAATTGTGGTCTGTCTCCGGGACAAGACCAAGCCGCCCCAGTACCCGCTGGTAGACAAAAATACAGTGATGTTTGTCATGCTCCATGAGATGGCACATCTGATGACGGAGACCATCGGTCACACGCAGGAGTTCTGGACCAACTTCAAGAGGATCCTCGGAGATGCAGTGCAACTGGGTTTGTACGCTCCTGTGAATTATGCCCAGCGACCTGTGGCGTACTGTGGGATGATGATAACGGATTCACCCATATAGGTCCCGTGATAGGCATCGACCAGTTGTAGCACCGGTCGCATGTCATGTGATTGTTCTTCGTCGTCTGTCCGCACACGCGGCACGAAAGGTGAGTCTGTACTGTGAACGTCATCGTATCTCTGAACTTCATTCTGGGGGTACTTCTTACCCTCTCAATGAATTTGGTTTCGTTTTTTGTTATCGGCAAAGAACAATGAAGACCCTGCCGATTGCAGGGACCGCTCAGTCGGTGACGTTCTTCGAGGACGACACCATTGACACCGTGCGTCAGTGGATTGCCCTGTCCCTCAACAGTCACCCCGATCGGTTGTTTCTCACGGTCAAGGGTAAGTTTCCCCGCGACTATTACTCCACCAACCCCAAGCGATGGACCGACCTCTTCTTCCGCCTCTCCTACGATGGAAAGGTCATTCGCCCCGAGACACTCAAGACATATATCACACAGGTCCGCACCGACACGCCCATGACGGAGATTGAGGTGACGCGCGAGATGTGGGAATCTCACGACGAATCCCTTGCCTCCCTCTACGCCCCCGAGGTGGACTTTGAGGAGTGGCGGATTCTGGGTGTGAACGAATCCAAATCCATCATCTTGCCATTTCCACCTGCCGACGTCCCCGTCATCTCGGCACGCATTCCCATCCCGTCGAATCAGAGTTTGTTCGAGACCCATCATTCGTATGAGGTGGTCTCCTTCGGCCATGCAGAGTACGACACCAATCTGTCTCCTCTGGCAACCCGAATCTACTTCCCTCTCCTGCGTCCTGACACGCCCTCGACGAATGAACCTCGTCGTGCGGATCTCACGAACAACCAGGACCATCTCCAGAAACTGCTGGCTCTTCACGTTCCGCAGCAGGAGTCTCTGGCGGTGGTGCGTGCCAAGTGGTTTGTCCCCTTTGTCTCGACACACTTTACCTCGCCCCGCGCTCGCTTCGAACAGATCTTCTACGGAATGACGGTGTCGAAAACCGTCCCCTACATCGGGTACTTCACGGCCAAGTCCGAGGCCATGCGGAATAAGTACTACGTCACAGATCCCAAGCAAAAGACGCCCCTGGTCGATCCTGCCCTGATTCGGGGATGGTTGAATGGAACCCTGCCTCAGCGCCGCCGCCCGACCTTGCTGCTCTATCGCGGAACATCTCGGGCGTCCTTTGAGCGCATCTCGGTCACGCCCGAAGACATGACCCTCTCCGTGTATCGCACCAAGGATTCGAAGGAGACTCTCGATGATCTGAAGGCAGTCGTGAAGACCTGGATGGAGTCCCTGGATGCCCTCCTTCCGTTTGTGGATCCGAACGATCTTACCGATGAGCGCTGGGAGTTGGGCGATGTCTCCGTCGTCGCCGAATATGCGAAGGAGGTCCACGAGTTCGACATGCGTCGCTTCAATTGCCTGCAGTCTCTGTTCGGGCAGCAAGGAGATGCCTTCCGTCTCCTTCGGGCAGAGTATGCCTCCAGTGATATCTCCCCTCGTGAGATCCAGGCCTACCAGATTCTGAACCAAGACGACTCGGAGGACAGTGCAGAGTACCTTGCTCGGGAGATGAACCTCTCGGACTCGGAGGCAAACGAACTGTTCCAAACGATCAAATCCAAATCCGAGGACACGAACTTTGAGAAGACTCTGAAGGCGTATCCCGTCGTGACCTTCGGGAGCAAGGAGATGTTGTTGAAGTTCTCCACCAATGTCGAGCGGACGATGGAGTATGTCAATATTCTGCGCCATGTCCTCTCGTCCGACACGGACGATGTGAATGAGGTCTGCCCCCGGCGTCTGGAGAAGGTGGACGCCGCATCCGTGGTGCTTCGTCCTGAGATCCCCACCTCGGATTTCAAGCAGGACGATGACTTCTTCTCGGCGATGGGACTGGGTGATGAGGCACTCAAGGAGTCTGCTCCACCTCCGAATGCAGATGTGGTGACGGAACCCAAGTCCAGGAAGCGGGCGGTGGGAACGGCGGTGACAACCACGTTCAACTATTTCAATACTCGACTCCAGAAGTTTGATCCGGCGACCTTCGACAAGACAGTACACACCAAGGCGTGTGAGAAACTCCGTCAGGTGGTTGCCCTCACGGAGGCAGACAAGGAGCGCCTGGGACCCGAGTACAATTACGAGGACGCGGATCCTGCCGAGAAACTCGAGGTCACAGATGCCGATGGTACTCTCATCTGCCCTCCATATTTCTGTATTCGAGACGAGGCGCCGCTGCGTCGCGAGCAATTGATCGAGAAGGAGGACGGACTGCACTGCCCGATCTGCGATGGAAAGGTGCGGACAAAGGATGATGTGGATATTCGCGAGTACACTGTCATCGAGCGGAAGACAGCACTGAAGTATCCCAATCTCACCAACACCCCATCGACGATCAATGGACGCAAGATCCCGTGTTGCTACCAACAGCCGCGGACAACCACAGAGATTCTGGGGGAGCGTGATTCGGGAGATACCTATGTCTTAAGCAAACCCGTTCTGCCCGCTCTCCGTTTCAATTACATCGATGAGGCGCTCGCGGCTCGACTGGAGATCAAGACCAACTACGCAACGACGGTCACGAAGAACAAGCGCCTGACAGCAGGCGACGAGGATGTGTTCCGTGTGGGTTTGGGGCGTCCGTCCAAGACCCTGCCGATTCTCCTGCGTCACAAGAAGGCGATCATCAAACCTCCTCGGGAGGCCCACGAGCATGTGATGAAGTGTTCCTTCTTCCGCACCTGGACCAAGCTCCTGGATGGCGCGACACAGACAGAGCGTATCATCAATGGCATCGACTATGCGTACGAGCACGGAGAGTTGAGTACCCTCGATGAGGTGGAGTACGTGGCAGGGTTCTTGCGTTGTGAGGTGATTCGTGTCAATACGCAGACGATGGAGGTTCTGTGCGGGTTCTGGTCTGATCGTCAGGCACTGGCGAATCAGTACACAATTGTCTTGCTCGACACAGATATCCTGTCCTTGGTGTCCCTGAAGCGGACGTCGGGCAAGCTCAAACTGGAATATAGCGCCGACCTTCGGAAGGCACCCTTTGTCTCGAAGACCTTCCCTCTTCTTCGTGAGTTGCATCTGCAGGCATGCTCGGTCAATGTGCCCGTCTTTGCGGATGCGATCAAGGAGTTGCTCGTTCAAGGCAAGTCCGAGTACGGGGTGGTCCTCGATCCCTTCAAGCGGATTCAGGCGGTCTATGTTCCCGGTACGGTGATTTTGCCGGTCTCTCCCACCGGACAATCGCCTGATCCGGGTGTCACTGTCAAACCTGGTTACTCGGATCTCACAACCAACGAACTCCCGACGGGAACAGAGGAGCGTGCCTTCTTGCAGGTCGCGCAGAATCCTGGATTCAAGATTGTGAAGGACCACCAGGATGCCGAAGGACGAGTGGTGGAATTCGAGTTGGCGTCGGGATTCCGTGTGCCGATCCGACCTGAGGCAGCAGAACTCCGCGAACCTCCGACAGAGGTCACGGAGACGGTGCGTATGCACAAGGAGAGCGACCTGGTGGATGCCCCTCCCAGCGCCGCGGATGTGAAACTCGCGGAATCTGTATCCTACGAGTCGGAGATCTATGAGTTTTTGCTCTTCTCCTTGGCGAAGGACCTGCAAGAGGAAGACCATGCAGGACTGCGGGCGTCCATCGCGTCTCGATCGGCGACGATGCTGAAGGATCTGACCCGGTGGTTCAAGGAGGAAGCGTACACATCGACCACAGAGTCTCCCGTCGACTTTGTCAATAAGGTGCGGACCCCCTGCGGTCAGTACACAAACAAGGACGCGTGTAATACGTCGTCCTTGTGTGGGTGGCATAAGAATACATGTAAGATTCGTGTGAAGAAGTCGTTTGATACCTCAGGTGTTCTGAAGCGAATGGCAAAGACCCTGCGTGACAACGACAAGGCCCGCAGTCTGGTGTTGGATAATCGTGTGTCTCCCTTTTTTAGCACGATCCTCTATCTGGAGATGCCGCATGAACTGATTACGACCGACGCCGCGTGACGCTACGACGCGTAGTCCGACGCTTCGTGTGACGGCGGCGACGACCCTTTCCCTTTGCCGCAAGACGCAGGTCATTCTCGAACTTCTCCTGACGAGATCCAGTTGCAGGAGATGCGGGAGGAGAGGGATCATACGACTGGACGGGCGAGTACTCACCGGGTGAACCGGGCAGAAGCTCACTGCGAGCCAAGGACGCCGCGGGAGTCTGACGAATGGGCGGCAAGACCGGGCGACCGTCATTCGGATTTCCACCACGACGCATAGTGCGAGACCGGCGGCGGGTCCGACGACGACCAAATCCAAGCGAGGCACTGCGAGGGCGCACACCCAAGGACGACAACGACTTTTCACGCGAGGTGGGGCGTGCAGCCAGCAAGCCCTGCGAGGCCAACTGCTCGCGAGCAAGGACCGCCTGGGGGCGACTCATCGATGCTATTTGTGTATTCACACTAAAATCACCACGGAGACCCGTGTTGATTTTATGCGATAAGTATAAATGCCTCGTCGTATGCGTATGCGTATGCGAGGTGGTGAAGATGAGGGATTTGGAGACGTTGCCGAGTTCGCAACAGGTGTGGGTGTGGGTGCTCTCGCCGCACGCAATCCGAATACTCCCGGCATGGGCATTATTGCCAATATCGGAACGTACTTTTTGTACGCCGGACTTGCTGTCTTTGCCTTGGTTATCATCATCTTCATCTTCGTGATGATCTATGGTAAACCGACCAACCAGGCGTCTACGACGACCACTACAGGAACGAAGGAGAAGTTGACGATGAAGTGCCGTCCTCAGGACAAACCTCAGGATCGGGATGGGCAACCCGGTTGTGTGACCGGGTCGGGTAATTGGTATGCCTCGTCGACGTTTTAATGACGACGCGTGTGACGGCGGGTGTGGCGACGACGGCGCCCTCCGTGAATATGAGACTTGGACTC
>Ga0209085_1000717_pt1 | contig 23220 bp, 19 predicted proteins | sample C_131016_EF_Meta_FD_187310 | JGI IMG/M metagenome (GOLD analysis project Ga0209085, IMG submission 187310) | Freshwater microbial communities from Lake Croche, Canada to study carbon cycling - C_131016_EF_MetaG (SPAdes) (version 2) | ecosystem: Environmental > Aquatic > Freshwater > Lake...
CATCCGCGCAGCATCCGCAACGCCTACCCCTGATAAATTGGGTGCCATATCGGATAGAACCAGATCAACCTTGCCCTCTGCACTCTTTGGCAGAAGTGCCTTCAGGGCATTCAGACCCTCTTCCTCACGAAAGTCGCCCTGAATAAAGCTGACATCAGCAATATCTTCCATCGGCAAGATATCGATTGCAATGATTTGACCATCCGGTTTACCAGACTCAATTTTAGGATTGCTTTTACCAAGCTCAGTTAAACGATTGCGTGCGTATTGAGACCAACTCCCAGGAGCGCTCCCCAGATCCACAATGGTCATGCCTGCTTGTATGAGGTGATCTTGCTCGTCAATTTCACTGAGCTTGTAAACCGCTCTAGCGCGATAACCCTCTTTCTGAGCCATCTTCACATAGGGATCGGTTAGATGATCCTGCAACCAACTTTTATTAAATTTATTCTTTGCCACAACTTACCCACTTTCAATCTACATTTTCCTAGTTTTAGCTGTCTAAAGCAAAAGGAATCAATACAAAACGGGGCAAATCTAGTCTAAACGGGCTTTTTAAGTACTCAATGCTCTATCATCAACACCATGACTGCACTTACCATCACCCCCGCACAACGTAAATCTCTAAAAGCTGATGCCCACGACTTAAGTCCAGTTGTCATGATCGGTGGCGGTGGTTTAACGCCTGCTGTTATCAAAGAAGCTAAGCTTGCGATTAGTCATCATGGACTCATTAAGGTACGCGTATTTGGTGATGATCGTGAAGCACGCCTTGCTATTTATGAAGCGCTCTGCGACCAGCTGGATGCTGCTCCAGTTCAGCATATTGGCAAATTACTGGTGATCTGGAAACCAAAAGATGTTGTCGATGAAGCATTTGCCAATCTCGGTAGATCTTCTAAGCAGACTAAAAAATCCTTACAGGCGCCACGCACTAAACGCCAGCCTAATCGCGCACCAACTAAATCGGGCGTACGCACCAGCAGTTCAGAAAGGTCTGATCGTCGCTCTGCTTCCAATGCAGCGCCATTCGCTCGTGCTGCCGCTGTGAAGTCTGCTACACCGAAGAAACGGGTGCTGCGCTCTGAAGCCGCCGAATCGAAGATTGGTTGGTCATCACCAGGTTATCGCAAAGCGTCTGCTGCACCTGCCCCTATCAAGAAACGTAAAGTGCGGATGAGTAGCAATAAGAAAAAATCGCTAGGCTCTTAAAGCCCTGAATGCATCAGAAGAACGCCGCTAGTCGGCGTTTTTTATTGCTGATTGTTTGTTACTTATTTTTTGTTGCTTACTGTGAATGCGTTTTAGTAAGGCGCCATACAAGATAGATGCCTAGTGCACTCTGAATCAAAAACAGAACACTAGAAATGCCATGAAGTTTTCTAAATAAATCAGCGGAAGGAGACAGCATGACTGGCATGCCTTCTAGCAGAGCCTGATCGCGCAAGGTATCAAGCCAGGGGATCAAGATAAAGGAAGCGGCTGCAGTACACACCAACATTCCTAGGAGAAGTAAGCGAATCACCCTGTACTGATTCAGTCCACGAGTAACTAGTAGATTTGTTAGCACCATTAAAGCAATACAAATAATGATGCTGAGATAGGCTTCAGCCTTAAAGACGCTACCAGCAACCATACCGGCTACTTGACGGTCAGTCATAGTGCTAAAAATTACTGGGGCAACTAGATAGCCAACAGCAAGGATACTACCTACCCAGACACCTGCGATCAAGATAAAAAGTCTTTGCGCTCCAGGATGTTTTGGAGCAGTGGAGTTCTGCACTGGGATTCTCTGGATATGGTGTTAGATATAGCGAACTGCTAGAACCTCAACTTCGCGATTACCGCCTGGGGCCTGAACAGCCACAACATCACCCTCTTCCTTACCAATCAAGGCTCGGGCAATAGGAGAACTGATCGAGATTTTGCTTACAGCGATATCTGCCTCATCATCACCCACAATCTGATAAGTGAGCTTGGTACCGTCCTCGAGATCTTCGAGATCAACAGTAGCGCCAAATACAACCCGACCAGAAACATCAAGCGTGGCTGGATCAATAATCTGAGCAGCAGATAATTTGCTCTCAAGCTCCTGAATGCGGCCTTCAATGAAACCTTGCTTTTCTTTTGCAGCATCGTACTCAGCGTTCTCAGAAAGATCGCCTTGGGCGCGTGCCTCAGAGATCGAAATAATGACTGCTGGACGCTCTACATGCTTAAGACGATGCAGCTCCTCTTTCAGAAGTTCTGCACCGCGTTTGGTAATCGGAATTGTGCTCATACTGCCAACCTAACTTAAATTCTTGCGCTTGATTACGCGAACAAAAGTCGATTTTAGATTAAACGAGCTTTTGATGTAAATCCTGTAAGGAATATACCTCAAGAGACTCTTTACTGCCTTTTTGGGAGGCCAGCAAACCATCCATCACAGCACGGGCTGCGCTAATGGTCGTGTAATAAGTCACTCCATTTGCTTGGGCTGAAGTCCGGATGGATCTAGAGTCAGCGATCGCAGTACGCGTCTCATCCACAGTAGTAAATACCAAGGAAATTTCACCATTTTTAATGAAATCCACAATATGAGGACGACCGTCCTTAACTTTATTGACTACGCGCACTGGGAGACCAGCAGCTTCAATCGCAGCAGCTGTCCCTTTGGTTGCAACCATTGGGAAGCCGAGCTGATGTAAAAGCTTAGCCACTTCAACTGCTTTAGGCTTATCGCTATCTTTGACCGTGAGCAGCACTGTGCCGCTTTTGGGCAACTTGATGCCAGCACCCAATTGCGATTTGAAGAGTGCTTCACCAAAGGTCTTGCCTACGCCCATGACTTCACCAGTCGAGCGCATCTCCGGTCCAAGAATTGGATCAATGCCTGGGAACTTATTGAACGGAAATACAGCCTCTTTAACAGAGAAGTAAGGTGGATTGACTTCAGCCTTGATACCTTGCTGCTCTAATGTTTGACCAACCATGCAACGCGCAGCGATCTTAGCCAATTGCAGGCCGGTTGCTTTAGAAACAAATGGTACGGTGCGTGAAGCACGTGGATTGACTTCTAAAACATAAATGACATCTTTGCCATCGACATTTTGAATCGCAAACTGGACGTTCATTAAACCAATAACATTTAAGCCTGCGGCCATCGCGGCAGTTTGACGTTTAATCTCTTTAACAGTCTCATCAGATAAAGAATATGGCGGCAATGAACATGCTGAATCACCAGAGTGAACACCAGCCTGCTCGATATGTTCCATCACACCACCAATAAATACTTTGGATCCATCACGGATGCAATCAACATCACATTCAATCGCATCATTGAGGAAACGGTCTAGCAATACTGGGGAATCATGAGAGACCTTCACAGCCTCACGCATGTAGCGCTCTAAGTCTCGTCCATCATGAACGATTTCCATGGCGCGACCACCCAGCACATAGGAAGGACGCACTACCAATGGGTAGCCAATTTCTTCGGCCAGAACCAGCGCCTCTTCTTCTGTGCGCGCAGTGCGGTTTGGTGGTTGACGTAATCCTAAGTCTTGCAACAGTTTTTGGAAGCGCTCGCGGTCTTCCGCAGCATCAATCATGTCTGGTGATGTACCAATGATAGGCACACCATTGCGCTCAAGATCTAAAGCAAGCTTCAAGGGGGTTTGACCGCCGTACTGCACGATGACGCCTTTAGGTTTCTCTTTGGCAACAATTTCTAATACATCTTCAAGAGTCAGTGGCTCAAAGTACAAACGATCAGAGGTATCGTAGTCAGTTGAAACGGTTTCTGGGTTGCAGTTCACCATAATGGTTTCATAACCATCATCACGCATTGCTAAAGCAGCATGTACGCAGCAATAATCAAACTCAATACCTTGACCAATCCGGTTAGGACCACCACCCAAAACCATGATCTTGTCTTTGGTGCTTGGGTTGGATTCACATTCGCCATGCTCTGCTTCATAGGTGGAATAGAGATAAGCAGTATTGGTTGAGAACTCAGCAGCGCAAGTGTCAACACGCTTATAAACAGGCACTACTTTTAAACGATGACGTGTTGTACGTACTGCTGTAGCATCAACACCCAATAATTTAGCTAAGCGACGGTCGGAGAAACCCTTTTGCTTAACAGCGCGCAGCTCTGCTGCTGTGAGGGTGTCAATCTTGCGTTGCTTGAGTTCTGCTTCAATGCTGATCAACTCCTCAATTTGCTGAAGGAACCAAGGATCTACTTTGGTTTCAGCATAGATCTCATCTAAGCTCATCCCCATCCGGAAGGCATCAGCCAAATACCAAATACGATCTGGCCCTGGCTCATTGATTTCATTCACAATGTCATCAAGATCAGTAGAGAATTCATCTAGGCCATCTACACCAACTTCAAGACCCCGTAAAGCTTTCTGGAAAGACTCCTGGAAGGTCCGGCCAATAGCCATCACTTCACCAACGGATTTCATCTGAGTTGTTAAACGAGAATCCGCTTGCGGGAATTTCTCAAAAGCAAAACGCGGAATCTTGGTCACTACATAATCAATGGATGGCTCAAACGATGCTGGGGTCGCACCACCGGTAATATCGTTCTTGAGTTCATCTAGCGTATAGCCAACGGCTAACTTGGCTGCAATCTTGGCAATCGGAAAGCCGGTTGCTTTCGAAGCCAGCGCAGATGAGCGAGATACCCGCGGATTCATCTCAATGACGATCATGCGGCCGTCTTCTGGGTTAATAGAAAACTGTACGTTTGATCCACCAGTATCAACGCCGATTTCCCGCAGAACAGCAATCGATGCATTTCGCATGATTTGATACTCTTTGTCGGTCAGCGTTTGCGCCGGAGCAACTGTGATCGAATCACCCGTGTGTACGCCCATCGGATCTAAGTTTTCAATTGAGCACACGATGATGCAGTTATCGTTACGATCCCGCACAACTTCCATCTCAAACTCTTTCCATCCCAAGAGCGATTCTTCAATCAAGAGCTCACGGGTTGGTGATAGATCGAGACCACGTTTGCAAATCTCTTCAAACTCTTCACGGTTATAAGCAATACCACCGCCTGAACCACCCATCGTGAACGAAGGCCGAATCACCACTGGAAATCCAGAGCTATCAGCCTCTCGTTGAATACGCTGTTGTACCTCAAGCGCCTCTTCCATCGAATGTGCAATACCCGATTTAGCAGAGCCAAGGCCAATTTTGGTCATCGCCTCTTTAAATTTCTGACGATCTTCAGCTTTATCGATCGCCTCAGGTGACGCGCCGATGAGTTCACAACCGTACTTTTGCAATACACCGTGACGGTGTAAATCTAATGCACAGTTCAAGGCAGTTTGTCCGCCCATAGTTGGCAAAATTGCGTCTGGCTTTTCTGTAGCAATAATGCGCTCTACAACCTCCCAAGTAATCGGCTCGATATAAGTCACATCGGCCATCTCTGGATCAGTCATGATGGTTGCAGGATTGCTATTGACCAAAATCACTTTATAACCTTCGTCACGCAAAGCCTTACAAGCTTGCGCACCCGAATAATCAAATTCACAAGCCTGTCCAATCACAATCGGACCTGCACCAATAATTAGGATGCTCTTAATGTCGCTGCGCTTAGGCATTATTTGCTCCCCTTGTTGCTAACATTCATGAGCTCCACAAAACGATCAAATAAATAGGCAATGTCATGAGGCCCAGGCGAGGCTTCAGGATGCCCCTGGAAACAGAATGCAGGCTTGTCTTTCCAAGCCAGTCCTTGCAAGGAGCCATCAAACAATGAAACGTGTGTGACACGAAGGTTGTCAGGCAAAGTATTAGCATCGACTGCAAAGCCATGGTTCTGGGAAGTAATCGCTACGCGACCAGTATCTAAGTCTTTAACAGGATGATTGGCGCCATGGTGGCCAAACTTCATCTTGAGGGTTTTAGCGCCTGCAGCTAGACCCATAATTTGGTGACCCAAGCAGATGCCGAACGTTGGTACGCCCCTGGCAATAATTTCTTTGGCTGCAGTAATGGCGTAATCACAAGGGCCCGGATCGCCAGGGCCGTTAGAGAAAAATACGCCATCTGGATTCATGGCGAGCACTTCAGCTGCGCTCGTTTGTGCAGGAACTACCGTTAACTCACAAGCACGTTCAGTGAGCATGCGCAAAATATTGTGTTTGACACCAAAGTCATAAGCGATGACTTTTTTTGTTGGCTTTTTGGTGTTCAGTGTTTTGTAAGCGGGCTTGCCTTCTGGACCATGGAGCTCCCACTCAGCTTCATGCCATGGGTAAGATTTTTTAGTACTCACTACCTTGGCCAAGTCTAAGCCAGACATACCAGGAAAGGCTTTGGCAAGTTCAAGCGCTTTCTTACCGAGCGCTTCATATTTGTCACCCAATTTGCCAGCCACAATGGCTCCAGATTGAGCGCCCTTGTCACGCAGGATACGGGTTAATTTGCGAGTGTCGATGCCAGCAATACCAGGGACACCTGCTTTACTAAGATAGCTATCTAAACTTCCTTCTGAGCGGAAATTGGATACACGCTTAGGCAAATCTTTAATGACTAGACCAGCAGCATGAATCTGATTTGACTCCGCATCTTGTGCATTAACGCCAACGTTACCAATATGCGGATAAGTAAGGGTCACAATCTGTTGGCAATAACTAGGATCAGTAATGATCTCTTGATAGCCAGTTAATGCAGTATTGAAAACCACTTCGCCGGTAGTTTCGCCAGGGGCGCCAATACTAAAACCGGGAAATAAAGTGCCGTCGGCTAAGGCCAACACGGCAGGAGGAAAAGAAGGAAGCAAGGGTGACAAAACATCTCCAGTCCCTGCTCCATCCGACGCTCAAAACCCCAAAAAGACCAACCCGAGGCTTGTGTATGCGGGAGGTGAGTGTCTTTAAGCGCTAGGGTAATTTAATTAGTTTCGAACCTTGCAATGATACCAGTTTTGCTCTTAAAGCCTTAAATACCCAGCCAATAGGTACTTTGAGGTTCATTAGGCTTTGGCGCTTTGCTCAATGATGGTCTTGATTTGAGCCAAAACTGTTTGGTCTTCCATGGTGCTGATATCACCCGGATCACGACCTTCTGCTACTGCCTGCAAAGCACGGCGCACAATCTTCCCAGAACGAGTCTTAGGCAAGGCTGACACAACATAGACGCGTCCAGGACGAGCAATGGCACCCAACTGGCTATCCACTGTCTTCATACATTCTTTTTCCAGATTCTCAGCTTTAGAAGAATCTTTTGGAATGACAAATGCAATCGCAGCCTGGCCTTTGAGCTTGTCTTCAATTCCGACAACCGCAACTTCAGAGACATTGGGATGACTCGAAATACTTTCCTCAATCTCACGAGTACCAAGGCGGTGTCCCGCAACGTTAATCACGTCATCAGTGCGGCCTAAGATAAAGAAGTAACCATCTTTATCTTTAATGCCCCAATCAAAAGTGGAGTAGATCAACTTACCAGGAATCGTTTCCCAATAAGTGCTAATAAAGCGCTTGTCATCACCCCAAACCGTTTGCATACAACCCGGAGGCAATGGACCTTCGATGGCGATAACGCCCTTCTGATCTGGGCCTAGCTCTACAGAAGTAGCATCGTCAAGCAGCTTCATGTTGTAACCAAAAGATGGCACGCCCGGTGAGCCAAACTTATGAGGCATGACTTCAACGCCGCGCTGAATCGCTAGTATTGGCCAACCGGTTTCTGTTTGCCAGTAGTTGTCCACAATCGGTTTTTTGATCGCATCATGAATCCAACTTGCAGTGGGCTCATCTAATGGTTCGCCTGCCAAGAACAATGTGCGCAATGATGAGAGATCATGCTTGGTTAAGAAAGCAGGGTCTTGCTTTTTGAGAACACGAACAGCAGTTGGCGCAGAGAACATCACTGACACTTTGTATTTCGCTACCAGCTCCCACCAGATACCTGCATCGGGTCGCAACGGCGTACCTTCATACATGATCGTTGCCATGCCATTCAGCAAGGGCCCATAAATGATGTAACTGTGGCCCACCACCCATCCAATATCTGAAGTGGTGAACATGGTTTCACCAGCCTTGCCACAGAAGATATGATTCATAGAAGCCATCAAGGCAACTGCATAACCGCCAGTATCACGTTGAACGCCTTTGGGTTTGCCGGTAGTACCAGAGGTATAGAGAATGTATGAAGGATGGGTTGCATCTACCCACTCCACTGGCACGACGTCATTCAAATGCTGCTCGCGCTCTGAGGCATAGTCCAAATCTCTACCAGCTACGCTAGTGAACTCCAATAGACCACGATTGACGAGCAAGACTTTTTCAGGCTTATAGCTTGCTAAGGTGATTGCTTCGTCTAAAAGTGGTTTGTATGGAACCGCTTTCCCGCCGCGCATTCCCGCTTCTGCAGTCACAATCATCTTGGGTTGAGCATCATCGATTCGAGATGCCAGGCTATGTGAAGCAAATCCGCCAAATACAACTGAATGAATCGCACCAATCCGCGCACAAGCAAGCATTGCAAAGCAAGCTTCCGCGATCATCGGCATATAAATCAAGACCCGATCACCCTTTTGAATCCCATTCGCTTTGTAAATGGCAGCCATACGATTCACTTCTTCGTAAAGCTCTTGAAATGTGTAGGCCTTCTCGATATTGGTTTCGGTTGAAACAGCAACGAGGGCAATTTGATTGGGCCGCTCTTTTGCGTGACGATCTACTGTGTTGTAGCAAAGATTGGTGAGTCCTCCTTCAAACCATTTTGCGAATGGAGGTTTGTCGTAATTCAGAACAGAGTTGAATGGTTTTTCCCAATGAATCAGCTTAGCTTGCTCACCCCAAAATCCGTCTGGATCAGAAATGGAGCGTTCATGATGTGCTTTATAGGACATGGTCAACCTAATCTAAAGTTTGTGAAATTATTGACTGTTAGCGCCGCCTTTATTACCGGAAGAAGCTGAGACTGTGTTTTTCGCAGATTTTGCAGGTCCTGTCGATGCGGATTTATGCTGAGATGTAGTATTTTTAGATGAAGAATTACCCTTGGTCGCAGTCTTACTAGAAACGCATTTGGTATTTTGGCCAGTCTTGGCTGATTTATCGCACTTTGGCGCTTGTGGGGATGGCTTTACTAGGCTTAAGCTGGCATTTTCAGCCATCGCCGTAGAAACATCGCCAGCTCGACTACTGGTTCTTGGTACAAGGATAGTGGAACCAGCCTTGATGCGCATCCCCTTTGGAATGCCATTGACAGATCTCAAGACATCAACATCTACCCCCAAAGTTTTGCCTGCTTGCTCAACACTTTCCGTTTTGGGGATTTTTACTGCTGTCCAAGTAGACAGTGGTTTGTTATATGTCTTTAGATTTGCCTGAAAGACTTCAGCATGAGCAAAGGGCAATAAAATCTGCTGATTTGCATTGCTCAATATCACCGGCTTATTAAACGAGGGATTGAGATTGTGAAATTCTTCTTCAGGGATTTCAGCAAGTTTAATGACAACTGCGACATCAATATCGTTATCAATATCCAATGCTACAAAGTATGGGTGGTTTTCTAATTCAGGCAAAACAATTCCATAGGCCTGCGGATCTAAAACAATTTGTCGATAAGCCATGAGTTTAGGCACGTACTGACGCGTTTCCTTTGGCATCTTCAGACTCGGATAATCCGTTGGTAAACCGGCTGCCAGATTACGTTTCTGTGCCTTAGAAATATTACCAGCGCCCCAGTTGTAAGCTGCTAAAGCAAGATCCCAACTGCCGAACTGGTTATATAAACGCTGAAGGTAATCCAATGCTGCATCGGTAGATTGCAATACATCACGACGCTCATCCCTAAAGACGTTTTGCGTTAAGCGAAAATCTTTTCCTGTTGCTGGCATGAACTGCCATAAGCCCATGGCTTTTGCGCTTGACTTAGCATGGGTTACAAATGCGCTTTCGACAAATGGTAATAATGCAATTTCAGTGGGCATATTGCGGGCATTAACCTCTTGCACGATGTAAAACAAATATCGCGAAGATCGAGTCATTGAACGATTGACATACTCGGGCTTTGCGCTAAGCCACCTTACTTGCTCAATTTCGATGGGGGTATTCATGGGCTGCATCTGGAAGCCATCCCGAATCCGTATCCATAAATTATCGGAAGGCGCATACACTTTACTAACGGATTGGCTTTTGAGATCAACCCTCGTTGCCTTAGAAGAGTTGGGGTTGGTTTTGGTAGGAGTATCGGATGACCAATCACCGGTACTTGCGCATCCGGATAGAAAAACAGCAAGGAAGACTGCCGTAATATGCAAGCGCATCAGAATCGGTCTTTCCAAGCCCTTACCACTGCTAGGACATGAGCTGGCGTAGGCAAATCTTGTTGGCCAGAAACTTCTTGAGCCTTGGAAATCACTTCAACTTGATTGCAACGCATAAAGGGATTGACCTGAAGCTCTTGACCAATAGTCGTTGGCAAGGTCGGTTGATTTTGCGCTCTCAATGCTCGCGCTTTTTCTGACCAAGCAATGAGATTTGAATTGTTAGGCTCAACGGCTAAAGCAAAACGAATATTGGATAAAGTGTATTCATGGGTGCAATACACCAAAGTATTGCTTGGTAAGGAAGCAAACTTGGCTAATGAGGTAGTCATTTGAGTTGGTGTCCCTTCAAACAAGCGTCCGCACCCGGATGCGAATAAGGTATCGCCACAAAGCAATATTGGCTGAGTAATATTGGCCTGCATATTGGCGAAATAGGCGATATGGCTCAAAGTATGTCCAGGAACCTCAAACACTTTAAAGCTAATACTAGGAGAGACTATGTCTATCGTGTCACCTTCTTTGGCGATGACTGTGCGACCTGGGATATTGGCTCCGGCAGGTCCGTAGACTGGAGTATTGGCACCAAAACTGCGGAGTAAATTGAGGATCCCGCCGGTATGGTCAGCATGATGGTGGGTAATTAAGATTCCCATGAGGGCAAGGTCGTTTTGTAAAAGGTAATCCTCCACAGGAGCAGAATCCCCCGGATCGACCACTAAAGCGGACTTTCCATCATGGATACACCAGATGTAATTGTCATCAAAGGCAGGAATAGGCCAAACTTGCAATAAAGTATTCTTATCCATAGACCGATGATACCAACCCCACCCATCCCCTCTCAGATGCCTGCACCCCCATGGAGTACCTGGGAGAAATGGCTGCAATCCCCACCAGGAAGCTATGTACTGGCTTGGGAGCAAAAGTGCTTTGACCAAATCGTCGCGGATGTCTTTGGCTTTCATGCGATTCAAATTGGTTTACCGCAAATCAATACTCTGCTTGAAAACCGCATGCCCTTGCAAGCTCTCTTGCTGCATGCTAATGACAGTCGTGAATATGCTGCTCGTTTTAATTGGCATCTCATTGAAGGAAATACCTCTGAATTACCATTTGCCAATGAAAGCCTTGATTTAGTGGTGCTTCCCCACGTGCTCGAATTTGCGACGGACCCTCACCAAATTTTGCGTGAGGTCGATCGTGTTTTACGTCCTGAAGGACGCCTCATCATTTCCGGATTTAATCCAGCTAGTCTTTGGGGTGCCCGTCAATATCTCAGTAGATTAATTGGCAACCCCTACTTACCCCGCGATGGTCAGTTCATTAGCCTTATTCGCATCAAAGATTGGCTGCAGTTACTCAACTTTTCCTTAGATCGTGGCCATTTTGGCTGCTATAAATTACCCTTGCAAGGCAAGTCATCCATGGGGCGCATGGATTTCTTAGAGCCGATGGGTAATCGTTGGTGGCCCATCTTTGGCGCTGTATTCTTGGTTTCGGCAATCAAACGCCATCAAGGTATCAGGCTCATCGGACGCGTAGCACCAGCACGCATCCCTGCAATGCCGCAACTTACTCCAGCAGCAGAACGCAATCAACTTCAAAAAATTCAAGAGACAGTAAATTAGAGCAATGTCCCATACTAAATCTGCACCACACATACCCCACATCGTGATCTATACCGATGGTGCCTGCAAAGGCAATCCTGGTCCGGGTGGTTGGGGCGCTGTATTGCGCTCAGGTGGTCATGAAAAACACATTCATGGTGGTGAAAAACTTACAACGAACAATCGCATGGAAATTAGCGCCGTTATTTTTGCCTTACGATCGCTGAAGAAAAGAAGCACTGTTGAGCTCTGGACGGATTCTCAATATGTCCAAAAAGGGGTGACTGAATGGCTTGAGGGTTGGAAAAAACGGGGCTGGAAGACTGCCAGCAAGGATCCGGTTAAAAATGCTGATCTTTGGCAAGAATTGGACGCCCTTCTGCCCGATCATGCCATCTCATGGCATTGGGTCAGGGGCCATAACGGACATCCTGGCAATGAACTGGCTGACCAGCTAGCAAATAAGGGGGTTGAGGAGTATTTGTCCTAGAGCCAATAATCCCCTCCACAAGCACCATTGAGGCAGTCTTATGAGAGAATGGGCGGGACTTAAAAGCCCCTAAAACAGCATTAAAGACTTATAAAACCAAGAAAACGAGACTGTGTCAAAAATAGAATCTTCTCTCGATCAATTGTTTGCCAAATTGGTGCGATTCAAAAACATGGTTAAGGCGCGTCTGTACGCCCTGTGGCAAAAATATTCTCCCCAACTAAACCAATACATTAGTCAACTCAAGAAAATCGATTACGCCACAGCCAAGGCTTTTGTGATTCGCTATAGGTGGCGCATTCTGTTGGTATTAATTGTTCTTTACGCCGGATCTAAGACTTACGATTATTTCTTCCCTGCAAGCAAAAAAGCTGGGGGTCCTCAAGTCATTACTAGTGTAGTGGTAGAAAAAAAAGATATCCCTCTCGTTATTGAGGCTACTGGTACGACCGTATCTAATAGCATTGTTGATATCCGTCCTATGGTAACTAATACCGTTTCTAAAATTCATATTAAGGATGGGGAAGAAGTTAAAGAGGGGCAACTTCTTTTCACGCTGGATGACCGTAATGACAAAGCCAATTATGAAAAGCTCAAGGCTTTAGCTGACGATGCTCAAAAACAATATTTACGTGCTAAAGAATTAGTAGAGAAAAACTTTATATCAAAGGCTGGCTTAGAAACATCACTCGCTAACGCCAAGTCAGCACAGGCTGCCGCACGCTCTGCCGAGGTACAACTCTCATTCGACTCCATTCGCTCGCCGATTAACGGCAGAGCAGGAATCGTGAACGTCTTCCCTGGCTCTCTAGTGCAAGCAAGTAATGTCGTAACAACCGCAACAAGCTCCACTGCCACCTCGAGCGTAGGCTCAATGGTCACAATCACGCAACTCAATCCGATTAATGTTCAGTTTGTTATTCCAGAAAAGGATATTCCTATCATCTTGGAAAATAGGAAGAGTGATGTACCTTTGACTGTAAAAGTGACTATTGGCGATGTCGGAAAAAACACCTATGAAGGTCAAGTTCTGGTGATCGACAACCAAGTTGACCCCCTGATTGCCGCAGTTCGTGTGAAAGCACAAATTCCGAACGATAAGCTGGAAGTGCTGCCTGGGCAATTTGCACGCGTTTCACTTTACGCTAATACCCTAAAAGACGTGATTGCTGTTCCTACACAGGCAGTTGTCATTGGCCCCGCTGGGCGCCTGGTATACGTTGTTGACAAGGATGATAAGGTTACCGCAAAGCCAGTGAAAGTACCCTATGAGTACCTGGGCACCTCAGTCATTACTGGAATTAGCGTTGGTGATCGCATTGTGGTTGAAGGCAAGCAGAATTTACGCACCGGTAGCAAAGTGCGTGAAGCAAAAGCCTCTAAATCAGAGAAGCCCCCCGCCGATAAAACTACTACCGCTGAACCAAAATGACGCTTTCTGAGCTATGCATTAGACGTCCCGTAATGACGGTATTGCTGTCTATTGCAACTGTCATTGCTGGGAGTGTTGCCTATTTTAAGATTCCAGTAGCCGCTCTTCCTAGTTTCAACACGCCAGTGATTTCCGTAACTGCGAGCTTACCTGGTGCATCACCTGAAATTATGGCTTCGGCTGTTGCACTGCCGCTTGAAAAAGAATTTTCAACGATTGATGGCATCAAAGTCATCAGCTCCACCAACTCACTTGGCTCAACGAGTGTCACCCTTGAATTTACAAGCGATCGCGATATTGATAAAGCGGCCGTAGATGTTCAGGCAGCCCTCTTACGGGCCCAACGCCGTTTGCCGATCGAAATGACGGTACCTCCTTCGTATCGAAAAATTAATCCTGCCGATACTCCTGTATTGATTGTGCGCATGAGCTCCCCGTCAATCAGCCTCTCTGAAATGAATGCTTATGCAGAGAATCTGATGTCCCCAAACTTATCCACTATTTCTGGGGTTTCACAAGTAGCAGTTTACGGAGCAAAGCGTTATGCAGTCCGAGTGAGTGTGAGACCAGATGCCTTGGGTAATCGCAATATCACCATGGATGAGGTAGCAGCTGCAGTCAACAAAGCCAATACCAATAGTCCAGTTGGAACCCTTGATGGCCCCCGCCAGCTGATTACCATCTACGCCAATCCACAACTAGTGTCAGCCCAAGAATTTGGCAACCTGATCGTTGCCCAGCGTAATGGATATCCAATTTATCTCAAGGATGTTGCTGATGTACAAGAAAGCTTTGAGGACGTAAAGACCTTTGCCTCGGCAAAAGGTGAGCGCTCAATAGCGATTGCCGTACTACGCCAACCAAATGCCAATACGGTTGAAGTTGTTGACTCCATTAAAAAACTATTGCCTTCTCTACAAGCGCAAATGCCGGAATCCATTCAGTTAACACTGCTGAATGACCGCTCGCTTTCGATTATTGAGTCAATTCATGATGTCAATCTGACCTTGCTTCTCACTATCGCACTCGTTGTCTTGGTAATCTTCCTATTTCTAAAGCATGTATCTGCAACTATTATTCCGTCAATTAGTCTGCCGATTTCTCTGATCGGTGCATTTTTTGTTTTCTACTTTTTAGGCTACAGCCTTAATAATATTTCCTTGCTAGGAATCACTCTTGCTGTTGGCTTGGTGGTAGATGATGCAATCGTAGTATTAGAAAACATCATGCGTTATGTTGAAGAAGGCATGGACCCCTTAAAGGCGGCATTAAAAGGTAGCAAAGAGGTTGGCTTTACGATCATCTCAATCTCCGTGTCTTTGGTAGCAGTATTTATTCCACTATTTTTTATGGCAGGCCCCATTGGTCTTCTCTTTAGAGAATTTGCCGTTGTGGTAACGCTCTCTATATTGGTTTCAGCAGTTGTCTCATTAACAATAGTGCCAATGTTATGCAGCCGCTTTTTGCCTAAACCTGGTGAGCATCCAAAAGAATATGAAATCACAAAGCAGTTCGATCGCGGCTATGAATGGACTTTAAAAAAGTATGTTTATTTTTTAGATTTAGCCTTAGCAAACAGAAGAAGAGTGTTATTTGGGGCAATAGCCAGCTTTGTCATCACCATCGCTCTTTTTGCCTATAGCCCCAAAGGATTCTTTCCGGAAGAAGATATTGGTCAGTTACGCGTGACTGTAGAGGCTTCTGAAGATACTTCTTTTAGTACGATGATGTCTTTGCAAGATCAGGCTGCGAAAGTGGTTGATAGTGACCCCAATGTTGCAACCTCAATCTCCATTCTGGGCGGCGGCCAAAGTACAGGTCGCAATACTGGAAGATTCTTCATCATTCTGAAGTCTAAGGATCAGCGCCAAAAAATGAGCAAGGTCATGGAGGGTCTTAGATCTAAGTTCAAAGAAATTCCTGGTATTCAGGTCTACATGAGCCCAGTACAAAATTTACAGCTAGGCGGTCGAAGCAGTAAAAGCCGCTATCAATTTACCCTGCAAAGCGTTGGTTTTGAAGGCGTCAATGAATGGGCTGAGAAATTATTGCAAAAGATGCGCGCTGATCCAATTTTTAAGGATGTTACTAGTGATTCGCAATTAAAAGGTTTGAACGTCAAGATTGAAATTGATCGGGAAAAAGCGGCCAGCGCAGGAGTGTCTATCGCTGATATTCGTACTGCCCTCTACTCTTCTTTCGGTGAAAGGCAAGTATCCACCATCTATACCCCTGTCAATACTTATTATGTGATTTTGGAAACCGCAGAGAATGATCGTCAATTTGAAACAGACTTGAACAAGGTCTTCGTTCGGGGTAGAGCGACAGATAAATTGATTCCGCTATCGAGTCTGGCGAGCTTTGTCAGAACTGTGGGCCCCACTGCAGTAAACCACCAGGGTCAGATTCCAGCGGTAACGATTTCTTTTAACCTCGCTCCAGATGTATTCTTGGGGGATGCCACCAAGGCAATAGATGGTTTTGTTAAGGCGGTTGATTTGCCACCCTCCATCATCACGAGTTATGGTGGTGATGCAGCCGTATTTAAAGATAATCAATCGGGTCAAATTATTTTGATTTTGGCTGCACTAGGCGTTATCTATATTTTGCTTGGCGTTTTGTACGAGAGCTATATCCACCCTCTCACTATTTTGGCTGGCTTGCCCTCTGCAGCAATTGGTGCAATTTTGTCCTTGCGCATCTTCGGATTTGAGCTAACCGTTGTTGCTTCGATCGGCATCTTGCTGCTCATTGGCATTGTGAAGAAAAATGCGATTTTGATGATCGACTTTGCACTAGATGCGCAGCGTAATCAAGGTATGACTCCTGAAAAGGCAATTCGGGAAGCCTGTATCTTGCGATTTCGCCCCATCATGATGACTACGATTGCTGCATTGATGGGCGCATTACCCATTGCTCTTGGCATAGGGGCTGGTGCAGAGTTACGTCAACCACTAGGTATCAGCGTGGCTGGCGGCCTAATCTTCTCTCAATTTGTTACCTTGATTATTACTCCAGTGATTTATCTCTATTTAGATAAATATGCGGGTAATGGTCCAATGGAAATTTCGCCCTCAGTGCTCGAAGGAACCTAATGCGTCAAGTCATTCTCGATACCGAAACGACTGGATTAAATCCAGCTACGGGTGATCGCATCATTGAAATTGGTTGCGTTGAAATGCTTGATCGTCGCTTAACTGAACGCACCTTTCATTACTACGTTAATCCAGAGCGCGACATCGATGCTGGCGCTTTCGCCGTCCATGGCCTCTCTCGTGAGTTTCTCTCTGATAAGCCGGTCTTCGGCAATATCGTTGAGCAGCTCATCGAGTTTGTAGACGGTGCTGAGATCGTTATTCATAACGCCGCCTTCGACTTAGGCTTCTTAGATAATGAATTCGCCCTCTTAAAGCGCCCGCCTTTTCGTAATCTGGCTGCCAAGATCACCGATACATTGCTCGATGCACGCCAGATGTTCCCTGGTAAACGCAATTCTTTAGATGCCCTCTGTGAACGCTTCTCTATCAGCAATCAACACCGCACCTTGCACGGCGCCCTATTAGATGCTCAGCTCTTGGCTGAGGTCTATGTTGCGATGACCAGAGGTCAAGAGGATCTCTCCATTGATTTGATCGACTACACCGTTGGTGCAGATGCATCAGGACATGCCAAAGCCTTACCGACTAATTTAAAGGTGATGCTAGCAGACGATGATGACATTGCACAACACGAAAAGATTCTGGCTGAAATTGCTAAAGCAAGTAAAAAGGACTCCGTATGGAGCCCTTTAAATGCCACTTCATAAGAGTTCTTTAGATTGCAGCAGCAATCGCCTTACCTAAGTCATCTGTCTTAGCATTTCCGCCTACATCTGGTGTTAATGGTGCATGTCCAGGACCAGCCAAGAGAACCTTTTCAATGGCATTAAATATGACTTTGCCTGCCTCTGGATAACCAAGGTGGTCTAACATCATTGCTCCACTCCAGATTTGTCCAATTGGATTGGCAATCATCTTGCCAAAGATGTCTGGGGCAGAACCGTGAACCGGCTCAAATAAGGACGGGAACTTACCTTCTGGGTTAATGCTTCCTGAAGGAGCTACGGCAATCGTACCGGTACAGGCCGGACCCAAGTCAGACAAAATATCTCCGAACAAGTTGCTAGCAACCACGACATCGAATCGATCAGGATTCATGACAAAGTGGGCAGCCAGAATATCGATGTGATATTTATCGGTGCGCACATCGGCAAATTTCTTAGACATTGCCTCTACCCGTTCATCCCAATACGGCATAGTGATCGCAATACCGTTGGATTTAGTCGCAGAAGTTAAGTGCTTCTTAGGGCGACTCTGAGCTAAATCATAGGCATATTTCAAAATACGATCAACGCCCTGTCTTGTGAATACGGATTCTTGAATCACAAACTCACGATCAGTATCGGGAAACATCTTGCCGCCAACACTGGAATACTCTCCTTCGGTGTTCTCGCGCACCACAAAGAAGTCGATATCACCTGGCTTACGATTAGCTAAAGGACAAGGGATGCCAGGCAACAAACGAACTGGGCGTAAGTTCACGTATTGATCGAAGCCACGACGGAACTGAATTAAGCTGCCCCACAAAGAAACGTGGTCAGGAAGAATATCGGGCATACCAACAGCGCCAAAAAAGATGGCATCGTATTTCATGAGCGTATCAAACCAGTCGTCCGGCATCATCTTGCCGTGCTTGAGATAGTAATCACAGCTTGCAAAATCAAAATGGTCGAACTGCATCCCAATACCAAATTTACGGTTAGCCGCTTCTAAGGCCCGGATACCTTCTGGCATCACTTCCTTACCAATGCCATCCCCAGGAATCACGGCGATTTTTGGGTTCTTAAAGATTTTCTGAGCGTTCATGTTCTTGTCTTAAATAATGAATAGTTGTGTTCAATGCAATCTGGTGAATATAGATACTAGCTGATAGCTCGACGGATTTGATCTGGATCAGACTTGCCGCCCTTAGCAACAGAATCGCTATCGTAATCGCTCGTGTTTTCGATGGTCTCTAGAATATCCTCCTGCATCCGGATATTATCCTTTGGGCAGATCGGAGCCCCGTAGCTAGCCCACTTTTTAAGTAAAGTGACCTCATAGCCACATTGGCCACATTTAGCCTTACTGCGGCTGGAATTGCTAGGTCTTGGTGGCGGAAAGTTGATAGCTTGGTGAGGATATGGTCCCAGCTCTTGGCTAATCATCATGAGCCTGACTGTCAGCTCCTCGGTAGCATGCGCCATTCTTGCAGGTCCCTCTAGGCCAACTGTTTGAGCAATGCCTTTAAAGTCCTCTCCGTGGCCGCTAAAACAGTCATCAACGGCATGGCATAGCTCGTGCACTAAGGTATCTAGCAATTGCACTGGGTCATCAATTTTGGGCGAAATAAAGATCTCATTCACACCTCCCCCAGAGCGCTCCCTTGGCCAGCATTGACCCATAGTGGTTCTGGGACTACTAGAGGCAGCAAATCCACAGGAGACTCGAACGGGAGGGATGGCATAGCCTGCCTTAGAAAATACTGGCTCAAGATGTCTAACCGCGTCTTGGAGCCAAGTTTCACGTACTGAATGTTGCTTCATCGATCTACTTACTTTGCGCTATTGGGGTGAGATTTAAAAACGGTAAATTGCGATCATACGCCACCGAACGTAGAATAGCGTCTATGAAAGATCTAGAAAGCCTCAGCGCCTCCCAAGCCGCAAAAGCCCTCTCCAAGCGAGAGATTAAAGCGACCGATTTACTGCTCTCCTGCCTAGATCGCATCGGCCAAAGAGAGGGCACCTTAAAGGCCTGGGTGAGCCTTGGCAAGGAGAACGCCCTTGCCAGAGCCAAGCAGCTCGATAAGGGGGCTATTCAGGGACTGTTGCACGGCCTACCCATTGGGGTTAAGGACTTATTTGATACCCATGACCTACCTACGGCATATGGGTCCCCTATCTATCAAAATAACTACCCACGCGCAGATGCCGTTTCAATTGCACTGATGCGTCAAGCTGGCGGCATCATCCTCGGAAAAACGGTCACCACAGAATTTGCCACTTTTAAAGGCGGCATTACTACTAATCCTCATAACAGCAAACATACCCCTGGCGGATCTTCTAGCGGCTCAGCAGCAGCAGTTGCAGACTTCATGGTGCCCTTAGCAACGGGGAGTCAAACGGCTGGCTCGATCATTCGCCCTGCATCCTACTGTGGCGTAGTTGGCTTTAAGCCAAGCATTGGGAAAATTAGTATCGCTGGCGTCAAGAGTCTCTCGATTTCACTAGATACTTTGGGTTGCTTTGGCCGCAGTGTGGAAGATGTTGCGCTTGGTATAGCAGCCATGAGCGGCGATCACCAACTCGCTACTGTGAAGGACTTGCATAACAAGCCCCGTATTGGAATTTGCAAAACCGCTAATTGGTCGCACGCCCAAAAAGAAACTGCTACTGCACTAGCGGTTGCAAGGCATGCAGCTGAATCGATTTGCAAGGGAACGATTGTTGATCAAAAGCTAGCAAAAGCCTGCAACGGTTTGACTCAAGCCCAAACCAATATCATGCTCTCCGAAATGTCTCGTAGCCTCATTTTTGAGCGCACGCATTTTCCTAAAAAAATCAGTCCACTGATTAGCAAACTCTTAAACGATGGTGCTCTCATTAGCTATGAGCAATATGCTAAAGATTTATTAATGGTTGAGCGTGCTAAAGCTTCGGTCGCAGATCTTTTTAATAATGAGATTGATATTTTGATTGCTCCTAGTGCCACTGGTGAAGCACCTTTAATCAAAGATGGCACAGGTGACCCTATTTTTTGCAGAGACTGGAGCATGCTGGGTCTACCGTGTATTAATCTGAATGTTGCTAGCGGGCCCAAGGGCTTGCCCGTCGGTGTGCAACTAATTGCAGGTCCAGGCAAGGATCAATTCTTACTCAGTGCTGCTAGAGCATTTGCACTAGCCTTACCTGATCCCGTTTTGCGAGATCAGGCTTAAAGCGTATTTAATCTAGAGTGATATTGGCAGACTTGATTGCCTTATTCCAATATGGAAGCTCTTTCTTAACCAAGGCTTCAGTTGCAGCAGGAGTTAAGTAGCGTACCTCTACGCCAGCAGCATCAGCGCGTTCCTTCACTTCAGGCAATGCCAAGCTCTTTTTAACAGAATCTGTAAGCTTAGCAACTACTGGTGCTGGTGTTCCTGCAGGCGCAAACAATCCTACCCAAGACTCCAGCTGGAAGGAAGGCAGACCCGCCTCAGCAGTAGTCGGTACATTCGGCATTCCTGGATGACGATTCTTACCAGTGACTGCTAAGCCTTTGAGCTTGCCACTTTGTACATGCTGCATCAATGATGGCGGAGTGCTAATAAAGACCTGCACTTGTCCAGCAAGAACATCCTGAATGGCGGGACCAGATCCTTTATAAGGAACGTGGACCATTTCAACACCAGTAGATTGCTTAAACATTTCAGTACCGATATGGGAGACTGAACCATTGCCTTGAGAGGCGTAATTTAACTTACCAGGATTGGCTTTTGCATAGGCAATAAATTCTTTTAAGTTATTCACTGGCACTGAAGGATGGACTGCAATCACATTAGTAGAAATAGTCAGCAGTGCAATTGGTGAAAAGTCTTTTACAGGATCCCAAGCAAGCTTATCCATTAAAGCAGGGTTGCCTACGTGATAACCAGAATACGAAATCAATAAGGTGTATCCATCTGGCTTGGCGTTCGCTACAAATTGATAGGCAATATTGCCGCTAGCTCCAGGTTTGTTATCCACGATCACTGTTTGGCCAATGACTCTTGTGAGTGGCTCGCTTAAAAGGCGTGCAGAGGTATCAACCAAACCTCCTGGAGGATTGGGCACGACTAATGTAATGGTTCGATCTGGAAAGGCTTGTGCGCTAGCAAGCTGGGCAACTGCAGTAAAGGCAAACGTAGCTAATAATTTATGGGCTATGTGCAATCTGGTCATCATGGTCTCCTCACCTTAAATACTCATCTATTAATTTCTAGCAGTTTATCGCTGCCCTACTTTAACGCTTCCAAAAACGGCTTGGGCTTCTCTAGGCAAGCAGCGCCAATAACGCTCGTTGGCAGTGACTGTGGCGCCCAAGGCAGCAGCAGCCTCCCATCCCCAACGGGGTTTGTACAAGAAGGCTCTAGCCAAGGCAATTAAATCTGCATCACCATCTTGCAAGATAGCTTCGGCCTCATGCGGGTCAGTAATTAAACCCACTGTCATTGTTGGTAGGCCAGATTGTTCTTTAACAATTTTAGCAAATGGCACTTGGTATCGTGGTCCAAGTGCAATCTTTTGCTTCGGTGAAATTCCACCGGAAGAGATGTGCACAAAGTTACAACCCAAAGGCTTTAATTGTTTTGCAAAATCAGCTGTCTCCTGTGGAGTCCAGCCGCCTTCAATCCAATCGCTGGCAGATATCCGAATGCCCAGGACACCTGAATAAGCAGCCCGAACTGCCGCAAACAACTCCAATGGAAAGCGAATTCGGTTTTCAAATGAACCGCCATACTCGTCTTGACGCTGATTAGCAATCGGAGATAAAAACTGATGCAGTAGGTAGCCGTGAGCGCCATGTAATTCAATACCATCCACCCCAATACGGTCAGCACGTTTTGCTGCCATCACAAAATCTGCAATCATTTGATTGAGTTCTGCTTTTGATAATTCGTGTGGCAGTCGTTCGCCTTCAAGCTGTGAAATGGCTGAAGGTGCGAGCATTTCCCAGCCACCTTGATCAGCAGATAAAAGTTGGCCACCATCCCAAGGGGTGGCGCTCGATGCTTTACGTCCAGCATGGGCTAATTGAATAAATACCGGGGTAGCTGGCGCTAATTTACGAGCACGACTTAATTTGTCTTTTAGGGCAGCTTCTGTGCGGTCATCCCACAAACCCAAGCAAGCAGGCGTAATCCGACCTTCTGCAGTCACGCCAGTAGCCTCGATGATGAATAAGGCCGCACCACTATTGAGTAAATTACCCCAGTGCATCAAATGCCAGTCAGTTGCCTCACCATTGCTTGCGGAGTATTGGCACATTGGGGCAACTACAATGCGATTAGCCAATTCCAATGGTCCACGGGGTGAATTGAGGGTGTAGCTGGAGAACAAAAGACTCATGGGATACCTTAAAAAGCTGAAAAATAGTCCAAAAATTACGGAAGTAACTCTAAAGCGATAGAATACTCAAAAAGCAGAATAAACGAGAAACCAGCTCCTGCAGCCCTTGCTCAGCTGGCTTCGATTACCCAAAAATCCTATTAATAAACGAGACTATGAACGCACCCCAAGCCTTTGATTCAAAAGACGATATTGGCCACTATATTGGCGGCAAGCTGGTGAACCCTAAAGAGGGTC
>Ga0209085_1000718_pt1 | contig 23213 bp, 35 predicted proteins | sample C_131016_EF_Meta_FD_187310 | JGI IMG/M metagenome (GOLD analysis project Ga0209085, IMG submission 187310) | Freshwater microbial communities from Lake Croche, Canada to study carbon cycling - C_131016_EF_MetaG (SPAdes) (version 2) | ecosystem: Environmental > Aquatic > Freshwater > Lake...
CGTTCTGCGCTGTTGGTATAAAGCGCCAAATACTGCGCCCCAGTTGTGCCAATTCCAATGTCGTTTCCAGAAGAAATTTCTGTGTTGTTGGCAACAAATGCAGAGCCTGTTCCAATTGCTAAACTACCCAAAATGGAGTTGTATTGTCCGTTTGTTGTTTTGGCGACGGTTAGCGTTCCCGATGCATCCAGCGTCATTGCTTGGGTGAAGGTGATGGCATTACCTGCTGTACCGGAGGGGGCAAGTTTCCATGTAACACAACCAACCCCTCCATAATTGTTTTGCTGAAGTGTTGCATAGCCATTTGACACATACCTACTTGTTCCAGCGGCATCAAGATAACTGTTTGACCAAATTTCAGAAGTTCCGTCAGTTACTCCAGCAAATGCAGTTGAATTTGTACCGCTTATTTGCAATACCAAGCGACTTCCAAACCATGTTTTAGGAGTAGCACCCAGTCCAAGGTTGCCGCTGAAGTCGAGGATTGCTCTGGTTACAGTACCAGCATTGTTTGTCTGTCTAAAGTTAAAGCCAATATAGTCAGCAGAAAGGGTGTTGATCGTATCCAGATAGCCATCACCAGCGGAGGTGGATATTCCAATATACTGGTTTGCGCCTGATCTTTTTGCGGCAAGTGTACCTTCAACAGTTAACTTATAAGCAGGTGAACTTGTACCAATACCAAGCCCTGTGCTGGTAAGGCGCATTTGTTCGGAGCCTGAAACATTCCATTGATGATAAGTAGATAACCAAACATAAGCACCAGTTCCACCAACTGCAAGATAACCTGCTGTTGCAGATGGAGTGTTTATCCAAGTTCCGCCTGAATAGGAGCCAAACGAAATATCTGTTGTTCCTGCCGCGCTTCCAGCATTGTTGACAATAAAACGACCAGTATTTGAAACATTAGTTCCATCAAACGTCAGCGCACTACCAGTAGTGACCACCTTGGAGCCATTGAGGTATGCAACGCCGTTAGCTGTGCCGTAAGACAAGGTTTCGCTTGTGGTGATGCTTGTATTTGCGGCAGTCAACGTAGTTCCGTTAAATGTCAGGTTGGCAGAGTCCGTCTCTAAACCGCCCGTGGTGCTGTAAACCACACGGCCTGAAGTCAAGCTAGTATTGGTGAGTGCAGATACCGTCAAGCTTCCACCGTACCCTGCAACTTTGGCAAAGTCGGTGCCGTTCCATGCAACAACCGCGTATTCTCCAGCAACCAAGGTGACGCCAGTAGTTGGTCCTACGCCAACTAACTTGATGCTCTGAGTACTGGACTTGTTGATGACAACATAGGTTTTGGATTGGGCGGGGGCCGTGATGGTGCGAGTTACAGTTCCTGCGGCCGTCCAAAGGATTATGGCTTCACGGGCTTGGTTGGCTGAAAGGGTTGTTGTGGTCAGCGTAACGTCAGCGTCGGTGCTCAGGGTTGTAGTTCCTGCAATGGCGGAGTCCAACAGTGAGGTGATGGAGTTGTTTACTGTATCCCCCCAAGTGCCGGAGAGTTCGCCTGTAACCGGTAGGGCCAGACCCAAGAGTGATGTTGCTGCCGTGGTCATGCTATGTCCTTATGTTGCGTTGGGGTTATTGTTTACCAAAACCCATGTCCCAGTTTGCGCGTTGTTTACCAAAGTCCAAGTCACTGTTTGACTGTCGTTTACGGTAGTCCACGAGGCTGTTTGCACGTTGTCTATGGACGACCAAGTTACACTTTGCGCGTTATTTATTGATGTCCATGCTGCCGTTTGCGCGTCATCAATAAGGTTCCACAAAAACGCCGCATCAAAAACGGCAGACCCCGTAGCTGATTCTACAACAGCTATGTTTAGAACGGCAATTGTGGTGAGTTGGTCTATACCTGACGCAGCCTCCAAAATCGAAGTGACTGCCTGTAACTGCGTGGTCAGGGTATCTAGACCAGAAGCATTTTCTAGAACGGCGGCAATTAAAGCCAGATTAGAAGTCGTGGAATCTGAGCTCGAGGTGGCCTCAGAGATCGACAGGGTTACGGTCAATGTTTTATCTACGGCGTCCAACCCGGATGCAGCCTCGGCAATGGCGACACTTAACGCGGCACTGCTCAGTACTGCATCAAGCCCGGAAGAAGCCTCAGTGATGGCTAAGCTCAGTGTGGCAGTTGTGAATATGGAGTCCAACCCGGAAGCAATTTCAGAAAGCGACAAATTTAGTGTCGCGGTGGCAGTTAGCGCATCAAGGCCGGAGGCGGCTTCAGTGATTCCCCCGAAAGCTTGTAGCTGCGTGTCTGTTACATCAAGCCCAGAGGCGGCTTCAGCTATCGTACTGGCAATCTGAAGGTTTAAAGCTACTGAGTCTGCGCTGGAGGCTGCCTCTGCTACCGTTGGGCCATAGATGCTCCCCGCCACAATGGCGGACATACTGATAGCTGATAGCGGTAGGAAGCCAAGCACAGTAACCCTTATGCGTCTTCAGCGCCTTCAAACTCCGGCTTCTGCTTAATGATTGCGTACAGTGCAGCACGGTCAGCACCAGCAATGTATTCAGAGCCAGAGATTTGCACCTTACCTGCGCTCAGAGGCTGTTTGCCAGCTTCACGGGCTTCTTTGGATGCGTAGCCGTAGAACGTAACTTCCGTGCCCTTGCCTTTGAAGTCTTCTTGTACGGCTCCGATGTTCCAGTATGCGGCAAAAACTGGGGCTTCTGGTGTGCCGTAGTCAGTGTTAATGGGCTTGAGTAATGCCATTTTCGTTTCCTTTGTGTTTACAGTTTTCAAAATGATAGCGCAGCATGTTGCCGCCAGCGCCTATTGTTCCGCATTGCGGACAAGTTTTTTTAGGGTGTGTCCAAGTTTTACCAAGCAATGCAAGACTTTGTGCTGGTCTTTTTTCTCCAGCACGTTTTTTGTTTGCTTCAATAACCGCTGGAAATGCTTTTCCTTTACGATGACTTGGCTTTCCTTTTAATGCTTCGCTTAATTTTGCACGTTGTTCATCAGACATTGGAGGCATTTTCTTGCCTTTGTTCCAACTTGGTTTTCCTTTTAAAGCAGCACTTAATTTTGCTCTTGCTTCAGCAGATTTTGGCGGCAACTTTCTTTTCCAATTAGGGCTAAGTTCACCACGTTTACCGAATGATGGATTTTTATCACCTGATCGTGCTTTGCTTTTTTTCAATAATACTTCTGGTGTATCTTTGCAACCAAGTCGAGTCCACTTCATATCTTGATTGTGAAGGTTGTAACTCATTTCGGATTGCTTGGCTCTCATGCCAACAAGAGTAAAAGATTCAATCTCTAATGCTCGTTTTGGTTCACCAACAAACAGAATCTTTCTTTTCCAACCATCAGGATTAGCTTCAATCAAAGGCTTAACCGTTTTACTAGAGCAAATATACCCATCATCAGGATGACAGCCTTTGCGTGTACGTGAGCCGATATACCACTTTTCAGTAGCAATCTCTTTCCACATATAAACGTAAGCTTGTTCCATTAAATTCCGTAGTCGGTGTCAATTGATTTTATAAGTGCCATGATTTTCCTTAAAACATTAAAAACATATTGCCGGTTGATGTTGCAATAGGAGTGTAAGTGATGATAATAATACCGGCAGCACCAAGACCGCCAGTTGAAATTGTGGAAGATGCACCACCACCACCGCCACCACCATAAAGGCCACCAGCACCACCGGATGTAGTAGTTGCCCCGTCACCTGCACCACCACCGCCACCACCTGAGTAAACCGACGTTCCTGCTCCACCAGCAGTTCCAGAAGTTGCGGCAATTCCACCGTTTCCGCCAGCGCCAGCGCCTGTTCCAGCAGTTCCACCAGTTACTCCAGAACCAGCACCGCCACCATTTCCACCACCGCCGCCATTGCCAATTGTTGCTATTGTATTAGTAGAACCCGCTCCGCCAACTCCATTAGGGCCACCAGCACCGCCACCGCCGCCACCTGCTGCTGTTGTCGCCGTGCGTCCAGAACCTCCATTGCCTCCCAATTGTTGCAAGGAAATGTAATTAACACCTGCTAGTGTGCCTCCTCCATTAGAAGAAACAGTTCCTCCGGTAATTCCAGAAGCATTACCCCCCGTTGGCCCAAAAAACAAAGTCCCATAATAAGGGTCTCCGTTTCCATCAAGACCAATAAAACCATTCCATAACAGACAACCAAGGCTGTATCCATAATCTAAAATATATCCCGCTTCGACTGATGCTTTTAATGGAACATTTGTGCAGCGAATATAGCCTCCACCCGCACCACCGCCACCAGACCTTGATGCCGTTCCTGCCGCACCATTACCTCCAATGCCATATATTTCAATAGTGTTAGCGGCATCATTCCAATTTGCTGGAAGCGTCCAAGTTCCTGAGCCTGTAAGAATTACTTGAGCCATTACGCCTCCTGCGACACAGCTACTGCATCCCAACGGGAATCGGCAGAGTTGTATATACAGCCGATATATACCAGCTTAGATGCAACAGTTGTTGTAGGCAAAGTAACGCCAACAGCACGGAATGCGTTTGTTGCACCTGTTGTCCAAGTCAATGCACGGGCAGTTCCGTTGTCCTTAAACCTGAACATAATTCGTTGACCGTCAGCAGGAGATGCGTTTGCATCGGCGTTAATTGTCAAAGCATTAGCCAAGGCAGTAATGGCGTACTCATCAAAGGATGTACTGTTCCAAGCTAATGGGGATGTTACGTTTGCTGCACTACTAACTTTAGGTTTAATGCTGGTTGTGATGTTGACACGGCCTGCGCCTTTGGGTGTCAGGGTTAGGTCAATGTCTGCGTCTGTTCCAGCCACGCTGAATATTGGGCCAGAACCAGTAATTGCGCCTGTTGCTGTGGCGTAGTTAACAATTGTTCCAGTTGTAAATGGAACTCTGAATTGCTCACTTGTTCCGGTAAAGAATTTAATAGCGCCGTTAACTTTTGATAAAAATTCAAGGTTAATAGCCGCATCAGAACCTTGAGCCGATATTTGTGGCCCGTTACCTGTTGCTCTGCCCGTTACTTGTACATAGTTAACAGCAGAGGCTGTGTGGTTTATGTTAAATTGAGTTACTGCGCTTGTTGCTGAGTTTGTCTTAAATGCAATTGCCGCAGCCGCACTATTTTGAACAATAGGCGTTGTTACTGATGTTGTTGCTGTTAATGTTGTGAAGCTACCAGCAGCAGCCGCTGTGCCACCAATAGCCGGTGGGCTTGCAAGATATGTACTAAATCCTGTCCCGCTTACCGTAGAAGATGCGCTTAATGTAGTAAATGCGCCTGTGTTTGCTGCCGTAGAACCGATGGCAGGAGGGCTTGCCAAGGTGTCCGTGGATACGGCTTTGCTGCCGGGGTATGTAGCAAACACGCTGGTGGTGTTGCCAGCAAACGAAATAAACGCAGTGGTTCCCAGCGAGTTGGCAAATACTGTTGTACGGGTCAGCGTACTAGGGGCAGTAAAAGTTCCAAGCCCTGTTTCCCATGCAAACGCAGTTGCATCGTAGATGGCATAGTAGACGGTATTACCCGAGCCAATGCCCGTAGCAAAAGACTGGTAACCCGATACAGCACCGTTTAGTGTAAATGCCCCGGTGCCGCTTGTAGTTGAAGTCTCTTGTACCCTATCAGCGAGTACTAGTGCCATATTTAAGTCGCAGTCAAGCTAAAGGTGTAGGTAACATTCAGGGTGTCGCCGCTCACAACACTACGGTCGCCAGTGGTAAAGTCTGATGCAGAGAACAGGGTTCCAGTTGTACCGGACTTAGTGTTGTTGCTTACAAGGAAAGCGCCGCCAACGGTGGAGGTTGCGTTGATGTTAAACACAGCAGGTGATGCGGAGTTGGTCGCCACGGACGGGTTAGCTGTAGTAGCTGCCACAAAAGTACAGGTTGGGCGGGTAGCGTTGCTGTAAGGGACAACCTCAGTCCAGCCAGCGTGAGAGGCCATTGTGTCACCAGCAGCGGGGTTGTTGGAAGCGCCAGCGCCATACAAGCCAATGTACCAAGTGGTAATTTGAGTAACAGCGGTAGCGCCAGCGGTCAAAGCAACGCTTGCCATGTACTGAATGCCTTGGTTAACTACAAGGTTGGGCAACTGCTCAGACCATTTAACAACACCATCAGCACCAACACACTCAACAGTGTAAACGCCAGAAGCAAAAGTATTTTCTGTAGACATAGTAGTTCCTTATGCGCTACGAATAAGCGCAGTGGTTGAAGTATTGGATGGCATTGTAATCAAGAACGTGGTCGTCGAGGTCTTGTCAGACCCAAAATCAAGAACCGCAATTGACTTGTTGCCTTTGCTGGCATTGTAAATGAGGGCACATCGTGCAGTAAGCCCAGAGGTCCACGAGGTATTGGCAAAATTGACGTAGGCTGTGTTGTTTGCAGTGCTAAGGGTTACCCCTGTGAGGGTATTGCCGCCCGCTGTATAGCCTGTAGCCACAACCTCGTTGGTTGAGCTGTACACCGTGGTGTCCGCGTTTAAGTTGACGTTGGCAGTGTACAAAGCAATCTTCAAGGTATCTGTAAGCAGGTTGTGCACACCTTGGTACAGCTCAGACTTAAAGCTTGTAGTTTGGCCTTGAACGATGCTCATGCTACTTGAGTCCTAACTTGACCATCACGGTATGCGTCCATACGCTGTTTACCGTCGCCCAGATTTTTAAGCAGGAGCGTGGAGCGGTCGTACAAGTTTTGGTATAGAGCCACCATATCTGGCTCACCCTTCATAAAGCGGATGGCTTCAACTAGTGCACCATTAAGCAGCGCCGAGTCAAAGTTGTCACCAAGCCACGTACTACCTGCAGTAACGATGGATTCTGGGTAGTAATAATAGTGTAGCTCTACAGTGTATGTAGTGTCAGGTGTTGGGCCTAAAATAAACGACAGCTCATTTACTGCGGTTGATTGCGGCCCAAAAATAGCATAGTGCTTAGGTAGGCCAGTGGCGGTTGGGTTGGGGTATGCTTCGCGGATGAAGTTGACGTCTTTGTTTAGCAGGTACGTGTAATTACCGCTGCCGTCGACCACCGCCAATGAGTAGGTAGACAGGAAGTCATTAGGAGCTGACAGGTATTTGTTGTTTACCGTAATGCTACCTGTCTGGTTTTTACGCAGATTGGCCAACTGAACTGTGTTGTAGATACGTTGCTCGGCCTGCTGCGCGAACATGGCGTACTCAGTCGCCGTGAACGTGTTTTCACAGATGTCAGCAATGTTTACACACAGTTCAGTGTAGGTCATACGTTATGCCATTGGGCCCCGGGCCATGATTCCTTTGGTAGCAGCGCCAGTACCCCGGATTTTAATACCGTCGGTCTTAACGGCCTCTTCGCCGGCAGACTTACTAATACCGCCAACACTTACATCGTAAGTGTCCGCTTTGCTACGATTGGGGCCTTTACCGGGGTTTTCTTCCACGGTCACGGCTTTACCGGTCATGGTGTGAGGAGGTGCATAGACTTCGGCGGGGCCGACTTCTTTACCCATTTTCTTCATGCTGTATGCCATGATTAGCCTCGCTTCTGGTTGTTGGCGCGGGCCATATTGCGGCCAACGGCGCGCATAACTTGGCCAGTTACGCCTGCGGATTTTTTACCGCCCGTATCAATGCCAACAGCGGGGCCGCTATTGGGGAACACTTTAACGTCAGTCTTGCCTTTTTTGGCGATGCCGTCTGCTGCTTTTGTGAATGCCATGATTTACTCCTAGGAAACCGCTACGGTAACTATACCAACACTCGTCGTTCCTACCAAGTTATTTGGAGTAAGAACGGCATCAAAATTTGATGAGCCCCCAACTGGTGCCCAGCCCCATTGTATATCTCGTGAGCCTCCGGTAGGAAACCCACCTACGTTTACCCCTGCCTCTACGTACGTGGAGTCCCTGCGAGGCTCCCGAACAGCTTGTGGGTCGTCCACCGGAAACATGCCCAACTGCAACTGCGGCTGGTCAGGGTCCCAACAATCCCGGCAGACCAAGAGATTGTACGTCTTAGTCTTCTTGACTTCTTTGCGTAGCTGAGTGAGCTTGTACCGTTGTCCGCAACGGTCGCATTCCGCAATGCTGTTTTTACCGGACGCGAACCGGTTACCCATTTAGGTACCCCCGCCAATGAACATTTGTCTTGGGACGAATCGGATCGCAGCTTTCTCGCGGTCTTCTCCAGCAGCCAACTCAAAGGACTCGTCGTACACAGCTTTAAGCATGGGTATCCGTTGTTCAGCTTCCGGTAATTTTAACGCGATGTGATATGCCAAGCCGGCGGTCAACGCTGGCAGGAAGCGGAAGTTCACGTCAGCAGTATTCACACCGGTACCCGCATCGTCAATACGGCGCAGACGCCAGTATCTAAACACGTAGTAAGGGCTGCCTGTGGTTCCTTGGTCTGGAACTGGCCAAACTGTAATCCTAGGGTTATCCCTAAGACGCTCAATCCAAACTTGAATGGGGCGTGCTTGCTGCAGCTTGTTGGGGATCGTGGCGTATGTAGACACGCTAATACGTGTGATGGTCAAGTCAGACTGGGTAGACACGTTGCCTGCCCCCGTGCGAATAACATGTTCAAGCAAGTCAATGGTATCTGCCGGCAGGTCGTAGGTAGACTGGCCTTGAATGAGGTTGATGTATCCCTCTTCAATGGTCCACATGTTGATACCTTTGTTCTGCCACTCAATCGTCATGAGGTTGAACGACCGACGCGCCGTGCGCAAGTCATAGCCCGACCGCATTTCCCGGCCCGCCCGCTCAAAAGCCTCTTCAGCGATTTCCGTAAAATCGAGGTTAAATGCGGTTGTGCCGGAAACAGTCATTTTTTCAAGCCTTTGAGGGTCTCAGCTAGTCGAGCGCGTTGACCCATTTTACCGGGCTTCTTCGCCGCAGCGGCAAGTTTTTTAGCGGGGATAGGCTTGTCACCTTTAACGCCAAGGGAAGCGCGTAAAGCGCCGGGTTTTTTGATTGCGCCTGCAATCCAATTTTTAGTAGCCATTATCTGAACCTCGCTGTCTTTTTTGCAACCGTTTTTGGTTGCGCTACAAACTGTTTACCCGCTGCCTTGCCTGCACGTTTGGCACGGGTTGTGGCGGCATACTCTGCTGAGCTAAGGCTTTTAATGGCAGCTTCAGGGAGATAGCGCTCCCCCGTCTTTGACGACGGCTTGCCAGACTTAGTACGCCACTTCTGGTCGCCCCAATCTTTAAGGGATTGCTGTGGTGCTTTAAGTGCCATCGCCATAACTCCCAAAAGCATCAAGGTATTCTAGGGCATTCCTTAACACAGTAGGGCTATCTTTAAACATCCCCAACGCACGATTGCACTGTTTGCAAAGTACGCCCCGAAATTCTCCGGTTTCGTGGTTGTGGTCAATAGCGCTTTCTATCAACGCTACTTCTACTTTGCAAATGGCACAGCACCCTTCTTGGCGCTCGTACCGTTCTACAAGTTGTTCTGGGGTAATTCCCCGGCGGGAACAACGCTTAGCCAAAGTCCACGGGTCTCTTTCACGATACTCAGCCACTCGGTGCTGGTTAAGTTCTGCCCAGTCCTTATGTCTTTTGTAAAGACAAGTATTGCAATGACTTTTGTACAGATGCGCCATTTGCCCACCACGACTACGAAACGCGGATAACTGCTTTGTCTCACCACAATCTGTACAAGTCTTTGTAGCCTCAGTCACGATAGCCCCCACCTGCGGCCTTATATTTTTTTGCTACTAATTGGCTTTTTCTCGCGCTCCATTTTCCAGAACCAGTACCCTGTGTTGCCGCAGCTTTAACTTGGCTCACAATACGTTTGCGCAGGCTAGGTTTGGTGTAGTTTCCAGCGGCATTTACATGCCCGCCTTCAGCGTACTGGGTGAAGTCAGTGTCGTCGCGGCGAGCGGTCTTTTTACCGCTAGGCATTTTGGATGGGGAGATGTCTCCCATGCCGCGACTAACCCTCATTTGCGACCCTTGGTCATACCGCCACCGCAGAACTGCTGAGCACGGGTTTTGCCGCGTTGAGCAATACCATCAGCCGAACGGGTGAAGCCACCTACAGAGCCGCCAGAAGCATAGCCTTTGACTTTGCCACCGCGTTTCATGCCCAAGGTCCACTCGTCACCGCCAAGATTTTTACGCATAGCCTCTGCGCCAGCAGAACCGGGCTTAACACCGGAGCGGCGAGCGTTTTCAGACAGCATTTCGGAGTTACGGCCTTCAGCACGGGCAGCGCGTTGCTTAGCCAACGTGCCGGCTTTGTCGTAGCCAATGCGTTTGGTAGGTGCGGGTAATGCTGCTTGAGAGATGGTGCGTAGCCCGCTGCCGCCACCACGGTTAGCGGCTGCTTTAGCTAGTGCTGCAACGCCTTTAATACCAGCGCCACTACCACCGCCGAGAACCTGCTCAGGGTATACACGTTCGATAGCTTGGCTTTCGGGCATCATGGTTTGTTTGCGGTACTTAGAGTCGCCCTTGCCTTCGTTACCGTAGTTCTCGTTGGTACGAGTGTTGCCGGCCATTGAAGGGCGCTTAGAGCGGTCATCAGTAGCAGCTTTACGGACGGGTGCAGGGGTAGCTACCGGAGTACGACTTACTGGGCGGCTGGGCATTGAGCGGCCAGAAGTCTGCGTTTGGTCGGGGCCGTCAGCGGTAGCGCCTTCATCCATTGCGCGACGGCGGGGCAAGTCAGCGTTCAAAGCCGCTTCATTTGATGCTTCGTCTTCAGTCTGGTCGGGGATGCCGACCATGGAGCCCTCTTCGCCGTCATAGCGTTTGACTTTGTGTTTAGCCATTAGCACTTCCCGCCTTTCTTCATTGCAATTTGGGTTGCTTTGGTTTTGCCTTTGGTAGCAATACCGTTGGCAGAAGAACGGAACGCGCCCCCTGCAGCCAACTTTAAGGAGGTGCCCTTGCCGCCTTTGTGCTCTTGCATATCGTGCTGTTTGAAGGCCTTTTTAATCATGGCCTTGTCTTGGGCCATGTCGGTCGAGCCGCCCTCGGCCATCTTAGCCATGCCGCCTTTTTTCATGCCCATCATCTGCTTTTTGTCTAGTGCCATGTCAGCTTTAGAACCCTCTTTCATGCCCTTTTTCTCCATGTCTTTACCAGACTTCTCAAACTTAGCGAATGGGTTTATACCTTTAGTAGCCATACTTCCACCTTTTGAAAATTTACGGCCCTTGTCGGCTTTGTCGAAGTCTTGGCCCACGGACTGTGGGACGCCTACTTTTTTGGCAAACGCAGGGCTATGCGCGATTGCCGCCATGAAATCATGTTGTTTTTTAGAGCTACTCGGCATCTGGTTTCTTTCGAATCAGCTCTGAAAACGGTTTGCCAGTCACCATCTCTGCGATACGCATCAAAGCAAGCACTGCTCCGATAAGGCCAAACACCGGCGAAATGAACTCAAGAAACGCACCAATTGCTGCTATAGGAGCAAAGATGTCGATAGCGTTTTTAAGGGTGTCGTGATGTTCAGTCATATCAACATTTCCATCGTGCTAAAGATGCGGCCTTGCGTGTAGGCTTGCCGTTTTCGTCTTTCATCGGACCCGGCATACCGGACATCCGCGCACAGAACGACTTCTTGCGAGGGCCACCTTGGGGCTGTGGAGCCTTGAGATTAGACCCTGTAGCTGCGTTGTACTTGGCGCGGCCTTTGGCAGTCAGCCCAGCCCCTTTAGAGGCCGGGAGTTTTTCACCGCGACCCACTGCGAGGGATGGGGTTTTCTTAGCCATAAAACACCGTAATTCCTGTTACAGAACCGACGCTAAGTGTGAGGTACAGCCCCGTAGAAGCCAAGATACCTTCGCCGGGAACAAATACACTAAACGTATTGGGCGTTCCAAGGCTTGCTATGTCCATTGTGTACAGAATGGCCCCCGTAGAACTTCCATCTCTTATCTCAAAAGTTGCAGCCGTGCTTGCTTTTGGGCTAATAACAATACCTTTGAGGCGTGTACGCCCAGCGTAATAAGACCCTGCCGCACTTAAATGAGCACTCTTAACATCAGTTTGTTGCATAACTAATCTCCTGTAAAACAGGGGCCGAAGCCCCTGAGACTAATTACTGCTGGCCAACGGGTTGTGAGCTGTTGCCGCTAGAGTCTTTGACCGCGTACTGCACAGTTATTTGAGCTGCGCCCCCGCTAGCAGTTCCTGCGCAAGCGTAGATAACTTGAAGGATTAAGTCAACTGTACCGACGTTCAGAAGGGTGGCCATGTTGGTACCAGACAGCGTGGTAGTTGCGCGTCCAACTGCCAAGGGGGTAGTGGTAGCGCCACCGACGGTAGCCAAAGTAGTGCCGCCCGCCGTTTGAATGGTGATGGTATTACCAGTTGAGCCGGCAAAAGCAGTGGTGATATCGCAGAAGATATTGGTAATCTGTGCGCCAGCAGGAATGACTGCGAAAGTGGTAGCAGTTGTAGTACTGACCGTCATCGTACCCGTCTGAGTAACTTGGGTAGTACCTGTGTTCTGGATTGTGCCGGCAGTGGTGCCGGTGGTGTTTTTAACGGTGCCGAGCAGCCAAGGGCCGAGGTGAGTTGCGAATCCCATGATATGTGTTCCTTACATACAAGCTAAGTGCGTCAATCGGTATGTCGTCTGCTGGGGCAGTTTGGCGCACTGGAAGTCCCAGATGCACACAATATACACTAAATTTTGATAGAGTCAAGGGCATGCCCTACAAAGACCCCGCTGTTAGAAAAGCCAAGCACAAAGAGTATTCGGCTGAGCACTACAAGGCTAATAAAGCGAAAGTGCGGGAGTCAGCAAAAACAACTCGGCGTGAAGGTAGGGCGTTATGGTCGGAGTTTAAAGCAGGGTTAAACTGTTCCGTTTGCGGTTTTGCACACCCCGCTGCTATTGACTTTCATCACCCACCGGGCACAAAAAAATACGGGGTAAATAATTTAATTAAAGATGGCCGGTATGCCCTAGCGTATAAAGAGGCAGCCAAGTGCATCATCCTCTGTGCTAACTGCCATCGCATCCATCACTACAATGAAAAAGGGGACCGCTAAGGCCCCCCGTGTTGGGTACGATTATACCCAAATTAGGTTGCTTCGGCTTCTTCTTCGTCTTCAACCAGCAGCCACTCGCCGGTCTCTTCGTTCAGCCAGTACCAAGCTTCGTACTCTTCGTCGTACCAGCAAAAGCACTCAGCGTCTTCATCGTAGGTGTACTCTTCGCCTTCAGCAAAGTAGTGGTCGATGTCTTCGGGGATTTCGATATCGTCTTCAATTTCAACAACTTTGCCATCGCCAAAAGCAGCTACAGCTTGCAAGAACTGCAGAATGGACTCGGTGGAATACTCAAAAAAACTGCCTTCTGGCAGCTCAACAGCTACAGTAAAAAACATGGTGTTCTCCAAAAACTAGGCGCAGCGACCTTGCTGCAAAGACATCCTACACGGTTTTTGTGACTTAGTTTATGACGAGGTTTGTTGTGTAAATACAACAAAAAAGGGCTCCCGAAGGAGCCCTTTCTCAAAGCCCGAGGGCTTAGGCCGAACCGGGCGATCCGAAGATGCCCAGAGGGTCAGACACGCCGAACGAGTAACGCTCGCGAGCCTTGTAACGGACGTTACCAGTATCGAAGTCGCCGTCCATGTTGTTAACCAACGGGGTACGAACAAAATGCTTCAAACCGTTAGGCACGTCGGTAGTCAAGTACCAGCCGTTGGTGTCGGTCAAGAAGTGGTTAACGCAGTAACCTTCAGGAATCGAACCATTGTTCTTCAACGCGTTGATGTCGTTGTCGGTGGTACCAACGCGCAGTTCTGTTTCCAGCAGGCGGGTAGCGACGAACATCAAAGCCGGAGGAATAACCAACTTCTTGGGACGAGCAGCAATCAGCAGACCACGCTCATCAGTCCAAGCGGCGATTTGAATAACTGCGTTTTCCAACGAAGTTTCGTTCAAGTCAGCAGCGGTAGCTGGGCGGTTGCTGTTGACACCACCAGAGATCAGTGGGTGTGCAGTAGAGAACAGAGGCTGGCCATCACCGTACGTGACGTTGGCGGAGAAGCCGTTGTTCAAAATTGCAGCAGCCTTGACCTGCTTGGTGTATGCCATACCACGGGCCAAAGCCTTGGTGTAGCGGCTGGAGAGGCTGTCGTACAAGTTATCTTCCACAGCTTCCTCAGTGATGGAGAAGCCCATCGCAATGGTTTCGTGGTTGTAACGAGCAGTCCAAGCTTCCTGCGCATTGTCATAAGCAATGGCAGAGCCCTCGTTCTTCACCGGAGCGGCGGAGAAGCCAGACAGCTTGGTTTCCTCTTCAAAGCTACGCTCCGAAGTTTCGGTTTCATAGATTTCCTTGTGCTCTTCGCCGTACTTGGCGTACTCCAGACCGAACAAAGCGTTCAGACCGGGGAGCAGTTCTTTCAATAGTTGTGCGCGTGAAATAGCCATGATTTAACTCCTTAGACTGCGGCAGCAGCGTAGTACTCTTGCAAGCCGAAGTTCAGTTTGACCAAAACTTCAGGATACTGAGTAAACACGAGCGTGGCGCTCGAACCAATCGTTTGCTGGGGTGCAGCGTTCAACACAACAGAAGTCGTGTTGTTAGCTGTAATAGCCGTAGCAACGAACGAACCGGTTTCCACCAGCGAACCGTTAGGGGCCAACCAAGCGACGTCAGTACCCACAGGGATAGCAAACGGTACGTTAGCGGTAACCGTAATAGTAGCGGTAGAGATGCTGCTATACACAGCGGTACCCAGAGCAGCGGCGGTATCAGGAACGATACCAACGATGCGGACGGGGTATGCGGCGTTAGCGCCAACCGAAGCTTGACTCTGAACTGCCACGGCAGAATTACCAGTAGCAGTGCTGCCAGTATTCTGTACCAAAGGAGCGTTTTGGCCAACCATTGCATAGCTTGCGCTAGTAACGGTAGTGCCGCCAGAAGCGCACACAACAGCTTTGAACACTGTGTCAGGATCATCGCAGATTACAGCTTGAATATCACCAGCCGCAGTGCTTGCGGGGTAGTATTGGCTGAAAGTCAGCTGCTTAGTCAACGGGTTCGTGTATTGGCAACCCAAGAAAATACCAACCACAGCTTGGCTGTTGAAGGTAGTAGTGCCGGTGAAAGGCACAACAAAGCCACGCGCAATAGCCACGACATCGCCATAGAACATGGCGGTAGAGTAGTTATACGAAATGGGTACAAGGCGGGTAGAACCCGCAAATACTTGACCGCCGATCAAGTTGACCGGCTTTAGGCCGTAGGGGGCCGAGACCGTAGGATATGCCATTTAAGACTCCAAAAAAGTTAAATACCTCTACCGAAAGTAACCTTTGTAGACCGCTCTTTGAACAGCGGCATACGTGGGTCGTTTTCTCGCATGTACGTATTGTCCACGCCGGCCATTTCGGCTTCCGTTTTTTGACGGAAATACGCGTCACGGTCCTGCATAAACTCTACGGGGGCTTTGCATAACATCAGGCCACCAATCAAAATGCTGTCTGGAAAGTTGGCATGGCCACCTCCAAAAACCTGCACTTCAGGATGGTCAGACGCCTTTACAGGTTCCCAACCTTCGCCAAACTGTCCAGAAATGTTAGTCGCGTCATCCTTGTTAAGCATGCTCACCCGAACCCAACGAAACGCATACCCCGGCTCTGGATTAGGGTCGGGTAGAAGTCGGCGCGGAGCCCATTTAACTGGACGTTGGTGGGCCACGCGGGATTCAGATTCACGGCTTTTACGAATTATCTCGGTCATAATCATTTCCTCATTTGTTCAGCTACTACTTGCTTAGCATAAAGCTCCAACGGAACTCCAAGGCGCTTAGCAAGGTCCACCTGCGATTTAGTAAGTACGACTTTTTTGGGCGCAGTACTACGAGTGGCTGGTGCAACCACATTCGATTTGGTCCGTTGAGTTGGCGCATCAACGGGATCAGCAGGCTCGAACTCGTCTGCAAATCTTTGCCGCATTTCGGCGTCAATACGTTCGTAGTATTTGACGCTTCCAGCAGTATATCCTTCCGCCACAACATCGTCATGGAGTCCTACGGCATATGCCGTCATACCCTTTTTAGAACCGAACCATGGATTACGCTCTGTCCAGTCCTTCAGTTGGGGGTCCATATCCAGCTGTTGAGGCTGTTGGGTAGTTTGTACACTATCTTCAGTAATTTGTACAGGGGTAGGGCGAAAATTAGCAACCCGGTCCGATTTAAGGCGAGCTGCGGTCATTTCCTCCTGTGCCGAAACCAGAGCGTCTGGGTCACCCGCTTCGTACGCATTTTTAAACTTGGCGCGGGCTTTTTCCATTTCATTGGCGGCTACCTGCTTAGCCTGTTCCATCAAAGCCGTCTGGCCTTCATGCAGCGAGCCTTTGAGCTTTTTATTTTCCTCAACTACTTGCTTAGCTAAGCGTACGGCCTCTTCGCGTTCGCGCTGGGCAGCTTCTTTAGCTCGGCGTTCCTCATGGTAGCCCTTGGAAAAGTGCTTGATGCGGCTCTGTACGCTTTCGTCGTACTTGGACAGCTCCTCGTCTGTAACGTCTTTAGGCGGCTCGGCCATAGGTTTACGATTACGGTCCGCCGGTGGGGTATCGTCCACAATTTCAATTTCGTCAGCGGGGGCCACAATGCGACCGCCGGCCCGGGGGTTTTCTAACTCGACTGTAGTTTCGTCAGGAAACTCAAAGGTAGTTTGTTCTGTTGCCATATACCCTCCTTAGTATGGGCGTTTGATGCCGCGAGGGTCTTGCACAACCGCTTCAACAGATTCATCATAGATAAGACGCCATTCAGTACCATGAATTAGCATGCGGGTTCCGCTATTGGGGCGAGTAATAATAAAATCACCTACCTTGCAACTCGGACCGCTGGGAAACTTGTCCTTGGGGAACGCGTCGGGTCCTATCTTGGCCACAAACAACACGGGAGACAAAATCTCTTCGTGGTGCATCATGGTCGCGGTTTTTACGAGGGAGCTACCCTCAATAGTCTCGTCTGCCTTGGGCAACATACACAAGATGTGGAATGTCGCTGGGTCCGGCACTTGCCGCGCTTTCTCCTCAGGGGTAGTATTTAATACCCCCGACAAGTCAACGGCTTGAACATCAAAGTCAGTCATGGTTAGCTTTCAAAGTACGCACGAGGTCACCTATTTCCATCTGTGCGGTCAGGAGACCTCGGATAACTCCGCACAGTTCCCGGTAAGCAGGGAAGTCGGTGACTCCCCCCTCTGCCAAAGATTCAGCTAATTCAGTTCGACGTTTGGCGAGCAGCTCGCTCAGGTGCTCAAGGACCGCAATTTCATTCATTTAGGTTCTTTCTTTTCAGGTTTAACTTTAGGCTGTGCAGCGGCAGCGGCTTCGGCGGCTGTGTGCAACTTGTGCAGGTGGGCCTGATCGGCATGCTTGAGCTTCTGCATGTGCACTGCACCGCCGTGGGCCATGGCCTGTGCAGCCTGCTGCTGTTTCATCTGCTGGGCTTGTTGAGCCTGCTGCATCTCCATAGCGTGACGCTGGGCCTGCTGCTGCATTTCCTGCTGGTGCCGGGCCATGATGATCTCTGGGGACTCGCCGGAGCTCTGCTGCTCCTTGAGACGCAGCTCCCACTCTTTCATAGCCAAGTCACCGTCGACCTTCTTAGCCTTAGTGGCCTCGGCCTGACGTTTAATCTCAAGCTCAGCCTGCTGCATCTGAACCAGCGGGTCTTGCGCGGCTTGTTGTGCCTGAGCCTGCTGAGCCTGACCCTTGCTCTGCTGCAGCACCTGCTGGGCCGCTTGAGCCACCATGCGTGACAACTGCACTTCGAGCTCCTCGGGCATATCTTCGTCCGGTGCGGGCATTGGTACACCAAGCTGGGCTTCGACTTTGGCGCGGTATGCGTAGGCCAAGTGTTCCGAGATATGCGCCTGAATCTCGGCCATCATTTTCTGGGCTTGCGGGTTCTGGCCAATCTGCTGCATCAGCATGGGGTCCTGCATCATGGCAGTGTGTACCGCAATGTGTGCATCGTGGTCTTGGTAAATAAACGCCTTGGTCGGCTTGCCGTTGAGGAACGCCATGTTCTCGGACACAGGGTCGCGGGGCTTCATGTCGTCTTCGATCGGCACCAGCTTGTCAGCGTTCTTGATACCCAGCACCTCAATCATCTGGCGGTGCAGCTGCGGCAGGTCATAAATCTGGGGCGCACCTTGGGACAGCTGAATCACAGCTTGGTACTGCATGATTCGTTGAGCCATCGTCGCACTGTTGGGGTCCGACACAGGGATGACCGAGCACAGGTCATAGTCGCCACGCTTGGCTTTACGATCGCCCGACGACGGGTCGAAGCTGTACTCTTCCGGCGTATAGTCGCGGATGATGTCGCGCAGCAGCTGGAACTCCTGCTTCATGGAGAAGTGCACCCGGGCCTGAACCGCGCTCATGGTTTTGAGCTGGCGCTCAAGCAGTGCAAGGGTGGTACCCACCGGAGCATTCGCACCCATGTCACTCACGTTCATGTCGGCAATCGAGCCCAGACGGCGACCTTCATCGGTGATCTGGTTCAACAGGGCCAGCAGAACTTGGCTTGGCTCCTTATAAGGAAGCGGCATAATGTTGTCGCGCAGAGCCCCACTGGCGATATCCACGTCACGGAATTCACCCGGTGCAATAGGTGTATCGTCACCCTTTACACGCAGACCACGAGTCTTCATACCACCGGGCAAATTCGACAGGGTTCCTGCGTCTACCAATTGGCGAATCAGGGAAGTGCCGGCGCGGGCGTAGCCGCCAATCAAGTTAATCAGGCCAAGGCCGTAGGCACCGAATCCGGGGATGTACGTGTACTGTACAAAGTGCTGGCGCTTAAGGCGCTGCTTGTCGTCCGGGTTCCAGTTACGGCGGATAGCCAAAACCTCGGTGGTAGCCCGGTCGATCGTAATTACGTAAGGCAGTGCGATGCCGTCCTCGTCCTCGTACCCGGGCAGGTCGTAATCAACGTGCACCTCAAGAATCTGGTAGCGCTCGTCGTCGGTAACAGAGTAACCTTGGTCCTTGGCCTTTTGCTTCTCAATGTCCGTGTGGATAACGCTTGGCTCGCCGAGGTCCACGTCTAGATAGAAACCCGCAGCCATAAGTTTGGCTAGCTCATTCTTGGTCTTACGCATAACATGCGTGACCCGCTCCGAGGTGCGCACACTAGACGCGCCATAAGGAATAATCAAGTCCTCTGCAGGGACAAACATCGCAGTCTGCCGGCCCAAGCCCGGGTCAAAGTAGACCTTCTTGAACGCCGACCCCGCCAAGCCGAGGTTGTACAGCAGGCGCTCATGCTCAGGCCGGTACTCGGTCATCACCTCAGTCAACTGGTAGTTCATGTCATCACGGACACGCTCACCAGCCTCTTCCTTCATCTTGTCAATCGCGCCTACAATCTCGGTCTTGACCGGACCCTGCGCGGGGAAGGTCTCAATAATCGTCTCGCTCTGGAACCTAACAGCCGCCTCGGTCAGCACCGTGCTGAACACCCCGCAGGCACCGGTCCACGGCTCAGTACGCTCCTCGTACTTCATGCCCAGCACTTCAAGGCCCTTGACGTAGGCTTCTACCCAGTCTTTGCGTGACGTGATGTCCGCGTCGATCAGCTCCATCAGGTCGCTAGCTACCGTCTGTAGGTCGCCTTGGTCCATCTCTTCGGCCAAGTTGGCAGCAAAATCGTCGCCAACCGCAGCGGAGTCCGGGGTCAGCGTAATCTCCATAGACCCGTCCGACAGGGTTACCGCGTCAGGGTTGTCAATCTCGATCTCCAAGTCTGGGGCATCGGGGAGGTCGGAGTCCTGCAGCCCTAGGGGCGCGGGTGAGATGGAGGGGAACATGTTACTTGTTGCCATACTATTTCCTTTTGAGCGTAGCTCGATTTGTGTCTGGGTTGTACGTGTACGCGCTAGCCTTCTTACCTGAAAGCTTGGACGCACGATCTTTGGCTCGTTCTTCAGCGGTCATGGAGTTACGCGCAAGTCCCGCAGGGGTCAGCTTTTCTGACCCAGCTTCCATCTGCCCACGGCTACGTAGCAACTTTATAGCAGTCTCACGGGAGCCGACCTGCGCAGTTAAGCGGTCGATCAAACTGTTGGCCCCCATAAATTTCTGCGTTGCCATAGGTATCCTTAGTAGTAAGCCTGCCGCCTAGAAGGACGGAACGTCTCATTATCCTCGTGGTCTGTACGTACACGCAACAAACCGCCATTACGGACGCGGGCCAATGCCAGCGTCATGGTGTCAACCTCGTCGTCGTGCTCGCCGCTAGGGAACGCCAAAATCTCTTCAACTGTAGCCGATGCCCATGCAGTTTCAGGAAACCACACATGACCGGACGCAAACAGGTCCGACACCGCATTGAGCCTCGCAATTTTATCCTGCCCCTTGCCCGGGCTAAAGTCCTGCACAAATATACCGGAGCGTCGCATCTCGTCAATCAACGGCTGGCCGCTGGCCTTGGCCTCCACAATTACGCTGTCCGGTTGCCAGTCGTGGTACTGCTCGTGGGCCATAACCTTGAGCTCAGGAAATTCATACTTGCCCTTGATCTTGTTCAACAGAATCACATTAGTGCTGCCGTCCTCGTCGCTGGTGAAGGTACCCCACGTATGGCACACGGAATAGTCAGACCGCTGCTTAGTAGTTAGTGCCGTGTCGAAGGACTGCACAATGAAGTCGATCGGGGGCGGGGTGTCCTTGGTCCACCACTTAATCCACTCACGCTTAATAATTGCAGCTTCGGAGGCGGTCGGGTTCTGCTGGTACTGCGCATACCACTGCCACATAATGTGGTGCATGGACGCCCGGGTCTGCTGCAAAGCCTCCAGTGACCACTGTTCTGGCCAGATGGACTTCTCGTTTTCGGTGTTTTCGTTCAGGATGGCAGGAAATTCAAAGGCTTCGTAGTCGTCGCCCCCCTCGTTCATGGCCGAATCTTTAAGCAGCCGACCAATTAGGTCCCGTTGGTGCCAACGGGTGTGCAAAACGCAGATTTTTCCCTCTGGCATGAGACGAGTACGCAGACCAGCACTGAACCACTCGTAGGTATTGTCCAAAGAGTTGGTATTTCCCGCCTTAATGTCCTGTTCGGACAGCGGGTCGTCGGCAATTATGAGGTGGGCACCCCGTCCGGCCAGCGCACCGCCCACACCAATCGAAAAATACTCGCCGCCCTTGGTGGTATTCCACTGTCCAGCAGCTTTTGCGTCCGCAGCGATGGCAGTTTGGGGAAAAATACGCTTGTATTCTGCCGTATTAATCAAATTTCGCACTTTTCGGGCCATAACCAGTGCCAAATCCGCTGTGTGGGAGGCCACAATGACCTTGTGATCGGGGTGCCTGCCCAAATACCACGCCGGGTAGTAGATAGAAATCATTTGGGACTTGCCCATACGCGGTGCCATACTCACGGCAATCCGGTTTTTGATGTTCTGCTCTACATCCATCAGCAAAGAGCCCAGCCGTTTTAGGTGTGTACCAAACTTGTAGGTCTTGTCTAGGGCCGCAATGAACGCGAGGAAGTCGTTTTGCGCCAGCTGTATGCGCTTGCGCTCCTCTAACTCCTCAAACATAACCAGCAGTTCAGCCGCTTCCGCACGGGGCAGCTTTTTGATGATTCTTTCGACCATCTCGCTGGTTAGTTCTAGGTCCATTAGCCGGTAATCTCCGCCATGTCAAACTCAATATTCGCAGTTTGCTGTGGTTTGCTAACTTCAAATGCTTCGCTCTCCACCACCCGGGTAAGGCGCTCCCGCAGTAACTGTTCCAGCTCTTCCGTGGGCCGATGGCGCATGGTGATTTCAGTCTTGTCCGTAAACAGGCCGACGTCGCTGATCTTGCCCAACATCTCTAAAGACTTCAAACGAATGCGCGGATCGGCATTAGCGCTCTCTAATATGAGCTTATTGGTGATGTACGTACGGAGCTGTGCGGCTGACTTAACTACGAGGTGGTCGTATTCCTGCAGGAGCGCCCCAAGGTGGGTGATGACTTCTGGTTTGGACAGGTCTGAGTCGGACGCTACCTGCCGGCCAGTAAATATGGCCCTTGAAAGTTCCGCGTCTTCGTCTGGGATATCAAACGGGGTGGAGTCGGTGTCATGCAACGAAGACAATGCAGCAGCTACCCGGGCGTCTAAAGATTCAAACGTCGGGCTAAATTCCGCTAGCGGAATGTCGTTGTCAATGGTCAAGGTATACATGGAGGGGGCCGCACTCCTAAGTGATTTTCGCGCATTGTATTATATTTTTTGCAGGGGTGTTTTATTTTTGACGGGGGCCTTTTCTATGTAAAGGGGGGTGGGTCTGTATAGCGAGGTATATTAACTCGTGGGGTGGTGTTGGTGGTTCCATCACTCAGCGTAAGCGAATGGGCGGAGTCCCATAACCCATTTGGGGGGTCGGGGTACGGTGGGTCACGGCGGGCGGCTTTTTGTAACCTTACGTTTAAATCTAAGGGAATTTATGGCATAATTCAGTCATGCCAAGCCATCGTGCTTAGCGGTTCTGCTCTTTAACAATCTCTAGGGGTTCACGGTTCGCATAATGGCGGGCAGACTGACCCCTATTTCTATCCTTTTCTATCCTTTTCTATTGGAGTTTTTATGATTAAGTTTGACATTTCCCCTATTTCTAAAGCAATCAAAGCTGAGGGCGCCATCGTGGTTCGTAACGCTGAGGCACACGCCAAAGCAATCAAAGTCACGAACATGGAATTTCAGAAAATTGTTGACGAATTGACAATTGGATGGGCAACTACCAAAGCGGATAAAAAAGCCTTTTGGGGTAAACCTTCAAGCGAAGTACGAACCGCAATCAAAGTGATTGCGGCCAAGGGCGAAACTTTGGGCGCGTGGCAAAAAGACATGAGCGAGACGCTAGTCCATTGCGTGGGCGTGGCATTTCAAGCGAATATCCCTTTCCATCGCAACCTAAAAGTAACGCACAAAGCAGATGGCACGCTTCGCGAACCTAAGCGCGAATCGGCGGAGGGCGCGGGCACTAGCGGCGCGGTGACCACCACTGACCCGGCGGCGGCGGAAAAGACAGCGCGTAAACTGATTTTGCAGTTGCGCACGTTGGGCAACGATTCAGTAGCAGCAGGCATTGTTGACGTGATGCTGGAATTCAACCCCAAATTCACCGAAACCGAACCCGCGAAAGCGTAACTATACGGGGCGGCGCAAGCCGCCCTTCACAAACCCAGCTTCGGCTGGGTTTGATGATAGTAGTCCGACCGCGCGGGAGTGCGGGCGAGCGAGAGAGTG
>Ga0209085_1000719_pt1 | contig 23212 bp, 20 predicted proteins | sample C_131016_EF_Meta_FD_187310 | JGI IMG/M metagenome (GOLD analysis project Ga0209085, IMG submission 187310) | Freshwater microbial communities from Lake Croche, Canada to study carbon cycling - C_131016_EF_MetaG (SPAdes) (version 2) | ecosystem: Environmental > Aquatic > Freshwater > Lake...
GGGATAAAGGTTTTACAAAATGAATTAAAAGAATTCTTACCTTTTTGGCAGCCATCTATTACTTTACCTAAGTGGGATGTTACTATTATCCCTCCCTGACAGGTATCTTATTTGAGCGCAAGTCCCTAACATCCGAAAACCCATAGAGTCTCGGTTAGTTAGGGTTAGTTCAACTGGCCATTCATAGTCAGACAAGCGGACATTAGTAACAATAACGGGTCTCTCCTGGAGATGGCCACTAGAAGTCCGCACCCTGCGCCAACCTAATAAAGGTGCTTCGGCTTGTAACGTATATTGATTGTTATGCTGCCAAGGATGAACCGAAAAACTAATCATCGGTGACTTATTCCTAGAAAAAACCTCTATATTAAAAGCATGGAGCACTGATGATCGAGCACCTGTATCAATTTTAGCTTTCAGGTCAACAATCCCTAAATCAGGTAAATTTAACCATTCTCGCCAACCGATGAGAGGAAAATCATTAGACATAAATTAGTAAATAGGGAATAGGGAATAGGGAACAGGGAAGATAAAATATTTGTGTCTAAAAATGTAACAGAAGGGTTGTTTTGTCAATAACTGAGGCATACTGAAAAGAGAATAAGTAACTAAATAGAATAGATTTTTTTCTGTTAACTATTGCCTCCTGCCTCCTGCCTGTTGCCTCTTACCTCTTGCCTATTTTATGAGTGATCCTCGTTACTATCAGATAATTTGTCTCTCCCTCTTTTTAGTGCTCGGTTTAAGTACCCGTGACTGGACACTTAGAGCTGACTTTATCCTAACAGCCTTTGCTAGTTGTCTAATTACACAATTTCTCTGGACGGGGTGCCTAAAAAACATATCTTTTACTTCCTCCTGGCCAAGTTCAGTGATTACAGCCTTAGGACTCTGTTTACTCCTAAGGGGGAATCATCCTCTCACTATGGCTATGGCAGGAACTTTAGCTATTTCCTCTAAGTTTCTTTTTTACTCCCCTTGGGAAAAAAAACACTTCTTCAACCCCGCTAATTTTGGGATTATCTCAGCTTTAGTCCTGACCAAAGATGCTTGGGTCTCCCCTGGACAATGGGGGACATCCTGGTGGTATCTCTTACTTTTTCTGGGGACAGGAGGACTGATTCTCAAAAAGATTGGTCGTTGGGATACTTCCCTAACCTTTCTGTTGACCTATAGTCTCCTTTTAGCGCTGCGGAATGCTTGGTTAGGCTACCCTGTCACTGTCTTACAACATCAGTTGACCAGTGGTTCTCTGCTGCTGTTTGCTCTGTTTATGATTACAGATCCCCGTTCTATTCCTAATGCTACTAAATCCCGTCTGCTTTGGTCTGTTGCTTTAGCAATTTTAACTGTCTGCTTACAACAACAATTTTATCGGACAGATGCCCTCTTTTGGTCTCTCTTTGCCCTCTCTCCTCTAACCCTACTCCTAGATCGTCTTGATGTATCCTCTCCTTTTGTTTGGCAACAATCCCCCCTAACCCCCCCCACAGACCATAACCCGAGTCTTAACTAGAGTACCCACAAGGGGTACCCCTACAATACCTACTAGCTTATGAAACTAATAGTCTTAAGTATTACCCTAGTAACCTTCTTTTTCAGCCAGATCCAACCCGCCTTAGCTTTTTGTGGTTTCTTTGTCGCTACAGCCGATACTAAACTCTATAATCAAGCTTCTCAAGTGATCATTGCTAGAGATGAGAATCGTACCATTTTAACTCTAGCTAATGACTATCAAGGTGCAGCTAAAGACTTTGCTTTAGTAGTTCCTGTACCAGTAGTCTTGCAAAAAGAGCAGGTTCATGTTGGTAACCCTACTGTACTCGAACGTCTGGATGCTTTTAGTTCGCCTCGTCTAGTTGAGTATTTTGATGCTAACCCTTGTCAAATAAATTATCCTGCTGAGGAGCGCATAATGCGATCTGACGCTCCGTCCTCTGCAGGAGCAATGAAAAAAGCTCGCAATGAAGCTAAAGATCTAGGTGTGACAGTTGAGGCCAAATTCTCAGTAGGTGAGTATGATATTCTCATTCTCAGTGCAAAAGAATCCAACGGCTTAGAAACCTGGCTAGTCAACAATAACTATAAAATCCCTCCTGGAGCAAGTAAAGCCTTACGTCCCTATATTCTTACAGGCATGAAGTTTTTTGTGGCTAAGGTCAACCTAGGGGAATATAACAAAAATGGGTTTAATCGTTTACGTCCTTTGATGATGGCTTTTGAGTCACCTAAGTTTATGTTACCCATTCGTCTAGGGATGCTCAATGCCAAAGGAGAACAAGATTTAATTATCTATATTCTCTCCCCTAAAGGACAGGCAGAACTCTCTAACTATCGTCTGGTCAAAGTTCCTTCAGATGCCGAAATTCCTGAATATGTGCAAACTGAGTTTAAAAAATTCTATAAGTCCATGTTTGAGAAGAGTTACGAACGGGAGAATAAAAAAGTAGCCTTTTTAGAATATGCTTGGGACATGGCTAGTTGTGACCCCTGTTCAGCCCAACCTCTCACCCCACAAGAGTTAAAAGAGGCAGGTGTCTTCTGGTTAGATAGTCCCTCTTCTAGAGGTGTCTTTATCTCGCGTATCCATGTCCGCTATAGTCGTGAGACTTTCCCAGAAGACCTACAGTTTCAAGCAACAGCAAACCGAGAACTTTTCCAAGGTCGTTATATCATTCGTCATCCCTATCGTGGCGAGGATAAATGTGAGGCTATGTCTGCTTATCAAAAGTCTCTCTCAGTTCGTCTAGAAAAAGAAGCCACTACTTTAGCTCAATTAACCGGCACGGATGTTAATATTATTCGTAATAAAATGAAATTACCTAGTTCTTCAGTTCAACAGCAGAAGAATTGGTGGAATCAAATCTGGCATTAAATCTTACAGCAATTTGAGACTAGACAAGCTTGCTTAACCAGGGGGCGGGGCGGGAGCCCCGCACGGGTTTTGGTTTTTAGGTTGTGGCTTAATAGATTTACATTTGCTGTAAAAGTAATATTTTTTAAGAGATTCAACGATTGTTCAGAGAGTTTAAAAACCTCTCCGGTTCTTGTACACTGAGCAACAGGGAGTAGCCATCGGTGGTGGGAATATAGACAACTCGATGGGGGTCATTCACAAAAAGGAGCGCCCTTTCCCCATTTCTCAGCTTAAACCAGCCAGCTTTATATCCAGGTAATCCAATGCCATTAGTTCTCCATTTTGGCCAATGGGGTGAACTCTGGCTTAAATCTAGAATCAAGGCTTTATAGGTAATGAAGGAAGAGAGGGGAATACTGCGTCCATAAAAATAGTGTTGAATATTAAGTTGGCCATTAGTTATTGCAAAATCTATATTGCGGTTGGCATAGATAAATATTAGAAAAAGACAAGGTATTCCCAATATTAGGAAAGGTAAAATACCTAATGTCCATAAAGTTTTGGTCGATGAGGCAACAATCAGAAAAATTTTACTCATTTTTATGAATAAAAAACCTGCTCTTGGCAGGTTTTTCTTGTAATATTCAGAAGCAGACTAGGCAAATGCTGCCATTTTTACATCATTATTGGTCAGAAGTTCTTGTAATTCTTCGGCATCAACTGTTTCTTTTTCAACTAACCTTTGAGCTAATTGATCTAGAATGGAGCGATTATTAACCAGAACTTGCTTCGCTCTAGAATAGGCTTGATCGACGAGTTGACGAACTTCCTCATCAATAATAGCTGCAGTTTCATCAGAAAAGTCGCGGTCTGAGGCAATATCGCGACCGAGAAAAATATTGCCATTTTGTCTGCCTAAAGCGACAGGTCCAAGACGGTCACTCATCCCAAAACGAGTAACCATACGACGTGCGACATTACCTACCTGTTGAAGATCGCTAGAAGCACCTGTAGTCACTTCTTCTTCACCAAAGATAATCTCTTCAGCTACACGGCCTCCGAGTGCCACAGCCATTTGATTTTGTAAATAAGAGCGAGAGTAAAGACCTGACTCCATGCGATCTTCACTAGGTGTGAACCAAGTTATCCCACCTGCACGGCCACGCGGTATAATTGACACTTTCTGAACGGGATCATAGTCAGGCATGAGAGCACCTACTAAAGCATGACCTGCTTCATGGTAAGCAACTAGTGTCTTACGTTTTTCGCTCATCACGCGGTTTTTCTTCTCAGGACCTGCTAGAACGCGGTCAATGGCATCATTGATCTCATCCATCGAGATTTCTGTTAAGTTCCGACGTGCTGCTAGGATAGCTGCTTCATTCAGGAGGTTAGAAAGGTCAGCGCCTGTAAAGCCTGGGGTACGACGGGCGATTTTATCTAGATCCACATCTTGGCCAAGACTTTTCCCTCTCGCATGAACATTGAGTATTTCTTGACGACCTGCATAGTCTGGGCGATCTACGACTACTTGACGGTCAAAACGACCAGGACGCAAAAGGGCAGGATCTAGTACGTCAGGACGGTTAGTGGCAGCAATAATGATCACTCCTGTATTGCCCTCAAAACCATCCATTTCTGTCAGTAACTGGTTAAGAGTCTGTTCTCTTTCATCATTACCTCCACCTAGTCCTGCACCTCTTTGACGACCGACTGCATCTATTTCATCGATAAAGACGATACAAGGAGCATTTGCTTTAGCTTGTTCAAAAAGGTCTCTGACGCGAGATGCGCCCACACCAACGAACATTTCCACAAACTCTGAACCGGAGATACTGAAGAAAGGTACGCCTGCTTCACCTGCTACAGCACGCGCCAAGAGAGTTTTACCTGTACCTGGCGGTCCAACTAATAGGACTCCTTTGGGAATTTTTGCCCCAATTGCTGTGAAACGATCGGCATTTTTTAGAAAGTCTACTACTTCAGCTAGTTCCAATTTGGCTTGATCAATACCTGCTACATCCCCAAAAGTAACTTGGGTTTGGGGTTCCATTTGTACTCTGGCTCGCGATTTGCCAAAGTTCATTGCTTGTGAACCCGGACCGTTTTGGGCACGTCGTAGTAGTAAAAATAGTCCTACTAACAAAATCACAGGTAAAAAGAGACTGCTTAAAATGCGGAACAATAGGCTATCATCGGCTTGAGGTTGTACAGAGATATCAACACCATTGTCAGTCAAGATCTTAATTAAATCTTCGTCGTTGGGTAGGTTAACAATGTAGGATGGTCCATTAGGGTTAGGGACTTTAGCTTGTGTGCGATCAGCACTTAAAGTTACTCTGGTGATTTTATGATTTTCAGCCTGTTGAATAAAATCACTATATTTTAAAACTTCTCGGCTTTGGGTTTCTCGGTCAAAGAATGCCGAAGCAAGGGCTAAGACGACGATCAGGAGTAAAGCGTAGAGTCCTGCATTCCGCCATCTTTTATTATTTTTATTCACTCTGGAGATCTCCTGGTTAGATTTAAGAGCATTCTTTTTCTGGTTACTTCTATCATAATCATAAAGTGTTATTAACTTATGTTAACGCTTCTCAGTTTTTTCTGGTAAGGGGGTAGGCAACATGGAGGTGCAGCATTGAAGTTGAGGATCTAATACCCTCACCCCTAACCCCTCTCCCTCCCTTCGGGAGACTAGTCCCTTTGGTACGCTAGTGCCTAGTCCCCAAGGGGGACGCTACGCTGGCACGCTACGCCGCCGTCAAAAGGGAGAGGGGGATCGGAATACTGTAATTTTATGTAAAATTAAATTCTTTTTCTGTAACTGATTTAGTTATATGCTAAAATTTAGAAGGATTAAATCATTTACTTTGGACTGGGGATTGAATTATGTTGAAAAATAAAGTTACTCTGATCTGTTCGCTTATTGTGTCTGGATTAGCTATTACCAGCGCTAGTGCAAAAGCTGCAATTATCAATTCAGATGGATATTATTGGGATATCGGGGCTAAATATACCTCATTTGATCGCGATAAAGCGGAGTTAAACAGTCAGCCTTGGTTTGGCTATAGTACTAAAGCGACAAGGTTTGCGTCGCGGCTTGGAGATGCTCTGAATATTAGTCAGATAGGTCCAAATGGCGGAGATCCAGAGTGGGGTCCTTTTTTTGCTTATAACGGACCTGATACTATACCGACTGCGAGTGTACAGAGATATGCGACTGCTGGTCTGTCACAAGGTCAGGTTGTTAGAGCAACTAATGTATCACCAACTACTGATTTCTATTATGCAATAGTAGTAGGAGGACCATATACTCAACCACCTGATCAGGTTCCTGAACCCCTCAATATCTTAGGGTCTCTGACAGTACTAGGATTAGGTGCAGCATTGAAACATAAGTTAAGATAAGGTCTTGAACCCTAATTCTTCGCTCTGAGTGTGAGGGAGAGTAAAATAGTAGAACTTGATAGGAGAGAGCAGGTACATCCAAAAAATAGTAAATTTTCTCTATCATTATTTGGCTATATGAGAACAGACAATATCTTCTATCAACTCTTCCAAACCTTATCAGAGGTGCTCTTTGAACTAATTGGAGAACCTGTAAATAAATCTTATCAATATATCTTCACCTCAGTCGAAGTTAAGGAACTCTCCAGAAGTATAGAGGGGTTACAATTGAAATAACTATAGATAGTCCCGTCACATAATGAGTAGCAGAACCCATGTAGACTTCCAAGATGCTTTTGATGTAATTGTCGTAGGCGCAGGACATTCAGGCGCTGAGGCGGCTTTAGCAGCAGCACGTCTCGGTTGTCGTACTCTGGTGTTGACACTGAACCTAGATAAAATAGGTTGGCAACCCTGTAACCCTGCAGTAGGCGGTCCAGCTAAGTCCCAGTTAACGCATGAAGTAGATGCGTTAGGGGGAGAGATAGGCAAAATGGCTGATCGGACCTACCTACAAAAACGGATTCTGAATAGTTCGCGTGGACCTGCGGTTTGGGCTTTAAGAGCGCAAACTGATAAGCGGGAATATGCTGCAGTTATGAAAACTATTCTAGAAAAGTGCGCCAATCTCTCCATTAGAGAGGGAATGGTGACAGATTTAATTTTAGGTGCCAATGATGAAGTAATAGGGGTAGAAACCTACTTTGGCACTTGTTTTGCAGCTTCAGCAGTTATCTTAACCACAGGAACCTTTTTAGAGGGGAAAATCTGGATAGGTAGTAAGTCCATGTCAGCAGGTAGAGCAGGTGAATTTGCTGCAGTTGGACTGAGTGCAACTCTCAATAAATTGGGCTTTGAAACAGGAAGACTGAAAACAGGGACTCCGGCTAGAGTGGATCGGCGTTCGGTAGATTACAGTAAGCTAGAACCACAACCTCCTGATGAAGAGGTGCGCTGGTTCAGTTTTGATCCAGAAGTCCAAGTCGAAAGGGAGCAGATGAACTGTTATTTAACCAGAACTACGCCTGAAACCCATCAAATAATCCGAGAAAATCTCCATCTGTCCCCTATTTATGGAGGGTGGGTAGATTCTAAAGGACCGCGCTATTGTCCCTCAATAGAAGATAAAATTGTACGCTTTGCTGATAAGGAAAGTCACCAGATCTTTATAGAACCAGAAGGCAGAGATATTCCAGAACTGTATATACAAGGCTTCTCTACAGGACTCCCAGAAAATCTACAATTAGCTATGTTAAGGACACTCCCTGGACTGGAGAACTGTCAACTGTTACGTGCTGCCTATGCGGTAGAGTATGACTATTTACCTGCTACACAGTGCTATCCTACCTTGATGACCAAAAGAGTGCAAGGACTGTTTTGTGCAGGACAAGTCAACGGAACAACGGGTTATGAAGAAGCAGCAGCACAGGGTATTGTAGCAGGAATCAATGCCGCTAGACTGGTGCAAGGCAAGGAGATGATAGTCTTTCCGCGTGAGGAGAGTTATCTAGGCACATTAATAGATGATTTATGTACTAAGGATTTGCGAGAACCCTATCGAATGTTGACCAGCCGTTCCGAATACCGTCTAGTCTTACGTTCTGATAATGCCGATCAAAGGATGACTCCTATAGGGAGAGAAATAGGTCTAATATCGGATCGAATGTGGGAGTTATTCTGTGACAAGCAAGCCAAAATCATAGCAGAAAAAGAACGCCTACATGAAACCCGCCTCAAAGAACAGGAAGAAATAGGGGTAGCCATCACTCTAGATACAGGAGAAAAAATTAAGGGCTCTATTACCTTAGCTGACTTATTACGTCGTCCAGGCTTTCACTATAGCGACTTAGAACGCTATGGCTTAGGTAATTCAGAGTTACTTAATTCTGTTAAGGAAGGGGCAGAAATAGAAATTAAGTACTCAGGTTATCTACATCGTCAACAACAGCAAATAGATAAAGTCTCACGTCAAAGCACTCGTCCTTTACCGATTGATTTAGATTATATGGGGATCAAAACTCTTTCTATGGAAGCTAGGGAAAAACTAGCCCGTTTAAAGCCTCTCACAGTGGGTCAAGCATCTAGACTAGGTGGAGTTAATCCTGCTGATATTAATGCGCTCTTAATATATCTTGAATATCGTTCTGGCAGAGGAACAGGGAATAGGGTGTAGTTACTGTGGGGCGAGTGGGTGTAGGGAGGATTGAAGAGTAGGTAACTTAAATGCGTATAAGGTTACTCTTACCCACACCCCCCTATAAAGGACTGGTACCCCTACTTCAGATAAGCTTCTAAGGCTTCGGACAGAATTTGGTTCATCGGTCTTTTTTGTTCACCAGAAAGTTGTTTCAGACGGCTAAAAAGCTCATCAGGAACACTGACACGGTTTTGATTTTTGCGGCTGCGACTTGGTTTGCCCTCTTTTGTCTGATAGACTTCAGGACTGACTATTCCAGACATTGAGTTAAGAGAATCTTGCCCCCCAATATACTTACTGGCATAGTTTCTCAGGTTTTCTAGTCCTATTCTGGCGCAAAATTCCCCAAAGCTTTCTGTTTCCTTTTTCTCTGTTTTGAAGTAAATAAGGAGTGGTTCGAGCTCCTTTTCTATGTCCTGATCTAGGCATTTTTCTAGGTAGGCTTCAGCTAGGCGGGTTTGATTTGGTGTACCACCTAACCAGACTTGATAGGCATTGGGCGCACTACCTACTAGTCCTAGTTCTGCCATATAGGGACGGGCACAGCCATTAGGACAGCCCGTCATGCGGATGACGAAGTGTTCTAGAGGTAGTCCTACTTTGGCTAAGAGTTTCTCAACTCTTTCTATAATACCAGGTAAGGCGCGTTCTGATTCTGTGATGGCTAGTCCACAGGTTGGTAAGGCGGGACAAGCCATAGAATAGCGCAGGAGAGGTGAGATATTTTCAGGTGTGGTAATTATACCATGTTCAGAGAAGATTTTCTCAATAGCAGCTTGGTTCTCTGGGGCAATTTCGTAGAGGATAATATTTTGGTTAGGGGTAAGACGCATCGGGAGATGATATTGCTCGATGATCTTACGTAGGGCTGTTTTTAGTTGAAAACTGCCTTCATCTTTCACTCTTCCATTGACTATAGATAGACCAAAAAAGAGCTTACCGTCTCCTTGTTCGTTCCAACCTAGATAGTCTTGATATTTCCATTCTGGCAGGTTGCGGAACGGTTCTAGAGGTTGACCAAGATAACTTTCTACTTGGAGTTTAAACTTTGGAACTCCCCAGTCATTGATCAGATATTTCATTCTGGCATGACGGCGTTCTGTGCGATCTCCATAGTCTCTTTGTGTAGCCACTATGGCTTTTACTAAATCATAGACCCCTTCTTTGTTGATGTAGCCAATGTGATCAGCCATTCTCGGGAAGGTTTCTTCTTTATTGTGAGTACGACCGAGGCCGCCTCCTGCTAGAATGTTAAAGCCTTCTAGTTCTCCTTGCGGGTTGGTGATTACTACTAAAGATAGATCATGTGTATAAATATCTACTGAGTTATCCCCTGGGACTGTTACAGAACATTTAAACTTGCGGGGCATATAATATGTCCCGTAGATTGGCTCAGTACCATCTTTTGCCCCCTTTGTTCTAGCTGCTTTGACTTCAGGTGCTTCTTCTGCAGTTATTGCTTTCTCTCCATCCAGCCAAATTTCATAATAGGCTCCCGTCTGTGGTGTCAGTAAGTCGGCTATGTTATTGGCATATTCCCAAGCATAGAGATATTCTTTTTTTTCTTTGTAGGGAGCAGGTGGAGCCATGATGTTGCGGTTGATGTCTCCACAAGCCCCTAAAGTTGACCCCATGTTCTGGATAATTTCTTTAATTACAGTTTGTAGGTTCTTTTTCAGAATCCCGTGAATTTGAAAGCCTTGACGGGTGGTTGCTCTCATTGTCTGGTTGCCATATTCTTCTGACAGACGATCCAAGGTCAAGTATAGTTCAGGAGGAATATAGCCACCAGGATTGCGGGTACGTAGCATAAATTGATAATCTTTTTCTTGTCCTTTGACTCGATTATCTCGATTATCTTGCTGATAGGAACCATGAAATTTGAGAATCTGTATTCCATCTTCTGAGAAGTGGGTTGTATCTTGTTTAATTTCTGTGGCGACTGGTTCGCGTAAAAAGTTACTCCGTTCTTTGATTCCTTCTACTTTGGACTGCTTGCGAATTGTCTCTACCATTTCTATTATTTTTTAAGTCCTATACTTTTTCAAAATTCATCTCTTCTATATGATGAGATTTTTTATTTTAGCGTCAAAGCATCCTGAAGATATTTTACAAATTGCTAATATTTCTTAACAGAGGTATCATTGTTATCTGCTGGGATTGATTCTAATTTGGTCAGAATTTTGGGTTTGAGTTTCTCTAATTCTTCTTTGAGAATTCTTTTGGTAATTTGGGGTTTACCTGCTTTCAATGTTTGTGAAGTATTTGCCCATTCTCTCAGGGTTTTACATTGACTGGGGGCGATGGTTGAGGTCATCACTTGTTTACATTTGCTGGGTTGTTCTATGGCAAAAAATAGTATCCAATAAGAACCTGTTTCTCCTAGTAAACGAGTCAGTTTTTGACCGCTTGGCGTTTTTAAATCCAGGTAACAGGGTAACCAACGTGGTCCAAATTCCCGATGATACAAAACTGTGATCCACAGGAGCATTGGATGGGGTGATGTCAAAAAGAGAAACTGATTGTATCTTATACTAGACATTCTAGTAATAATATCTTGTCCTTCTAACATTACCCATAAGCTGATCACATCTTTTTCTGGTGTCCGCAATAGATTAGGAAATACTATTTTTTGTATTGGCTTGTCTTTCGGCCAAACAGTATTTAAACCTATTTCATATAAAGAAGAAGGTTCTTTCCTCTCCTCTTGATTTTTGCCTGATTGGAGAAGATTTGCCCCCTTAGCCTGATTAGGGGTTGCTTCTTTCACTCCATTTTCAATCCCTTCTAAAAGCTGTATTAACTCTCCTATACTTTGGGGACGATCTATAGGAGATTTAGCTAGACATTTTAAAATTATTCCCGTTAATTCTTTCGGTACGTTAAATTCTGAACGTATTGGTATAGGATTACTATAATGATGGGCTTCATACCAACCGCCAAAGGATGAATTGTCTGGATGAATGGGCATTTCCCCTGTGAGCATTTCATACATCATAATGCCTAGGCTATAGATGTCTGAACGATTATCCAGTTCTTTGCCTTCCATTTGTTCCGGCGAACAGTAGGCTAATGTTCCCATGAAGGACTGAGTTTGGGCTTCACTGGAAAGCATCAGTTTAGCTATTCCAAAGTCGAGGATTTTTACTAGATCCCCTATTCCTGTATCTTGAATTACTAGAATGTTACTTGGCTTAATATCTCGGTGAACTATCGGACAGATTTCGCCTTGAAACATGATTCCTTTGTGCGCGCATTCTAGTCCAAAACAGATCTGTCTTGCTAAAATGAGAAAGCGGCTTAAAGCTATGGTATGTACTTTGATTATTTCACTGAGGCTTTGTCCCTGTAGAAATTCCATGACATAAAAAGGAATTTCTTTTTCGTCAATTCCGTAATCTCTTACTTTGACAATGTGCATACTTCTCTCCCCTAACAAGGCGGAGATTGTCGCTTCTCTCTCAAAGCGTTCTTTCATTTTCGTACTCAGTAGGGTTTGAGAGAGAAATTTAACGGCTACTGTGACTCCCCCGAGTAATTTGTCTTCTGCTCTGTATACTTGCCCCATAGCGCCACTTCCTACTAGCTCTATGAGCTGATAGCGGTTCGCAAGTAAACGGCGATGTCTAGAGTCTGTCATCATGGTCAGCCGATTTTCTAGAGATTACTGATACTATTTTCTGTTGGTTGTCTGAGTAAACACTACATAGTTGTTTTGGTTACTCTTCTTAGTTTATTACTAAAATTCCGTTTTTTGCTTTGAACAATCAACGTTCTATCACTGCTTCCATTGTACTGCTCAACAAGTGTCCTGTCATAATGCCACTTGAGAAATGATATTTATCTTTATTTACTTGATAAAATGTTTCAAAACCAGTGATTCTTTCTCCTAATACCCAGTATCTTTGAATTATAGATGTTGGTCCAATACTACCTTCTCCTTCTATTTTACCCAGCAGACTGCTTTGTAATAGGTAGGTATATTGTTTAGCTTCGCTATCCACTCGACCGCGATATTGTAGAGATATATCTTCTCTCTCTTTATTGGGAAAGATCAGCTTAGTTACCATTGTAAACCAGTTTCCTGTAGCCCAAACAATCATTGTGCGACCCTCAACAGACAATGTTACATTTTTCTCTAACCAATAGCCTTTTAGATTCCATTGTGCAGGTTCTACTAAAAAACTGTGTGTCAACCCAGACTCCTTAAATTACAGGTAGATGAATTTGTCCTAATAACATAGCTTGATGTGCGCCCGTGACTTGGGGTAGGTTACCTGTCACAGATACTATAAAACGCCAGTAAGCTAGTACAGCAAAAGCGATTGCTTCTTTATAGTCTGCATTCATACCCAGATCGTCAGTAGTTATGATCTGAGTTTTCGGTGCTAATCTTTGCCCAAGGCGTTTTTTTAAATAGAGATTACGACTCCCCCCTCCACAGAGTAAAACTTCAGATGGCAACTCAGGCAAAAAGTTTTTATAACTAAGCACCATTGATTCTACAGTCAGTTCTGTTAGGGTGGCTAACCAGTCAGCGCTACTTAGTTGATAATGTTCTGCTTCTGCTTTACACCTTTCCAAGTAGGCCGAGCCAAACAGCTCTCTTCCTGTTGATTTAGGAGGAGACTGTCGAAAAAAACCTTCTTCTAGCCATTGAGTTATCAGTGGGACGCAGGGTGTACCTTGAGCAGACCACTTTCCATCCTTATCATAACTTTCTTGTCCTTCGGTTAACTGCATTACGGCCAAATCAATTAAAACATTGCCAGGTCCTGTATCCCAACCTAGTATTTGTTCTTCCCACTTAGGACTTTGCCGAGGAGGAAGATAGGTTAGATTTCCTATCCCACCAATATTTTGCACGCATCGCGAATGTTCCTGATGACTTAACAGGTAAGCATCTACTTTACAGACTAAAGGGGCTCCTTGTCCACCTGCTGCTACATCGGCTTGTCTAAATTGATTGACAGTCGGTCTTTTGGTTTGTTGTGCGATTATTTCTCCTCTTCCTAACTGTAAGCTATAACCAATAGCTTTTCCCTGCGGTGGACGATGAAAGACTGTTTGTCCATGTGAACCTATTAATTCGGCTTTAATTGGTTCTCCTTCTTCAATTTCTTGTGCTGCTTGAGCAAATTGATAGGCTATAGCATCATCTAGATCTGTTAACTCTTCCATAGAGAGCTTTTTTCCTGCACAGACCGCCAGAATTTCTTCTCTTAATCTGGATTGATAGGGATATGTCTCTCCTTTTATTAAATCAACTTTTAGATCTGTTGTAGTCCCTTGTATCTCTACTAGTGCTGTATCAATACCATCAATGGAAGTTCCGCTTATTAAACCAATAACGCGCATCTAATTTTTCATCATCAATATAGCCATTGTAAGCTAAAACGCACTTTAAATGCGTTTTAGTAGGGTGTAGGGTGTAGGGGTGTAGGGTGTAGGGGTGTAGGGTGTGGGGGGTAGGGTGTAGGGGGGTAGGGTGTGGGGGGTAGGGGTTTAATTACAAGCTGGAAAAGGTAAAATTAAGCTAATATAATAGAACTCTTTTTCTGGGATTACCTTATGTCTATTGATTTGTTGTGGGAGATTCCTTTAGCCATAGCTTCCTTTCTCTTTTACAAGATAATGAAGTTTTTCATTGGCAATCTTTATACCCTCTATCTAATTTTTAATCAAAAAGTTTCCTCTCAATGGCGTGTTCTTTCAGAGGAAAACCTTAAATCACCTCTTAGCATACCTGTTCTGATGACTAAGGGACCTCGTTGGAATACCCATGCTGTCATTGGAACTCTAGGTCCTTTTACTGTGCAAGAATCTCTCTCATTTGATCTGGATTCTATTAATTCATCTGCTGGTTCTTGGATTGTGGTTATTTACGATTTCCCTGCCTATCGCACCATTACTAGTTTAAGTAAAAGCGAGTATTCCGCGCAGCAAGGCTGGTTTTCTCTTAAGTTACCACCTGGTAAATATAGTTTAGGGGTTCGATATTATAATTATCAAAACTCCCTAGTTTTCCCTGCTGTTAAAACTGACCAAAAAGAGTTAGTTACTGCTTATTCTGTCCCTTCTGATGTCAATAAATTTTATGCTCATTTAATTGAGAAAAAGAACTTGTTTTATCTGGCTCTTCACTACTATATCTATACAATTCTGCGTCTTAAAAAGTGGTTACCTGAATCTTTTGTCAGAGCTGAATATTTACCAGTTGGAGCACCTGATACTCAATTTTTCTATGATTTTATCCGTAAGGGAGAGTCTTTAGAAATAAGAATCGATCCTGTTACTTTACCTCAAGTTGATGTCTATGTTACTCTCTATGATCGATCTAGTTTACCTGTAGCTACAGCTAAAATTACCTCTTTAGAGGGGATTGGTTCCCCCCAGATAAAAAATCAATATTGCTCTCAACCAATGCCTAGTAATGGCTATTATTTAGTTAGAGTGCGTCATCAAAATGATATAGCCAAACTGGACTTAGTAAAATCTCTCCAAATTAATAAAATCTGAATCAAACTATGGTTACTCAAAGAGAAAGTGTAATTATTTACCCAGAAAGAGATGGTAAACCCATGTCAGACAATACAGTGCAGTTTCGGTGGATAACTACTATTGAATACAATTTAGAGTGGTTATATGCCAATAATCCTGAGGTTTTTATTGCAGGAGATTTACTCTGGTATCCCGTAGAAGGCAATAATAAAATATGTCTAGCTCCTGATATAATGGTGGTTTTTGGTAGAACAAAAAGCGATAGAGGTTCTTATCAACAATGGAATGAAGAAAATATAGCACCTCAAGTAGTTTTTGAAATCCTCTCACCTAGCAATACCTTAAGTGAAATGAATAAAAAACAGATATTTTATGAGCAATATGGCGTAGAGGAATATTATATCTATGACCCAGATAAAAATGATTTAAGTGGGTGGTTAAGGGGAGAAAAAAGACTAGAAATGATAGAAAATCTAGATAATTGGGTGAGTCCTCGTTTAGGGATTAAGTTTCAATTAGGGGAAGAAGAACTCTATCTTTATTATCCTGACGGTCAACCTTTTTCTACTTATAACCAAGAACGTCAAAAGGCAGAAAAAGAGCGACAACGGGCAGAAAAACTAGCTGAGAAATTGCGAGAATTAGGCATTAATCCAGAGGAGATTTAAAGCTATTAAAAAGAGAAAATATTGAACGTATTTAAGCTTTTTCTCTGTTTGATTCAACAAAATACTAGAGACCTTCAGAAGTAAAATTCTCTAGTATTAATAAGTAGCTCTATTACTTAGTTAGTTTTCTTTTCTTGATTTTTCTGTGCCTAGCACAGTGTGCTGTTGAGGCACTTCCAAAGAATACTAGTCCTGCTGTAGCTCCTAAAATGTTAAGAGGTTCGGGGACTTCGGGGACTAATGGGCTTGTTGTTAGAGTGAAGCTATCTAGTCCATTTATTAGATTCCAAGTATAAGTACCAGGAGTAACACTTAAACCCGCAAGTGTAGTATTGTCATAGATTTGTGATCCACTGAGAGAACTCCCAGAAGTGGGTAACCCTACAAGGCCTATTCATTTAAGTTTTGTTACAATGGTCTTTACAAGATTTATAAACTCCCCTAGGACATGACTAATACTGTAGGAGGAACTGATCCCTCCCGTTTCGATTGGCAGGAGGTATGGTACCCTGTCCACTATATAGAAGACTTAGATAAAAGTAAGCCTACCCCCTTCAAGTTATTGGATAGAAATATAGTCATCTGGTGGGATGGAGAGACTTGGCGAGTCTTTGAAGATAGGTGTCCACATCGTTTAGCACTCCTCTCAGAAGGACGGATCAATGCTGAGGGTAAGCTAGAATGCCCCTATCATGGCTGGTCGTTTAATGGTGCAGGAGAATGTGTCAACATACCCCAAGAACCTCCTGAGGGAAAAGCGAAAACCAGTAAAAGAGCCTGTGCCATAGGTTTACCCACAGCAGTCAGACAGGGACTATTATTTGTTTATCCTGGTAAGGCTGAAAATGCAGCGACAACTAAAATTCCCATTGTCGATCCTCTCGAAGAAAATCCACAAAAATGGACGATTGTCAATACCTTTCGAGATTTTCCCTATGATGCTCTAACATTGCTAGAAAATACTTTAGATCCTAGTCATGTTCCCTATACTCATCATGGGACTATTGGAAAGAGAGAAAATGCCGGACCAGTAGAACTAGAAGTCACGCAGTCCAGTAGAGAAGGTTTTCAGGGGATTTGGTTAGATGGTCCACGCAAGGGAACTCTAGGCACTCAGTACACAACCTTTGTGGCACCTGTGCTGATGTGGCATGAACTGACTGCTAAACAGTTTGGGAGAACCCTTACTGTTGTCTATGCTACCCCTATTAGCAAAGGAAAATGTCGTCTTTTTGCCCGCTTTCCTTTCCAGTTTAATTCCAAAATTCCTGAGATTTTTATTAAATTAACTCCTCGTTGGTATTCTCATATTAATAACAATCGGATCTTAGAAGATGATCAGATTTTCTTGCATTATCAAGAGAGATTTTTAGAAAAGTTAGGCGGCAGTGAGAAGATCTCAAAAGCCTTCTATTTACCGACTAAAGCTGATGCTTATGTCTTTGAACTGCATCAATGGCTTAATCAATATTCTATAGATCCTTTTCCTAATCAGACACTATCTCCACCACTAGAAAGGGATGATTTACTAGAGCGTTATCACTCTCATACAGAAAATTGTGCTAGTTGTTCTTCGGCCTTAACAAATATTAGAAAGCTGAGGAATGTTTTAGCAGGAATAGAGGGGTTAGCCTGGTTATTTTTGGAACAAGAAAAGAATATCCATGCTATTGTCCCAGCATTAGTGACTGTAATACCCATCCTGATCTGGCTATATTTAGGGAAATTAGAAAAAGGACTTCTCCAAGGCGAAAAAACACCCGCTAGAAATCTAGGCTCAAAATAGCTTAAAATTAATAGGGCATTTTGCAGCTATATTTTAAAACACCGTGACTCTCTCTTCCCAAGTTAATCCCATTCTTTGGCAGGACAATAAAGTCTTGTTGCTAGATCAGACTAGTTTGCCGACAGAATATAGATTCAAAGAAATCAATTCTAGTCAAGCAATGGCTCAGGCTATTCGTACAATGGTAGTTAGAGGTGCGCCAGCGATCGGAGTCTCTGCAGCTTATGGCTTATACTTAGGTGCTACAGAAATAGAAGCAGTAAACTCTAGAGAGATCTTCTTACTAAAATTAGAAGAAATTGCCCAATTATTACGCGCAACTCGTCCTACAGCAGTTAACCTGTTCTGGGCAATCTCTCGTATGATGCAGGTAGCACAGCAGACTCCAGGTGAAGTAGCTACCATCAAAGAAAGACTCCTCCTAGAAGCACAAAAGATCCAAAAAGAGGACATAGAAACCTGTCTAGCTATTGGAGAACATGGGTTAGCAGCGCTCCCAAAAACCCCTCATAAACTAACTATCCTCACCCATTGCAATACAGGAGCACTAGCTACAGCAGGCTATGGGACAGCATTAGGAGTCATTCGGTCGGCTTGGTCAGGAGGGAGGTTAGAGAGAGTTTTTGCCGATGAAACCCGTCCCCGTTTACAGGGTGCTAAGTTAACAGTGTGGGAATGTGTACAAGATGCCATACCTGTAACCCTGATTACAGATAGTATGGCGGCTCACTGTATGAAACAAGGCTTAATCCATGCTGTAATTGTAGGAGCAGATAGAATAGCAGCAAATGGGGATACAGCTAACAAAATAGGTACTTATGGGCTAGCTGTAGTCTCTAAAATGCACAATGTCCCCTTTTATGTAGCGGCACCCCTTTCTACAGTAGACTTTAGTTTAGCTACAGGTACCAGTATCCCTATAGAAGAACGAGATCCAGCCGAAGTATATCGCATAGGAGAAACAATTATTGCTCCTGGTGAGGGAGTAGACTACTATAACCCAGCCTTTGACGTAACTCCAGCAGAACTCATCACAGCTATTATCACTGAAAAAGCAGCAGTGCAACCTAGTCAACTTCTGACCCTTAAAGATGAAAGAATTTGATGTAGTGGTAGTTGGGGCAGGGCCGGCAGGCGGTCATTGTGCTAGAATACTAACTAAGATGGGGTATGCTGTGCTCCTAGTAGAGCAGCATGAAGACTTTGAGCAGAATAACTTTTCGAGTGCAGCAACCCCTCTAGAAACCTTACAAAGATTTGATCTTCCCGATCGAGTGGTGGCCAGTCCTTGGGAAAAAATAGAGATTATTAGTAGCAAGATTAAAAGACAGTGGCAGGCCAAAGAAACTCTAGGGGTAGTCTTTGACTTTGCTAAACTCCGTGCGTTTTTAGCCGAGGAAGTCAAAGAGAATGGAGGCACAGTTTATCTAGGTTATCGCTATGTTAAAACCTATCAGCAACTAAATAAAAACATTGTCTGTTTACGAAGTAAAAAAGGTGAAGTAGTTGAAGTTCAAACCAGAGTTTTAGTAGATGCAACAGGTTACAGTCGCTCGGTTTTATATCCTAATAAAAAAGAGAAACCCGCCTTTTTAAAAGCGGTAGGGATAGAATATCTAATTCAAGTATCCCCCCAAGAATATCAACCCTACGCCAAAAACCTCGTCTTTTTTCTCGGACATTATTGGAGTCCCAAAGGCTATGCTTGGATTTTTCCTATGAATGATAATCAACTCAAAGTAGGCGCAGCTTGGTTAGATGAACCTCATGCAGTAATAGAGAAAACCCAACCCTTAAAATATTATATAGAGCAGATCATTCAAGAATATATCCAGGTTAAAGACCATAAATTAATTGATGTACATGGTTCTATTGTGGAATATTCTTCGGGTTTAAAAGACTGCTACTATCGAGATAATATTATTGCCATAGGAGATGCTGTCTCCACCATCAACGCTTTAGGAGGTGAAGGGATACGTCATGCCATGTATGGTGCGGAAATAGCCACAAAAGAAATCATAAGGGATCTTGAAGGTAGAGTAAAAGACTTTTCCAGCTATCAAAGAGAAATGTTAAAAGTCTTTCAGTCTCGTTGGAATACCTCAGAACAACTCAGCAAGAAAGTCTATCTACAATATAGTGACGCTAGAATAGACCAAGGGGTCAACTCACTCAAATATCTTTCAACTGAGGAAATACTAGATATTCTATTTAACTACCGTTTTGAACAATATTTAAAAGGCGTGAGATCCTATTTATGGAAAAAAATAACTCGCCTTTTTAGCTTTTGGTCAAGATGAAGGATAAAAGTTCTAAAATTTGCAGTCTTTTAACTGTTTGCTTGCTTTTAACCGCTTGTAGTGGGGATCGCTTTCTCGAAAAGAGTTTAACAGCAGATCCCAGATTAAAAAATACACCATCTCCTACTATCACCCCTTCGTCACAAGGGGGGGACCAGACACCCTACACCCGACACCCTACCCCCGACACCCCACACCCTACCCCCGACACCCCACACCCTACCCCGACTTCTTCAACCTCTACCCCAACCCCCAACCCCCAACCCCCTACATAGAAGACTTAGTGAGTTTAGGGATAATTGAACAAGGAAAAGACTTTAATGCGCCTATTACGAGAAGAGAATACTTACGCTGGTTATTTAAGGCTAATAACAAATTTTATAGCAACCAGCCTAGTCTACAAATAAAACCAGCCGATATTAATAGTCAACCCCTGTTTAAAGACCTACCTAATAATGATCCTGACTATCCCCTCATTCAAGGACTAGCAGAAGCAGGAATTATTCCATCTACTCTCACTAAAGATAATACTGATTTACTCTTGCGTCCTGATGCTCCCTTAACAAGAGAAGTAATGGTACTCTGGAAAGTCCCGCTTGACTATCGCAAACCCTTCCCTGTAGCTAGCTTAGAAACAATAAAAAGCAGTTGGGGTTTCTCAGATGCCAACTTAATTGATGCTAAAGCATGGCGACCCCTCTATATAGACCAACAAAATGGGGAAGCTTCTAATTTACGTCGCGCTCTAGGTTATACTGTATTACTACAACCGAAAAAAGTTGTTACTCGGTCTCAAGCAGCAGCTACAATCTGGTCTTTTGGCTTTCAAGATAATGTTTTAACTGCTGCGGATGTCCTAAAAAGAGAAGGGTCTCCCTCGCCATCTGTAGTTCTCCCATCCCCCAATGTCCTCAAATCCCCTTAATAATATTCGCCTGATCTTAGTAGAACCAGCAGGCAGTCTCAATGTTGGTTCCATCGCTCGTATTATGAAGAATATGGGGTTAACTCGTCTAGTTTTAGTTAATCCTCAATGTGACCATACCTCGGAAGAAGCCTTTAGAATGTCTGTACATGCTAGGGATGTCCTCACTAGCGCAACAGTAGTCCCAACCCTTTTAACAGCTTTAGAAGGCGTAAATAGAGCCATTGCCACAACAGCTAGACCCAGAAGCATTCCTACAGAGTTAGAGTCACCACGAGTCGCCTTACCTTGGTTATTGAGTGATAATTTACAGACAGCTTTGATTTTTGGACCTGAAGATCGCGGACTCTCTAATTTAGAGTTAAACTACGCTCATCGTTATCTTTATATTCCCTCTAATCCTGACTATCCCTCTCTCAATTTAGCTCAAGCTGTGGCTATTTGTGTCTATGAACTCTATCAATTGAGCTTAAGTTCCAGGGTACAATCAGATATGGATTCTTCTGATTTAGCTTCTTTAGAAATTCTCGAAGGTTATTATCAGCATTTAGAATCAGTACTATTGAAAATAGGTTATCTTCAGCCTCATACAGCTAATGCCCGGATGGAAAAGCTACGTCGCCTATTTAATAAAGCTTTATTGACTAAGGAAGAAATAACCTCTCTTCGGGGTATTCTTAGACAAATAGATTGGGATCAGCAACAAAAATCCAACTAGGTAAAGCAAATTTGGATCAAATGAAGCCCATATAAAAATGCTAAAACCCATGTGGGGCGCCGCCCCACTCCCTTGGTTTTGTGGTGTTTCTGGTCTCAAACTGCTGTAAGTCTATATAGACGACATTTTAAGTTCTTTTCTCCATACTCAGTTCTATGACTCTTCGTCCTCTTTCTTTAGTCAAATCTTCGCCCATATCTCGTCCAAATCATCCCTCTTTTTCGTTTTTCTGGTTTACTTTTTGGTTATTACGCATTGGCATATTAAGTGTTAGTTTAAGTGCTATAGGTGGAGTTGTTTTAACAACTCTTAAGCCAACAAGTATTCCTTTTTTTTCCTCTTTGAAAATTAATCCAGAACCAACTAAACCTTCAGTTTCTCTTGAGACTCAACCAGTTAATGCTGCACCCTCACTCAGTCTGGTAGAAGAAGACAATCTACCACTCAAGCAAGAATTACTTCCTCTTAAACAGAAAATACTCTCTCTTGCTCAGGCATCGCCTAAATTAAAACCTTATGGTTTATTTGTTGATCTCGATAATGGTAATTATGTAGATATTAACAGTACCAAAATATTGTCTTCTGCTAGTACTATTAAACTTTTTGTTTTATTTGCCTTCTTTCAAGATGTGGATGCAGGGAAAATTCGCCTAGATGAGAGTCTAACTATGACTAAAAATGATATGGCGACTGGTTCAGGGAATATGCAGTACGAAAAACCAGACAGAAAATTCACAGCTTTAGAAACAGTAACCAGAATGATTGTCATCAGTGATAATACAGCTACTAATATGCTGATCAGACGCTTAGGTGGTCAAGATGCTATTAATAGTCGTATTTTGAGTTGGGGAATAACCTCAACCTCCCTGAAATCCCCCTTACCAGATCTCCAAGGTACTAACAAAAGTACGGCTAAAGATCTAGCATCTATACTCTATAAAATTAACCAAGGTCAATTAGTCTCTCTTAAGTCACGCGATAGAATGATCAACATTCTGGAGGCAACAAAGACCAACACTCTACTCCCCCAAGGGTTAGAAGACAAGGCTGAGATCGCTCATAAAACAGGGGATATTGGCAGTATTCTAGGTGATGCAGGGATCATCAATATGCCCAATGGAAAGCGCTATATAGGCGTTGTTTTCGTGGAACGTCCTTACAATGATGCGGGGGGGAAAATATTAATTCAAGAAATCTCTAAAATTATGAATCAAGGCTTGAAAAATATCCCTAATGAATAAAGGTAGGGGTGGGGAAGTGTGGTAACCGATGGGTTAAGCGGCCTCATTCTTTGTTAAGATTGTCAGTAACTCAACAAAACCATTTTCCTTACCCCCCCAACGGACCATAGTCCCCACGCCTACCTGTTCCCTATTCCCTATTCCCTGTTCCCTAATAAAGAAATATATGCTCAGATCATTAGAATTGTTGGCGGCTACAACTAAATTTCCTACCTATTTTGTCGCAGTCTATGTAGTAGGCTTTATTGCCGCTGTGACTATTGGTTCAATTGCCTGGTATAGTTCCCGCAAACCTCCAGGCTGGGAAAATGCTGAACGCCCTAGTATAATACCAAAAATTAATACTGAGAAAGATAGTAAATAATCTATATACTTTGCACGGGTATAACTTGAACCACCAGCTTCCGGTTCCCCCGGATCTCCCCCTTTCAAGGGTAGATATTTTACATTCTGGTGTTGACAAGACTTGGGAGACTTGGGAAACTTGGAAGACTTGGAAGATTGTTCTATTAAAAAATAGGCTTTTTTCTTAATTTGTACTGTTAAAAAGCGAATATTATACTGTTTTTCTT
>Ga0209085_1000720_pt1 | contig 23194 bp, 22 predicted proteins | sample C_131016_EF_Meta_FD_187310 | JGI IMG/M metagenome (GOLD analysis project Ga0209085, IMG submission 187310) | Freshwater microbial communities from Lake Croche, Canada to study carbon cycling - C_131016_EF_MetaG (SPAdes) (version 2) | ecosystem: Environmental > Aquatic > Freshwater > Lake...
GCAGATGGTGCTGGTGTAACTGGAACAATTTGAGTTGTAATAGGAGCTTCTTGAGTAAAGTTTGAAACTGCAGTACCGGTGTTGAATTCAGTTCCTGTTACAGAGTTAAAGCCTAGGAATGCGACTAATACAATAAGTAATGAGAGCGCCACCTTTGAAGATTTCTTAGCAAGCTCTACTGCTTTCTTATATGTACCAGAGAGTGCGTCAAGTGCGGTAGAGCCAGTTTTCTCATCGACTACCCATTCAGTTAATACGCGAATAAATGAAGCACGAGCACGTTGCACAACATGGCGAACATTTTTCTCACTAGTTCCAATTGCAGCAGCAATCTCTTTAGTGGTGCGGCCTTCAACCTCCCACATAACAAGAGCGGTGCGTTGAGTCTCAGATAAACGAGATAGTGCTTCGCGAATAATTGAAGCATCCTCAGCGGCAGCAAGAGTTGCATCCATTGGGATGTGATTTTCTGCTGCTAGCTCAGAAAGGCGCTCTTGAGTGGCATCTGAATCTATTGCAACTAAGTTAGGGCGGGATCCGGTTGTACGAATTACATTCAGACATAGATTGTTCACTGTGGTGCGCAGATATGCCATGGCACGATCTGCGGTATCTAGCTCTGGAGCTGCCAAGATAAATTTAAGAAAGGCATCTTGAACAACCTCTGCTGCATCAGCATCGCTTCGAAGAATTCGGCGGGCTTGAACGATCAGTGATGAGCGGTTTTGGGTGTAAAGGGCGGATAAATCAGAAACAGACCACGCAGCAACAGTCGCTGGGGCCTGAGCCTTCTTACGAAGTGACACTTTGATTTCCCGCTTTCAGTTGAGCCAACGTCTTGACCCCTCTACTTAGTAAGACACCGAAAGGGGTTAAATGTTGTCTTTGGAATCCAACTAGAATGTGATTCATGTCACATATATCGGTTTTAAGCACACTGGCTGGCACTTGAGGGATCCTGCAGCTTGGACAAATATGAGGCTAAAAAGTTTTTAAGATAAACCACTGCTTATCGTTCCCGTGGGATGAAATGTTGCCATTAAATCCTTATCCCAAATTAATTAAGATAACATTCCGTGTGGTTAAATTAATAAATTTATTGATAACAGTGAGCTAAACATAAAATGGTTGAACAATTATCATTATATGGATCAACTGGTTTCATCGGAAGCAATTTTGGTAAATTAGGGTCATTAATAATAGACAAAGTTGATCGTAATAACCCAAATCCAAAGTTTAAAGATGTGATCTATGCAATTGGAACTACAGATAATTATAATATTTTCGAAAATCCAAAATTAGATGTTGAAACAAACTTGATAAAACTCATTGAAGATCTTGAAATTTTGAGAAAAAAATTCGGGACATTTACTTTCAATTATCTAAGCTCATGGTTTGTGTATGGAGATTCTAAGCCACTTCCTTATTCAGTTTCAAATAATTGTAATCCTAAAGGATTCTATTCGATATCTAAATTTGCAGCAGAAAAATTCTTAATTTCATATTGTTTAACTTATAAAATTAATTATAGAATTTTAAGACTTTCAAATATTTACGGAATTAATGATAAGGGCATATCATCAAAAAAAAATGCCTTGCAGTTTTTAATTAATCGAATCAAGCTAAATGAGAAAATTGACCTTTATGAGGGTGGTAATTTTTTAAGAGATTACTTAGATGTTAGAGACGCTGTCACAGCGATTAATTTAATTGTAAATTATGGAGAGCTAGATAAGATTTATAATGTGGGCTCTGGAAAACCAACATTATTTATTGATTTGATGAATAAAGCTAAAGAAATTTTTAATAGCTCTAGTGAATTTACACACATTCAAACACCTGAATTTCATCGAATAGTTCAGGTAAAAGATGCCTACCTTGATATCTCAGATTTATCTGATCTGGGTTTTGTGCCTAAATACGACATAATGCATGAGATAATTAATCTATGAGCGAATCTAATTTTATTGAAAAATTTATCGCAGAATACTCGGCGGGTAATGAAAAAATATTTCCTTATTTGGCTAATCGTAAAAAGAAATTTAATCCAGATACTGACAGTGTTTATTACTCTGGTCCGTATTGGAATAAGTTGGAAGTTCAAGCTGCAATTGAAAGTTTAATGTCTGGTTTTTGGTTATCTTCTGGCGAAAAAGTTGATAAATTTGAAAGAAGATTTTCAAAACTATTTGACTTTAAAGAATCACTAATGGTTAATTCTGGAAGCTCGGCAAACCTTGTAATGATCGCATCATTAAAGAAATTTTATGACTGGCAAGACGGTGATGAAATTATCGTATCGGTCGTAGGATTTCCCACAACAGTCAGTGCAATAATCCAAAATAATCTGACGCCAGTTTTTGTTGACATAAAATGGGATGATTTAAATTGGGATTTGGATAAGATTAAATCTTTAGTTACTTCAAAAACGCGAGCTGTATTTTCCTCCCCAGTACTTGGCAATCCGGGAAATTTTGACCAACTTATTGATATTTGTGATGAAAAAAATATCCTAATAATTTCCGATAACTGCGACTCACTAGGAAGTAAATGGAAGGGTAAGTTCTTAACCGATTATTCGGTGGCTGCCTCATGTTCTTTTTACCCAGCACACCACATCACCACGATGGAAGGTGGTATGGTCTCAAGTAATAACCCTGAAATCATAACGTTGGCTAGAAGTTTTGCCTGGTGGGGCCGAGGCTGTTATTGCGTAGGTAGACAGAATTTATTACCCGATGGAACATGCAAGAAGCGTTTTGATAAATGGATACCAGATTGTGATGACATAGTTGATCACAAGTATGTTTTTGAAAATGTTGGTTATAATTTAAAACCTTTGGATCTGCAAGGTGCTATCGGAATTGTGCAATTAGATAAAATTGAAGAAATTACAGATCTAAGAAAGAAAAATAAGAGGAGAATGGATTTAATATTTTCAAAAGTTCCTGGTGTTAGAATTATACAAGATAATGATTCTGCTGAAACCTCCTGGTTTGGTGCACCAATCGTTTGCGAAACTGGAAGTTTAAAAAGAGCGTTAGTTTCTACCCTTGAAAAGAATAGAATCCAAACAAGAAATTACTTTGCCGGAAATTTACTTATGCAACCGGCGTATCGAAAGTACGGAAATTGGAAAGAATATAAAAATGCAACGGAGGTACTAAGTAAGGTATTTTTTGTTGGAGTATCGCCAACAATTACTGATGAAATGTTAGATTATGTTGAAGACATTGTGGGTAAATTCAGACATTAAATTTCTTTCAAGAGTCACAAAATAGTTGAATCATGAGAAATCTTCGAGAATCAAGTGGGCCCTGTCGGGATCGAACCGACGACCCACGGATTAAAAGTCCGTTGCTCTACCGACTGAGCTAAAGGCCCTAATTTGTATCAACTAAACTTAGAGTAAACAAGTTTTATGATTGAGTCAATTAATTGATTTTATTGCCTTTTTTAGGGAAAGATTAGAAAATTATCACACCTGAATTAACATTGATACCTTTTTGTTCCTAGAGATAATCTTAAAATATTCTTTCGATAAGTTCCAATATAAAGGACCTATCATACAATTTAAAACACGATTATTCTTTATAATTCTTTTTAAAAAAAATTATTGTTGGTAATTGTATCTTAAACATCTAACCATTTAAGCACGAGTTGTAGTCTATAGATCATGCTTAAGCGTAATCGAGACCTCTTAAGGTGTTTTGGAATAGAATTGGATAAATCTGGAAGTTGATCTATTCTGTTTAACAACTCCTTTTCATCAAGTACGTAAGAATGTAATTGCCAATCTGCTGTAAATATAATGTTCATTATTCTTTCGATAATGTAAGCTTCGCTCGGGAAAAAGTCATACTCCAAGATTTTATGAATACCAATATAAAATGATTTTGGATAACGCAGTATTCTTTCCTTTTCAACAATGTAACATCCGCCTGGGGCAAATAAATTAAATTTTGGAAACTCTTTAATATTGTAAAAAAAAGATAATAATTGATTCACATCAGTAAAATATCTGTGCTTTTTTAGATTTATAAACCAAGAATTATTACGCTCCAGAAATATTCCAGAATAAAGTGAGTAAGCAATATTTTCGTGAGATATAAAGCTCGGATCGTTCCACAATAGCGTGTAGAATTTATTGTTGTAATTACTTTCCCAATATTCTTTAGTTATATGACGTCCTATCATACTACCTTTTATAAATGAAATTATTTCTGGCAAATTTTCATAGTTATTAATTATATACTTAAAATAAACTAGAAGATTGTGTCCAGTATTTGGGGTGAAAATTATATTGAGATCTTTATTTTTCTTAATTTTATCTATAATTATTGGGTCATCTGATTGATCATAAATAATATGATTAAACGCAAAAACTGTTAATAAAGATGGATCTGCGTTATAATTTGAGATTACAAAAAAATTTTCTGCTTTTGGAAAAATTTTATTTCTCCAATCATGCTATTATTCTCAGGTGCCTTTATATCATGAATTAGGAAGGTTAAAATGAAAAAAGTCTTAATAACCGGAGTGGCGGGTTTTATGGGATCGCATCTGGCAGATGCTTTCATAAAAAAGGGCTATTCGGTTGTAGGAATTGATAATTTAATCGGTGGATTTTTAGATAACGTGCCGAGTCAGGTAGATTTTTATAATTTGGATCTTGACGATTTAAGCTTAATCGAAGATAAGTTTGCAGGAGTTGATCTAGTAATTCATGCAGCTTGCACTGCTTATGAGGGTCTTTCTGTTTTTTCTCCCTCGCTAATTGTGCGGAATACAGTACAAATTACTGTAAATGTGATGAGTGCTTGTATGAAGAATAATGTTCCTAAAATAGTTTATTTATCTTCGATGGCCAGGTACGGATCGCAAAAAATTACTCCATTCACCGAAGATATGATTCCAAATCCTCAAGACCCTTACGGAATCGCTAAGTATTCTTCTGAGCTTTTGATTAAGAATATTGCTGAAACCCACGGTATGAGTTATGTAATTCTCGTACCGCATAACATAATTGGACCGCGACAAAAGTATGATGATCCTTTTAGAAATGTAGCATCAATTATGATCAATAGGTTGCTCCAGGGAAAGCCACCCATAATCTACGGGGATGGTTCACAAACACGGTGTTTCACATTTATGAATGATGTAACAAACCCACTAATGCGAGCATGTGAATCAGATGTAGTTGATGGAATGGTGATCAATGTTGGCCCTGATGAAGAAGTAATAACTATTAATGAACTTGCAAATAATATTATGAATCTTATGGGAATAGTCGTGCCACCGATTTATATGCCTGCTAGGCCTCAGGAGGTTAAAAGCGCTAGTTGCAGCGCAGATCGTGCCAGGCAATTATTAAGTTATAAAACTTCAACTTCATTAGAATCTGGGCTTAAACAATTAATAGTGTACATAAAAAATCGAGGACAGAAAGAATTTAATTACCATCTTCCTTTAGAATTTGTAACAAGTAATACACCTATAACTTGGACTGAAAAATTAATTTAGAAGAACTTTGATATTTTAATCAATTTATATGGCAGATCAATAACCACGCAATCATAAGAAATTTGATCGTTGCTTAATGTTGCTTGATATGGAACAATACAAATAATGATTTTAGGGAAAAGGTAAGTTATTAAAGCGCCGCTGGTGTCCATAATAATGCCAGTTTTTAATGGTCAAAAAACATTAATTGCGGCAATCGAAAGTATTTTGGCTCAAACTTATAGTAATTTTGAAATGATAATAATTAATGATGGATCACAAGATCGATCGTTAGAAATCATTAAGACATTTTCTGATAAAAGAATCCGTTTATTCACTCAAGCTAACAGTGGGCTTGCCAAAACACTTAATGTAGGCATTCTTAATTCAAATGGAGCTTTTATTGCCCGACAGGACCAAGATGACATATCAATGCCAACTAGAATTGAAAAACAAGTTAACAAATTTACTAAAAACACAAATCTGGTATTACTTGGTACTAGGGGGTGCACAATAAATGATAAAGGAGAAGTGATTGGAAAAATTAATGTGCCAATTAAAAATTCAGATCTGCAATATGTATCTAACTTTTATAATCCATTTATACATACAAGTATCATGATGAGGTCAATAGTTTTAAAGCAAATTAGTGGTTACTCAGAAGATACACAAAAACAGCCGCCCGAAGATTTCGAACTTTGGAGTAGAATGAAAAAAATGGGACAGATTCAAAACTTAAAAGAAAGTTTAGTCAAATATCGTGTTTCAGATAATAGTATGGGTAGAAAATATGAAGAAATTATTGCTATCAATTATAAAAAAATTGTAGTAGGTAATTTACAAGAATTATTTAATTTTTCGGAAAATGAAGCTACTGTTTTTTTTGAATTACAGTATCTTAAACATAATCAAAATAATTTTTCAATAAAATTTAATTTACTATTTAAATTTATGTATAGATTTATTCTAGTTCAAATTAAGCTCCCTCTTTTTAGTTTAAGAGTTTATGCAAGTATGGTTAAAATGATCTTACGAATATGTTTAAAATGAAAAAAGTTATCATTTTTGGCGGTACCGGATACTTAGGAACTAATTTGGCTTTGAGTTTGAGTGAAAAGTTTAAAGTTACGGTTACGGGGAGAAAAGATGTGGCACCATTTTTAAAGGTTTTACTAAACAGCAAAAATGTTAATATTGAAAAAATAGAAATAATGGATTTACGTAGAGCTTATTCACTAGTTGATCAAAATGATTTTATTGTGTATGCAGTACCAAATATTCAGCCACATCAAGTGAGGCCAGTTTTCCACTCGGATTTTCTCAAAATTATTCGGCCAACTGAAAAAATTTTTGAATTTGCAAGCCGAAGTAATAAAAGAGTAATTTTCTTATCATCAGGCGGTTCAGTATATGGAGATGGAAGTAGTGGGGCTCATAGTGAAGATTCTCATCCTAGGCCAATTGATCAATATGGTAGGTTTAAACTAAGATTAGATAATTCACTGATACATCTTAATTCGAAGTTTAATTCTAACAATGTGATTTTAAGAGTTGCTAATCCTTATGGCGGAACATTTGATAGTTTTTTCAAACAAGGTTTTATCAATTCTGTTATTAGAAATATTAAATCTGGACATAAGGTTGAAGTTTGGGGCAATGGAAATCAAATTAGAGATTTTATTTATATAGAAGATTTTATTAATTTAGTGTCTTCGATTTTAGGTAAAGAAAGTGCGGGAGGAATATTTAATTGTGGTACTGGAAAAGGTTATAGCCTTCGTGAGATAATTAAAATATTTGAAGACATAATAATCTCCAAAATTGATATAAAATTCGTTGATACGTACCGGGAGAAAATTGAATCAAATATTTTAAACATAAATAAATCTATGAATCATTTTAATTGGAGTCCAGATACTAATCTTAAGAAAATACTTTCTAAATTATTATAAAATTATCAGAATATAAAAAATAAATACTAAAGACCCATTAAAATTGCTTGACTATTAAAATTTGAAGATATTTCTCTAACTTCAGCAAATGTACCGACTGCTGCTATTTTTCCGTCTTCAATATAAACAACTTGATCTGCTTTTACAACGCTTGATAATCTATGTGAAATTACCACAATAGTAATTTCACCTTTTAATTCTTGTAAAGAATCGTTTATTTCTTTCTCAGATTCTCCGTCTAGTGCGCTAGTTGCTTCATCAAGTACTAAAATTCTTGGGTTCGTATATAAGGCTCGCGCAATTCCAACGCGCTGACGCTGTCCGCCACTTAATTTCGAACCTTTCTCACCGAGAGGTTCATCTAGTTTTTTTGGTAAAGCATTAACTACTGTAGCTAAATGAGCAAGCTTGATACATTTTGATACTTGTGCATGATCTATAGATTCGGGATCAAAACCTAATGTAATATTTTTTGTAAAAGTGTCATTAACAATTACAACATCTTGTGGAACATAAGCAATTGCCCCAGGCCATTGCTTATGAACAGTCAAAGGTGATTTCCCGGAAATATGTATTGAGCCCGAACTTGGCGTCAATAATCCGAGAATTAAATCAACTAAAGTTGTTTTGCCAGAGCCAGAACCACCAACAATTGCAATAAAGCTTCCTGAAGTAATTTGAAGATTCAAATCTTTTAATCCAAAGCTTTTAGATAAATCATATTTAAAGTTTAATTTATCAATAACTATATTTGCGTCGAATTTTGATTTTAAATCTAATTGTGGTTTATTATCAATAATTCTATTAACTTTTATATTGCTAAGTAATCTTTTGGTTACCTCCGTCGATGTTTGATTCATACGAAATCCTAAATAATTTTGTTGTACTCTCAAAAACGCTGGAGATATTCTTGACCCAACACCTATAAATAATGACAATCCAGTTAAAGCCTTATTTGCATCAAACATAAAAAACATGACGCCTGATATTACGATACCACCGATTATTAAAGTTAATTCCATTGTGTACTTAGTTATATTTGGTAATATCTGCTGAGCCGCTGTTGATTCAGAAACTTTTGAACGTAAATTTGTAATTATTTCTATATAATTATTGCGCGTATCTCTAACTAAAGATTCACGATAGGTATCCAGAACTTCTAAAATTTTAGTATATGAACTAATACTTGCTTCTGTGTTCATAAAAGAAATTTCTCTAATTCTTTTATTAAATATTTGATAAAGAAATACTGATAGCAAGGCTAAAATTGTAATTGAAGCCAGAGAAACTAAGGGGTTAAAAACAATTAAAGTACTAATCATTACAGCACTTAAAAATAAGTCGGCGGTAGTGGTGACTACTAAGCCATTTAAATTTACAACCGTCGCATTTAAACCAGTTGTGATTGCGAAAAGTATTTCTTGACTTGTTAAGTTACGTAAATTTTGAAGATCCTGATCTAACAAATTAGTTAAGATTTTTTTTGTCAATAAATTATTTTGGAAAGCAAGAAATCTATAAATTTTACTATTGAAGTGCACAGAAAAAATTGTTCTAGAGATAAAAAGTACGACCATAAATGCTGTGAGTGTTATTACTTGAAATTGTACGTTAATATCTGTGAGACTCAAAAAATTTAATATATTTGAAACAAGAGTTCCAATTGGCTGATTGTTAATAGCGCTGAGAGCTACTGATGCAATAACTGCCAACATGCCAACTGCAAATAAATCTAGTAATCCTATTAGAGACAGCAAGATCCCGGAAAAGATAAGCTTAGTTCGAGCTTTGCTGTCGAGTAAGCCAAAGCTGAACTGTATTGATTCTGGTATAAATTTCTTAAAAATTTTGATCACCTAAGTATTATAGACAAATAACATACTAATCCCAGGCACTTTCGACTGTTTCCCATTTTAAAGGATAAAGTTTTTCAGGATCTTGGTGATTTTTAAACCAAATACTAGGTGCTATAACAATTTTAATTCTATTACCTAAATAAGCCCCCCACCACGAGTAAGTTGAGTTAGAAATAATATAGGAAGAAAAACGACTCAAAATTGCTAATGTGCTTATGTCATCTATATCAAGTTCATTAATATCGATTATTTCCAAGTTTTTGAAATTAACTTTAATTTTATCCTTAAACTCACTACTGATTCTACTATCTGAAAACAAATATATTTTTTTGTATTCTATCAAACTAGATATTGTTTTTAAAGATCTTATGTAATAATTATCGGAAAGCACTCCAAAATAACTATTCATTTCTAGCAAATAGTCACCTCTCCTAATATGTATCGCAATTGCACTATCAAAAGAATAATTTGAAGCTAAAAATAAATTAGAATTTAAATTAAATTTCATATCTCTTAGTATAAGATCTGAAATACTAGATTCCTCAATATAATAATTTGTCTGAAAATGTCCATTCAAAAACTTTAAGCGATTAATTTTTTTACCCAAATCTTCAAAACCTATGTTTTTACAAAAGTAGATATAGTTGCTGCTAAATTTTAAGAGAGATAACTTTCTCAATATTATGTTAAAAATTTTGAATATATATTTAGGTAAAACAATTTTAAAGTTGTTTGATTTTATTCCAACCTGGTGGAGTCTATCTCGCGAGTCAGATATGAAAACAACTTTTTTATTATACTTTTCTTCGAAAAATTTAGCGGCGAAAAAAATAAATAATTGATTTCCAAGCCGCCCTTGTAAAACCATAAACAGGGTTTGATTCTTATTAGGTCTAGATTTATTCACAATTTGTTCTTATCTAATGCAATTATTATAGGATTTAAAAACTCTAAACTTTTGTAGTTTTCTTCAAAGCAAAATGAAGGATCAAAGTTCTTAAAATTATTCCTAGTCGCCCAATAATTTAAGTAGCTCTCATCATTCCATGCAGGTATATTCTTTGATTCCAAATCGGATTCAGTAAATTTCTGCAGCTCGTTTGCTAATTCTAGGATAGAGTTTCTTTTGCCAAACCACACTGCCCCACAGTAATATTTTTTTCGATCAAATCTTTTAACATAAGCCTTTGATTTTTTATTTTTACTCCATGTTCCGATATTCCCATACTTTATTATGATTACCAAATCTTTTAAAAAGAATTTAAAATTATTAATATAGAAGATTATTCTTTCTGGAAATTTTATTCTCCAGTATCCAGGATGCAATACTAAACCAACTTTATTCCCTCCCAATAGTTCGGATATGGGTACGCTTTTGTGTGGAACAATAAGCATATCGGCATCAATATGAATAAAAAAATCATTTTCAATATTAATTCCGTATTCATAAATATACTTATATCTATATAAGGTTGCATGTGGCCATTTCAAATCAGGAATTATATGGAAAATTACTTTTACTCTATTTAGTTCTTTATCAAACGAATTTTGATTATAATTTGTAAATACATGAAAAGTTACCTCATCATGTAAAAATAAGTATCTATCTGCACTTATAACCATATTTTTCCAATATTCAAAGTATTTATTGGTAGCTATCGTAAAAACTGCTATTTTTGACATATTAATTATCTGTTTGTAAGTACTTTGATAATGCGTTTAATATTTTCTTCGTAAGTAAACATTCTTAAGTCATCTCTGGCTGATTCAAGCCTCAATAATTTTTCGTTATCACTTTCTGAAATCGCAAAATCTATTAAATCTTGTAGATTATCTATGAATCCATTTTTATTACTAACAAAAACAGGTGCATTCATATTACTTATCGGAGCTACACCAAAAGCAATATTCTTAAATAATCTACAGGGGATATAGGAAGCATTTTTTTGCCAGTCTCCAACAATTGTTGCACCGAACCTTGATTTACGAACTAGCTGACTATTCCTTGAGTCTGACAACCCATTTATATTTACTCTCGAACCACCACGTTTAATGAGAGTCACCCCATGTCTTCTGAGTATCTGTTTATAGGTATTCATGGTTGCTTTGTTACCTTGATTCATTTCATTATTCCAGATTGCGCCTACCCAATATTCAATTTTAGATCTATTCTTTGGAACATAGGAGTACCATTCATTTGGAGATAAAGGGGTGCCCCAAGGTTGAAAAAGGGTATTTATCTCATGATTATAAATGATATTGCCATTCTGCATAACTTCACCGTATGCATCATTTGTAAAAACTTGCAGATTTAAATAATTTATATTATTTCTACTGATGTTTTCAGAATCAATTTTGCTAAGTTCAACGTTGTGTAGAATATAATTAGAATGTTTATTGAATTTAATATACTTTGATGCAACTCCGCAAACAAAAAATAAATCTGATCTTATATTTTGGTTCTTAGCTTCGTCATTAACCCATCTAGTTTCATACCCAAGTTTTATAAAATTTTCATAAAAACCTTTATGAATAAATCGAAGCGAATTTCTTTTATTTTTTAGACCCCAAATAGTTACGGTTCTCATATGAGCATTTTACCGATTAAAACCTTAAGTGAAAATTTAGGCGACATTAAGGTCAACCGTAAAACAAGTACAAAGAAAACTATGTAATCAAACTTATTAATAATTTTAAAACTCTTATAAATTAATAAAACGCTAAATTTTTCCGCAGATCTTAAGTAATTATATAATTTCTTGTCGTCTTTTTTGACTAAATTTAAAAAGTCTCGATAATATTTCTGTATTTCTGGACCAGACATTATTTTATCATAATTTAAAATAGGAAATTCATCAATATTAGCTAAATTTAATAATCTTACTAATGAATCCAATTCAACTCTATAAGAAGAGAATTTTGAAGAATACTGTTCTGAACTAATTCTATATTTTGTAAAAGGAAAATTAATATTATTTAAGTGACCAATTTTAGACAGCCGGAACCAAAGATCATAATCTTCTGAGCCTTCAAAAAAAGGTCTATAACAACCTGCTTCTAGAACGGCTTTTCTCCTAAACATAACTGATGGATGAGCAATCGCATTTTGATAAGTCAGTTGTTTAACTATTTTTTTATGAGAATAAGGATACTTTTTTACTTTTTTAACTGAACTAGCTTCAAAAATTTCTATATTTGAGCCGACACAAACGCACAGAGGATTTGAAATTAAAAAGTCTCGTTGCTTATTAATTCTACCGGGACACATCAAGTCATCTGAATCAATTCTGGCAATAAACTCTGCTTTAGAATTTTTTAGGCCTGTGTTTAGTGCAGATACTATTCCTGGAGTATTTGAAACGATTACCATTAAATTATTTTGTGTAAAATTAAGTTTTGAAAAATACTCTTTATCAACTCTATCTAAAACAATAATTATTTTATTAATATACGACTGACTAATAATAGATTGAATTGTTTCAGATAAATACATTGGGGTACCGTGAACTGGAATAATTACATCAACATTGTTCATGCTATTGTCCGTTAATGTGACTACGTAAGCTACCTGAGAATTTATTAATTCTGCTTTTTACTACTTGTGCGGGTTCCTTTTTCCAGTTACTACCAGCTCTAAAATGCAAGAAAGTTTCGTCATAAAATTCCGTGTAATAATTATTGTCAATATTTCTCTCATCTTCAACAATGAATTCTTTAATACTGCCTGAAAAAATATTTGTTAAATCCGCGTAGTTCCATTGTAAACTAGGTAAATGTTTTATAGTTTGAAACTTAGATTCAAGTCCATTTTCTTTAACTTTATTCAACCAATAATACGTATTGCCGGATACATCTACTTTAACTCCATTAATTTTCCCACAATCAAATGACCAAGTTTGTTTAAATGGCATTTGAGCAGCATTTATAAACATGAGCCCGCCCCATAGATGGCCGATACTTTTTTTAAGCAATCTACTTCTGCTTTCATATACGACACTTCTACAAAAATTTTCTTGCATTTTTTCTTCCCAAGAAAAATAAGTAATTGGAAACATGTCGTTATCTAAAATTAATATTTTATTGCTATCGTGTAATATTTCAGTATTAAATGCATGTTGCAAAGTTACAGCAGCTCGCAAGTTAGCGATGTTTCCAGAAAGCTCCTTAGTTTTAGTGAATATTTTAGATCGGTCATGATGAAATTCTTCTGGAACTATTATCACTCGCTCGCATGTATTTTCTGCAATATTTATTGCCTTTTTTCGCAGGCTTGAATCCCATAAATTATACGGGCCGGGGGTTCCATCTGTATCTATAACTCCAATTAAATCAAATGGTTCCTTTAGATATTTCGTTAATGCCAATCTTTGTAATTCAAGTGCTTCTGGCCAAGAAGCAACGGGCATGATTACTTTTATTTTATCCAAAATGATTAATTTCTTCGGAAACAATTTCTAAATATTTCGAGTATTCATTAGATCCATACTCTTGAGCTAAATTTATAAGTTGGGCACGATTAATAAAACCTTTCCTGTATGCAATCTCTTCTGGACAACCTATTTTGAGCCCTTGCCTTTCCTGAAGTGATCTAACAAATGCACTGGCGTCGTGTAAAGAATTGAAAGTCCCTGTATCAAGCCAGGCTGTTCCCCGAGGCAATATTTCTACTTTCAAACTATTGGATTCTAAGTATTTATGATTTACTGAACTAATTTCAATTTCACCTCTTGAGCTTGGTTTTATGTTTTTAGCTATCTCAATAACTGAATTATCATAAAAATACAAACCTGGAATAGCAAAATTAGATTTTGGAATCTTGGGTTTTTCTTCAATTGATATTGGGTTGTTGTTATTATCAAGTTCCACCACACCGTAACGTTCTGGATCAGTTACCCTATACGCATAAATTAGTGCCCCAGTAATATTGGTATTTTTCTCAAGTTGCGATCCTAAACCAGATCCATAAAAAATATTATCTCCAAGAATTAAGGAGCAAGATTCTTTTCCAATGAATTTTTCTCCGATAATAAATGCATCAGCTAACCCATTCGGATTAGTTTGAACCTCGTAAGAAATATTGATACCTAATTTTTTTCCAGTTCCAAGTAAACTTTGGAAATTAACTAAATCTTTTGATGTAGTTATAACTAAAATATCCACAATTCCGGCAGACATTAAGGTTGTTAAAGGGTAATAAATTAATGGTTTATCATAAACTGGTACTAATTGTTTGCTCGTTCCTCTGGTGATTGGCCAAAGACGAGAACCTGTTCCTCCAGCAAGAATTATGCCTTTCATAATTGCATACTATACTTCAAACTTATTGATAAGGTGTATATATGAACTTGTTAGTTACGGGCGGAGCCGGATTTATTGGCTCTAATTTTGTACGCAGTATTATTGATAATCCTAAATACGAAAAAATCACTGTTTTAGATTCTTTAACTTACGCTGGAAATCTTAATAATTTAAACTCAGTTATAAACTCTAAAAAATTAGTTTTCGTCAAAGGAGATATTTGTAATTTAAAAATTGTTTCCGACTTGACTAAAGGAGTAGATGTAATAGTAAATTTTGCTGCTGAATCACACGTAGACAGATCAATTTCAAATCCGTACCAATTTCTAAATACAAATGTACTCGGAACTCACTGCATGCTTGATTCTGCCTTGAAAAATAAGGTTGCAAAATTTATTCAAGTCTCCACTGATGAAGTTTACGGATCTATTAATGAAGGATCTTGGACAGAGAATTGGCCTTTGTCGCCAAATTCACCATATTCTGCATCAAAGGCAAGTGCTGATCTTTTGGTACTTAGCTACTATAAAACTTTTGGTCTAGATGTAAGTATCACTCGTTGTAGTAACAATTATGGTCCCTTCCAATTCCCTGAAAAAGTTATACCTTTGTTTGTAACCAACTTATTACAAAATAAGAAGATCCCAATTTATGGAACTGGTAATAATATTAGAGATTGGATACACGTAGCAGATCACTGTTCTGGCATTGAGAAAACTATCGATCTCGGAAAACCAGGTCATATTTATAATTTTGGCGGGGGTAATGAAATCACTAATTTTGAGTTAGCTGAAATAATTCTTGGTCATTTTAAATTTGATTTAGATAAAATTGAATATGTTCAAGATAGAAAAGGCCATGACTATAGATACTCAGTTTCTTTTGAAAAATCTTCTACTGAGTTAAACTGGAAACCTATTAAAGACTTTAAAGATGGATTATTTCAAACAATAGAATGGTACAAGAATAATACTGAATGGTGGGAGAACCTTAAACATTAAAAAAATTGTTATATTTGGAAGTAATGGACAACTTGGAAAATCACTATTTTCCGAGCTTAGAAATTTCAACTTTGAAGTGACTGCATTAAGTAAAAATGAGTTAGACATAAAAAATGAAGCAGCAGTTTTTTCACTTTTGTCACAAGTTAGGCCCGAATTTTTAGTTAATTGCGCTGGATGGACAGATGTCAATGAAGCTGAAAATTTTCCCCTAGAAGCTAGTTTAGTGAATGCGATTAGCATGATTGGGATTACAAATGCTTGTGTAAGTTTCGGTATTAAATTAATTCATATTTCAACTGATTATGTGTTCTCTGGTGAGTCTGATAAACCATATAAGGTTGATTCGGAACGAACCCCAGTCAATAAATATGGCGAAACCAAACTTGGCGGAGAATTAATCATAGAAAGTACGGACAAATTAGAATATTGGATTTTAAGAAGTTCTTGGTTATATGGAAATAGTAAAAATGATATCATTTCTAAGTTACTCAATAAATATAGGAGTAACAACAATCTAATACCAGTTGTTCAAGACCAATTTGGGCATCCAACTTATGTCTTTGATTTAACAAAAAAAATTATTGAAGTGATAAATCTTGAGCCAAAATTTGGGGCGTATCACGCTTCAAATACTGGTACAACTTCATGGTTTAATTTTGCAAAGCGAGCTTTTCAATTACTAGGACTAGACTATAACAGAATATTACCTGTTAACTATGCTGAGCTCAACTTAAATGTGGGCCGGCCAAAGAAAGTTGTTTTAGATTTTTCAAAATGGGAAAGTGTAGGCTTGACTCCGATGAGAAAATGGGATCTTGCCCTAGATGATTGTTTGAAAAGAGGTAATTTATATAATGAAAATAACGCCACTTAAAATTAAGGGTGCCTTTTTGTTGGAAGGTACACTACATCAGGATAATCGGGGAGTTTTTCGTGAGTTAATGAAAGTTTCACAATTAAGTGACATTGAAAATTTATTGCCTTGGGTGCAAAGTAATGTTTCAGTATCGAAAAAAAATACTATTCGTGGAATACATTACAGTTTAAATACAACCCCGCAACATAAATTAATAAGTTGTCTAAATGGAAGAATCCGAGATTTTGTAGTAGATATCCGGCAGGATTCTTCAACATACGGCCAATTCAGTGAAGTTATACTAAATAGCAAAGTACCTACATCGGTCTATATCGAGGGTGGACTGGGGCACGCGTTTATTGCAGAAACTGATAATTGTGTTGTTAATTACTTGTTAACATCTGAGTATAATCCAACTAGTGAATTCATAATTAATCCATTTGACGCAACTATAAATATTAATTGGAACATATCGACCTACCATATTTCTGAGAAGGATCGTGAATCTCTAAGTCTTGACAATGCAAAAGGAATCGGAATACTTCCCAAAACTTTACTTAATTAAATATTTTTCTTTTGATAGATTTAATTCTACTTATCAAATAATTTAATATAAAAAAACGGAATGAAATTTTTTTAGATATGAACCCAGCCATTAATAACAATCTCTGATGAAATATTTCTCGTTTAATTAATTTTACGGTAGTCATAATCTCATTACCAGTAATATTATAATTATTAATAAAACGAAGAAGTTCAAAAAAAACATCTTTTGATTTTACTTTATTACTTAACTGATATTCATGAACTCCAAATTGAATATTTACACCTCTAATAATATTTGGGTGGCCCATTTTAAGAAAATACTCATGATAATTGATAACGTCGTACATCATTGTATACTCAGGATTCATGGGAATAAAATTCTTACGGGCAACAAATAGTGAGCTTGGTCCTCCTAGCTCATTAAACCCGAACTTAGTAGCTACATCAAAATTTGATTCTAAAACTCTTTGATCAACTTTACCTTGAGCTATCAACCAAATATCTAAATTATTGGAAAATTTCTCAATTACTTCACTATATAAATTTTTATTAATAATAAAGTCATCTTGATGCAAAATATGAAGCAGCTCAGCGCTAGCATGACTAGCTGCAAAATTATGATTATTACTGGCTCCTATAAGCTCAGTATTGGAGAAATACTCAATATTTAAACCTACTTTATTACATATTTTTTTGATATTTAAAACGCACTCTAGATCTTTTGAATTATCTGATACTACAACCTGAACTGATTGATTTGTTTGTTCTAAAAGACTCTCTAAAGCTCTTTCAAACATAACAGTTTGCAAAATATTTTCAACATAAACCGGCATTATTGTTGAAATTTTCAGCTTAGACATGAGTCCACTATAACAGTGATTGGTGAATTATGCATGTAGTACAAATTTTAAAGTTTATAGTTTTTGTATGGTAAATAGAAATTTAAAAATAATTCTATAATAAAAATCTACAACAATTAGTTTTTTGCTATATAATTTTTTGTGAAACCCAAAAGTTTTTAGTTTAGAGTTTTCTGGAATTTTCTGTTCTCGGGAAAAATCCAATGCGATTTCAAATGGCGCAAAATTACAACCGGCTGCCTCATATATGTGCCGATTATGGACGCAAATAATCCCATCTTCTGCTTGCTCCCCCACATTCATATGTTTATAAAAAGTACCTTCGTTCACATTCCACTCGATCTTATGATTTAGTGGTACTCGTAACAGCCTTATTGACCTAAGGCTAAATCCACCATTTCCTACTCGTTGATGATTTCCATAGGGATCAATATAAGCATCACTCCTAATTTTCCATGGCGCTCCAATATAGTCGAAGTTTAAAAAAATATTATTCCATTTGTGAGCATCTATTACATAGCCATCGGCTTGAATAATTAATGCATGCGTTGAATTTATATGATTATGAAGAGTGTAAATACAATAGTGATTATAATAATTTAAGCTACTTAGTGGATTTTTAATTGCCATCTCAATGGTTAACCAATCTGGTTTGTATAAAATTTCCTGGTTAGTAATAAGTTTTATACTGCAGAAATCAATTTCCAGAGAGCTACGCCAAAGTGCATAAATAGCATTTTTGACATGTATGCCAGCAACACAAACTAAAGTTACTTCTGGTAATTTGATTTTTTTATTACCCATTAATTTAAGCCTCCGCCGCGAATAGTTAATGGTATTATATCTACTATGGCGATTTATGATGTATTTCCGTTCTTTAATGAATTAGATATTTTGGAAATAAGATTAAATACGCTTAACAAAATTGTAGATTATTTTTTAATTACTGAAGCGACAACTACATTTTCTGGTAATGAAAAAAAATTATACTTAAGCGAGAACATAAATCTCTTCAGTAAATTTAAGGACAAGATAATAGTTCAAATATTAGACGACGTACCAAATTTGAATCCGTTCGAGCGAGACTGGTACCAGAGAGATAAGGCTAAAAGCATTTTAAGTGAACATTTGGTCGAAACTGATTTTGTGATTTATGGAGATGTTGATGAGATTCCGAAACCTGAATCATTAATTCTAGCGAAAAGTAAACTGAATGAAACTATAAAGATAGTGCATTTTGCGCAAAACCTAAATTATTACTATCTGAATTTGAGGGAAACCTCGGGAACATTACTTTCATATATGGGCGAGTACGAAAATGTTCTTAATAAAAAATGGATTGGAACTACCCTTTCAAAATGGTCTTATGCGAAGCAATTTACAATGACAGAATTGAGAAATCCTGAACATAAAAATGTTGGACATAGAGTAGATGATGGTGGTTGGCATTTTTCATATGTTGGTGGTGAGTTTGAAACTAGCGTCGAAGACAGAGCTAAAACAAAATTAATTGGTTCAGCACATCAGGAGGTTAATAATAAAAAAACTTTGAATAAAATAGCAAAAAGAATAAGCAAATATGAAGATATAATTGGTCGCAAAGGTGCTAATTTCGAAATAATTAAAGAACTAAATTATTTGCCAGTATACGTCCAGGAAAATCTTTCTAAATTTGATTATTTGTTAGCAAAATGATCGGAGCACAGATTTATAGAGGCCAGGGCTTGGGAAATCAACTCTGGACCTATGCGGTTATAAGATCGATAGCGCATAAAAATGGTTATCAATATGCGATTGTTGGTCAGAAATATTTTAAGGCAAATAAATTCTTAAAATTAGATTTTGGAAAAGCTGTAAACACTATTATATCGGAGAAACCCGTATATAGAATTCCAAATGAATTTAATAATTATTATGCTGAAACAATTATCTTGCATCCTAAGTACAAATGTGATATTTCGCCATTAGATGAAAATCTATTGAATATTTCTGATGGGACTTTCATTGATGGAAACATGCAGTCCGAAAAATACATATTAAGCTTCAAAAACGAAATTTCTAAATGGTTTAAAGTAGAAGGTAATGTATTCAATGGATGCACAATTAATTTTCGTGGAATTGAATATCAAGCATTAAAAGAGGTTTTATTGCCTCCAGAGTACTATAAGAATGCTATTTCATATTTGATAGAAAAATACGGACCAATGGAATTTAGGGTAGTAACTGATGATTATAATCTTGCAAAAAAATTTTTTCCCAATTTACCAATTATTGGAAGGAATAAATATAAAACACTTCTTGATTCAAAAAAGAAATCATTAAAGAATCGCTTGAGCATTGGCCCCAATCAAATGGACATTGCGAGAGATTTTAGTTTAGTGCAGAATTCAAAGTACCTAATTATTCCAAACTCGAGCTTTTCATGGTGGGCAGCCTGGACTAATGACGTAGCCAGAGAAGTGGTCGCTCCAAAATATTGGGGTAGGCATAATATTTCCGATGGCTTTTGGTCTACGGGTGATATTTTGACACAAGGTTGGACTTGGCTTGATCGCGATGGTAATTTTATGTCAAGTAAAGAGTGCAAACTCGAAAAAGAAAATAGGCTCATATGAACAATTTTATGATTATTTCACGTAACAGAGCTAGTCTTGTAAAAAATGCTGTGGATTTTGCACTTCAAAAATCGGATATACAGATCCATGTTATGGATATGCATAGTGAATATGCACCATTAGTAAAATACCTGAAATCATTAGAAAATAATTCTAGAGTGACTGTGCATTATTTAGAAAATTTGGGTCCTAGGAAGATTTGGATAGCTAAAGAGTTCAAACGTATAGCAAAATCTTCTAGTGGGTTTTTTCTTTCAGATGGTGATATTGACTATTCTGATACAAGTATAGAAATTTTTGATTATTTTATAAATCTTTCCAAAGAATTTCCCGGAATGAGGAAAATTGGATCAGCATTAAGAATCGACGATTTACCTGGAAATAGCCTAAAATCTAAAAATATAAGCGATACTGAACTTTCAAATTGGGATTCTCGTAGATTTATAGATCGGAATTTATTTTTGGCTCCCGTAGATACTCAGTTTGCATATTATCCCCGCTATACAGAGTTATTTTATATGTGGCCAGCAATTCGAGTTGCAGGGGAATATCAAATTAGGCATGCCCCTTGGTACTACGACAACGAAAATATGAATGAGGAAGAAAAGTACTACGTGCGAACTGCCGTTATGGCAGGCCAAGGTGGAACATCGCATGAACGGGGAATTGTGCCAGGTGATATCGATCCTGAAAGTTTATTTACGATTAGATTTTACAGAGTTATTAGGGCGGTGCTCTTAACCACTCCTAATTTAGGTTCGCGAATTTTAGCTTTAATTATTAAGTTCAGAAATAAAGACTCTTTTCATACAAAGGAATTTATGAGTAATCACTGATAAAAAGCTTTTATAAGTTGCCTACTTTTTACAGTCTTGTTGCAAGTAACATTAATTTGAATCTCTAGATTTTGGAAAATTCATACAACAAATGGTTACAGAAAATATGACTGTTGCAATCTAGCTTTTTATTTATTTAATTTAAGACCCAAAGTTAAAGCCCTTTTGCTTTGTTTATTCTATCATTAATTGCTACACCTAAGCCAGTATTTTCTGGAGTATAGATGTTAATAACTGGAAGATTTAATTTATCACCTTGACGAAATGCTTCATATATTCCCTCAGCGAACTCTTCATGGTTAGTTGGTGATAATAATCTTTTTACACCCTTAGGCGTTTCTATACTACTTAAAGCAATTAACCCTTCACCTTTTTCTGGTTTATTATTTATGAAAATCTTTGCTCGAGGTGAGTAATGTTTATCCAAATTACCCGGAGCCTTAAGTATCACGCTTAGGTTGCTATTTAAATTTTTATTTTCTATTACTTCAGAAATCATTTCTAACGTAATTGCACCTGGTCGTATAATCGAAGGTGAATCGCTTAAACAGCTAATAATTGTAGATTCGATACCTACGAGGCAAAAACCGCCATTTACAAGCAGGTCAGTAGTTTGAAGATATTTATCTAACTCATCAATTACAGCATCTGAACTTGTTGGAGAAACTGCCCCAAATCTATTTGCGCTAGGTGCTGCAATCCCTAGGCCGCCTAGTAATTCAAACTCGCTAAGTAGGGAAAGTGCTACCGGTTGATTAGGGACTCTGAGTCCTACATTTTCTTGTCCCCCGGTAATGAAATCCTTTGCTAATTTACTTCTTTTCAGTATCAAGGTCATGGGTCCGGGCCAAAACTCTTTAGCAAGTTTCATCGCGTAATCTGGAATATTAATTGCCCATTTATCTAATTGATTAATTGATGAGATGTGAACTATTAGAGGATGATCTTTAGGCCTGCCTTTAACAGAGTAGATTCTGCTTACTGCTTTTTCATTTGTTGCATCAGCGCCTAATCCATAAACGGTCTCGGTAGGAAATGCCACAAGATGTCCATCTTTTAAAGCTTTAGCAGCCTTTTTGATTTCATTCGGTGTTGGATTACTAATTATTTCCATGCGTAAATCATCCCATTTAAGTAGTTTTGATCTGCCCGAATTGACCGATACCCTTCTCCTTCAGGTCCCCATCGTCTAGTGGCCTAGGACGTCGCCCTTTCACGGCGTTAACACGGGTTCAAATCCCGTTGGGGACGCAACGGAGGTTGAAAGAGATTTCAACTTTCGAAAAGGTAAGACCCAGTAGCGCAGTTGGTTAGCGCGCCGCCCTGTCACGGCGGAGGTCGCGGGTTCAAGTCCCGTCTGGGTCGCAGGTGCTTAGTTGCACTTTGATTGGCTGAGTAGCTCAGTTGGTATGAGCGAACGACTGAAAATCGTTAGGTCGCCGGTTCGATCCCGGCCTCAGCCACCAGTAATTAATAACTACAGTTGGGTATTAATGAATACAAAATTAAAAGTACTCAAAGATAAATACTTTGATTACTCAATGATTCGCTGGGGCGCAGTTGGCCTTTTTACAACTGCTATTGATTACCTACTCTTTATTAATTTATATGGCCCGATTAACTCAGTATTTATAGCAAATTTAATCTCAACCTCGGTAGCAACTGCAATTAATTACTTCACCCACCACAGATGGACCTTTAAGAGCGATCAAAACCACTCTAACTCTGGGGCTAAGTACCTGCTTAACTTAACTTTTTGGTGGCTAATTTCAACCTCAATAATTAAGGCGTTAGTTGTTTTAAATATTGATCCTAAAATAGCTAAGTTAATACCACTTATTGTGATAGTGCCGATAAATTACTTTGTAT
>Ga0209085_1000724_pt1 | contig 23157 bp, 22 predicted proteins | sample C_131016_EF_Meta_FD_187310 | JGI IMG/M metagenome (GOLD analysis project Ga0209085, IMG submission 187310) | Freshwater microbial communities from Lake Croche, Canada to study carbon cycling - C_131016_EF_MetaG (SPAdes) (version 2) | ecosystem: Environmental > Aquatic > Freshwater > Lake...
CTGAGTTCATTTATCCAGGGCATGCACAATGGCCACAGCAAGTAGATCAATTAGCAAATCCTCCTATGGGCTTAATAGTGAAAGGTGATCTGTCGCAGTTGAGCCAGAAATCAATTGCGATAGTTGGCACGCGAGAGCCCAGTGCCTATGGACAAGAAATGGCAGCTGATTTTGCAACAGCCTTTGTTAATCACGGCTGGAATGTTGTCAGTGGGGGAGCGCTAGGAATTGATACCTGCGCACATGTGGCAGCGCTTAAATCATCTGGGAAAACAATTGCTGTTATCGCATCAGGAGTGTTGGTTGACTTTCCATCCTCGAATTCGCGGTTATTCAAAGCAATCAGTAAAAATGGAGCCATCGTCAGTGAAGTCATGCCTTATGTTCATGCTGCACAAAGTCGATTCTTAACTCGCAATCGATTAATTGCTGCGCTTTCTTGCGCAACTCTTGTAGTTGAAGCGGCACACAGAAGTGGCTCATTGCGCACCGCGCGAGATGCCGCCGATCTCATGCGACCAGTAATGGCCATCCCGGGTCAGCTCAATTCACCAACTAGCCAGGGTTGCCATCGCTTAATCGCAGAACGTGCTGCAGAGATAGTGACTTCGGTGCAAGATGCAGTGGAGTTTGTTGGCGTTAATCAATGAGAGAATAAGCCTATGAGTGATTTCCGTTCGGGCTTTGTGGCCATTGTTGGCCGCCCAAACGTTGGTAAATCAACTCTGATTAACGCTCTAGTAGGTAGCAAGATTGCAATTACGTCACACCATCCCAACACCACTCGCACAGCAATCCGCGGAATTGTTCATGGAGATAACTTTCAAGCAGTACTTGTTGATACTCCCGGAGTTCACAAACCAAAGACTTTGTTAGGTCAACGCCTAAATCAGGTAGTAGATCAAAGTATGGATTCAGTCGATATTGTCATTATGTGTATTCCAGCTGATGAAACATCAGGTGCTGGCGACACATTTATTGCTCAAGAAATCGCAAAGCATCCAGGTGCTAAAAAGTTTGCGGTAATTACTAAAACAGATTTAATTGCAAAGGAAAAACTTGCGATCAGATTGCTAGGAATCATGAAGATTGCCGAAGGATTTGTGTGGGATGAAATTATTCCTGTTTCAGCTGCAATCCATGATCAAGTGGATCTGCTCAATGAATTAATTGGCAAAAACCTGCCTTCAGGCCCCGAGTATTACCCAGCAGGAACAACAAGTGATCAAGCGATCGATCAGATTATTTGTGAATATATTCGAGAAGCAGCGCTACAAGATGTGCGGGAAGAGTTGCCACACAGCATTGTCGTAACTATTGATGAATTTGGTGAGCGCGAAGAAAAGGGATCACGCCCCTTTTATGATGTTCATGCAACGATCCACGTAGAGCGAGACACACAACGTGCGATTTTGTTAGGCCATCAAGGCGCTCGACTAAAGGAAATCGGTATCCGTGCACGCGCAGATATCGAGCGTGTTTTGGGGGCCAAGATATTTCTTGGTTTACACATCAAGGTCTCAAAGGAGTGGCAGAAAGATCCTAAGCTGCTTGCGAAGTTAGGGTTCGGCGAGAAGTCTTAAGCTGTTTTACGGCTTGCTAAGTAAGAACCAACTAGGACTAAAGGCAATCCCACAATAATTCCAACCGTTAATGGCTCTTTCAAAATAATCACTCCAAGCACAACTGCGATCGCTGTATTTAAATAGGTCACAAGTGAACCTCGCGCAGGCCCAATTTCAGCCATCACTTTAAAGAACAAAATGAAGGCGAATGCGGTGCTAAATACGCCAAGTGCAAGTAGCGATAGGGCTGACTTCATTGAGATGCTCGCTGGCCATTGTGCGATCGCAACTGGTGCCCAAAACACAGATGTAATTGCCATCGCTAAACCATTAATTGCGATTCCATCTACAAGAGGCAAATTGGTTGTCACCATGATTACGGCGTAGGCATAACCCATTGATGCCAGAATCACCATGGCAATCGATAGGGGATCGCTGTTGCCTGACAAGCTTTCGATACCAACGACCAGGATTAAGCCAAAAAATCCAACAACGATTCCAAAGATTCGCTTGAATTGCCACACTGAATGATCGCCACGCAGAGATGTAATGATTGTTGCAAAGATCGGAACAGTTGAAACAAGCAATCCAGCTAACCCTGAATTAATCTTTTGTTCAGCGGTAGTGATTAGAATCCAAGGTCCAATCATCTCCATTAACGCATAAAATGCTACAAATTTAATTCCAAGAACTGCGCCCTTGAAAGTCTTTCGGTAGAGCGCAACCGGAATCAAGATAGAGGCACCAATAAGTGTTCGCCCAGCAACGACAGCTGCAGGTGGGAAATCTTCAACAGCTACCTTCATCAAAAGGTATGGGATTCCCCAGAGCAGGCCAACTAAGGCAAAGTGAAACAAGGATTTACGAGTCATTACGGTTTAATCACCAGTTCTGCGTATTATTTTTTAATTCGCGGTATTTGATCATGACTTCTGGAGTTGCCTCACTGCTGTGATGTGAAACTTCACCTAAATCCCAAGTAGGCAGGTTACCAAGAAGTGCCCATGCTGCTTGCTTTGCCGCACCGTCAGCAACATATTCACCAGCAGGTGGAACTAAGACTTCGCGACCAAATAGCGCACTAGCAATAACCGGAACTGCGGGATTCTTTGCTGCGCCACCAATGAGCAAAATTCGATTAACGCCAACGCCTAATGCAACAAGTGAATCAACGGCATCTGCCAAACCAGCCAACATCCCTTCGACCATCGCGCGAGCAATATCTTGTGGGTTGGAATTATTGAGGTTCATACCAGCAAACACACCAGTGGCCGTCGGACGGTTAGGAGTGCGCTCTCCTTCAAAGTAAGGCAACAGTGTTAACCCATTAGCACCAGACTTTGCAGATAGAGCTAACTGTCCAACTTCTTCATGAGTTTTACCAAGGATGCGACATGCCGCATCTAAAATTCGTGCAGCATTTAATGTGCAGACAAGCGGAAGATAACGACCAGTTGCATCTGCAAAGCCAGCTACCGATCCACTTGCATCATGTGTTGGTGTTTCGGACACAGCAAATGCAGTTCCACTTGTTCCTAATGAAACGATGACATCTCCGGGTTGTGCCTGTATGCCAAGTGCTGCACCAGCATTATCACCAGCACCTGCTGCAATTGGAATACCAGAAGTTGTTGTGCCGCCAAATTTGTCTGGGCCAATAATTTGTGGCAAAGACAGTTCTTGATCATGTCGTAGCGCTAAGCGAATAATGTCTTCGCGGTAATGCGATGTGCTGGGATCGAAGTAGCCGGTTCCAGATGCATCGCTTCGATCTGTGAACAAAGTGTCAAAGTTTGAGCCACCTTGCAACTGCCACGACAACCAATCATGGGGAAGTGCAACAGATGAAACTTTGGCTGCATTTACTGGTTCGTGATCTGCCATCCAACGAAGTTTTGATGCGGTGAAGGATGCAACTAACTTTGAGCCAACCTTGCGCGCCATTTCGGCGTCGCCACCTACCTCAGCATTTAAATCATCTGCCTCTTTGGCAGAGCGGGTGTCATTCCATAACAACGCAGGGCGAATAACTTCGCCATCATTATCAAGTGCGACCATTCCATGTTGTTGTCCTGCAATAGAAATCGCAGCAACATCATCTAAATTGCCAGCTTCTGCGATCGCGGTATGTAACGCACTCAGCCAATGCTTAGGTTCGACCTCAGTTCCGTCGGGGTGGGAAGCCCGACCCTGGCGCACTAATTCGCCGGTATTGGCGTCACGAATAACCACCTTTACGGATTGAGTCGAAGAGTCCACGCCGGCGATGAGTTGTCGATTAGCCATGGGGGAAGGCTAGACTGTTCCAGTCAGCGTTGACCACAGGTGGCGGAAATTTTTAGCCATTTAATCAAACAATAAAATTGTTGGAGTTAATCATGCGTATTGGTGTCCTCACTGGCGGCGGAGATTGCCCTGGTCTAAATGCAGTTATTCGTGCCGTAGTTCGCAAGGGTGTTAAAGAGTACGGTCACGAGTTTGTTGGATTCCGTGATGGCTGGAAGGGACCGCTAGAGGGTCTAACCATGCCTTTAAATATTGAAACAACCCGCGGCATCTTGCCTCGCGGCGGAACGATTCTTGGTTCATCTCGTACTAACCCATTTAAAATCGAGGGTGGCGTAGAGCGAATTAAAGAGAATCTAGAAAAGGCCGGCATTGATGCGTTAATCGCAATCGGTGGCGAAGATACTTTGGGAGTTGCAACAAAGCTCGACGCACTTGGTGTCAAAGTTATCGGTGTGCCAAAGACAATCGATAATGACCTTAACAACACCGATTACACATTTGGTTTTGATACATCAGTAAACATTGCAGTAGAAGCGATTGATCGCCTTCACACAACTGCAGAATCACATCACCGTGCATTGATCGTAGAAGTTATGGGACGTCACGCAGGGTGGATCGCATTGCACTCAGGCCTTGCAGGCGGCGCCGCATGTATTTTAATTCCAGAGCAGAAGTTCTCTGTAGACAAGGTATGTGAATGGGTTGAATCTCGTTTTAAGTCTCATTACGCACCAATCATTGTTATCGCTGAAGGTGCGATTCCTCAAGATGGGGACATGATCGTTAAGGATCAGACCCTTGATTCATTTGGTCACGTGAAACTGTCAGGTATTGGTGACTGGCTTGCCGGTCAGATTGAAGCAAAGACTGGCAAGGAAGCACGTACATCTGTATTGGGACACATCCAACGTGGTGGATCTCCAACAGCATTTGACCGTGTACTTGCTACTCGCTTTGGTTTGCATGCGATCACCGCTGCTCATGAAGGTGACTGGGGCAAGATGGTTGCATTGCACGGCACAAACATTGCCCGCGTCCCATTGGCATCAGCAACTGAGAAGCTAAAGACCGTTCCGCTCGAGCTATACAAGGAATCAGAGATCTTCTTCGGGTAATTGCTGCGCGCGATTACTTTCGAACTCTCTACACTTTCCCAATGAGCACACACTTAGACTCGCTGTTTACGCCTGGCCTTGTTGCTGCCCAACAACCAGCCTGGCCAGGTGGGCCAGAGGGCGAACCAATTAAAGCTGCAGTGGCACAACTTAAAGCGTTGCCACCACTTGTCTTTGCTGGCGAATGCGATGATTTAAAAGCTCGAATCGCACTAGCTGCTGAAGGAAAAGCTTTTTGGTTACAAGGCGGAGATTGCGCGGAAACTTTTGCTGCAGCAACTGCGGATTCAATTCGTAACCGCATTAAAACAATTTTGCAGATGGCAGCTGTCTTGCAGTACTACTCAAGCTTGCCGGTAATCAAGGTTGGTCGCATGGCCGGGCAGTTCGCAAAGCCTCGTTCTAATGATTTTGAAACTCGCGGCGAAGTAACACTTCCTGCATACCGCGGAGATGCTGTTAATGACATTGAATTCAATGAGGCATCACGTACTCCAGATCCGCAGCGGTTAGTTCGTGTGTACAACACCTCTGCTGCGACTCTTAACTTGGTACGCGCATTTACCCAAGGTGGTTTTGCAGACCTACGCCAAGTCCATGAATGGAACAAGGGATTTATTCGTGATTCCAAAGTGGGCGAGCGATACGAACAAATGGCTAATGAAATTGGTCGTGCACTTGCATTCATGAAATCTGCTGGCGTGGATCCTGCAAGTTTCAAATCAGTAGATTTCTTTGCCAGCCACGAAGCGTTGATCATGGAGTATGAAAAGGCGTTGACTCGTATTGATTCACGTACTGGCGATGCTTACGATGTTTCTGGCCACTTCATCTGGATTGGTGAGCGCACACGTCAGCTAGATGGTGCACATGTTGATTTCGCATCAAAAGTTCGCAATCCAATCGGCATCAAGCTTGGACCAAAGTCCACAGTTGAAGATGCACTTGCATTGATTGACAAGCTTGATCCAAACCGCGAACCAGGACGCATCACTCTTATTACACGCATGGGTGCAAAAAATATTCGCCAAATCTTGCCCGCACTAGTAGATGGTGTTACAAAGTCCGGCGCAAAGGTTTTGTGGGTGTGCGATCCAATGCACGGCAATACCTATGAAGCACCAACTGGCTATAAGACGCGCAGCTTTGATGATGTTATGGATGAAGTAAAGGGATTCTTTGAAGTTCACAAGGCGCTAGGTACACATCCAGGCGGAGTTCATATCGAACTAACTGGTGATGATGTCACTGAGTGCGTTGGTGGCGGCGAAGAGATTTCCCATGAGGATTTGGCATCACGTTATGAAACAGCGTGCGACCCTCGCCTAAATCATGCGCAATCTTTAGAACTCGCATTCTTAGTTGCTGAAATGTTGCGCGATCGCTAATTTTGGACAGTGCCACTTTTAATCACTTCCCACAAAACCCCAGTCGGCACCCTTAATTTATTAGCAGATGATCAGATTCTGATCGGTGCCAATCTTTCAACAGTTTCAGCTTTTAAAGCTGGCCGTGATGTAAAAATCGTCAAATCAATTCCGGTTATTTCAGATCTGATCAACGATTACTTTGATGGTGACTTAACTGCGCTTAATGGAATTCAGGTCAGACAACCGGGTGCCGCATTTTCCCAAGCTGCATGGAAAGCAATGCGGAAGATTGCCCCAGGAAAAACTTTTTCTTACTCAGATTTAGCGGAAAAGGCAGGCTCACCTGCTGCAGTTCGCGCAGCCGGTAGTGCGTGTGCAAATAATGCAATCATGCTGGTTGTTCCTTGCCACCGAGTAGTTAAAACCGGGGGAGCGTTAGGAAATTATGCCTACGGTGTTGATAAGAAGCGGTGGCTCTTAAGCCACGAGGGCTTTCTTTAAAATTTCTATTGCTTCGGCACATTGAGCATCATCAAAATCAAGATGTGTAACTAAGCGCGCGTACTTTGGACCAAGTGCGCTAATCCAAAGACCTGCATCACGACAACGTTGAGCAAGTTCTGCTGCAGTTATCGGAAGTGCTGCAAGATCTAAGCCAACAATATTTGTTTCAACTGTTGCTGGATCTATTAACGATGAATCAACAGCTGCAATGGCAACTGCAAGTTGCTTGGCACGACGATGATCTTCGGCTAAGCGATCGATGTTGTTATCTAACGCGTAATGAGCACCTGCTGCGAGTAAACCAATCTGACGCATTCCTGCTCCGTATCGTTTGCGCCAGACACGAGCCTTAGCAACGCGATCCTTCGTTGAGAGCATGATTGAACCAACTGGTGCACCTAATCCTTTTGAAAGACAGACGCTAATAGTGTCGAAGTACTTTCCATATTCAGTAAATGAAACACCAGATGACACATGTGCGTTCCAAATGCGAGCACCATCTAAGTGAAGTGCTAAACCAAGCTCATCTGCACCTTTGCGAAGTGCTGCAATTTCAGAAATTGGTTGCACTGTTCCGCCACCAAAGTTATGTGTATTTTCAACTGCAATCGCAGTGGTTGAAACTAGGTATGGACCGCTATTTGGACAAGCAATTTCAAGGGCATCTGCTGCCTTTAACAGACCGTTCTTTGCCGGAAATGTACGAGTTGTAATCCCACTAAAAACAGCTGCCGCACCTAGTTCGGCGCGCACAATGTGGCTATTTGTTTCAGCGATTAACTCTTCACCGGGTGCAACCAACATACGGATTGCCAACTGATTAGCAAGGGATCCAGTTGGTGTAAATATACCAGCCTCTTTGCCAAACATGGCCGCTACTCGTTCTTCTAGCGAATTGACTGTTGGGTCATCGCTATACACATCATCACCAACGGGTGCGCCTGCAATCGCTTCGCGCATTGCCGCAGATGGGCGAGTGACAGTGTCGCTTCGAAGATCAATAGCCATGGCTAATGTTCTCACGATTCCTTTAGGACAATGACAAACATCGCAATTACAACTAGTACGCCACCGAGCGCTTTTTGAAGAGTTAGGGTTTCTCCGCCAAATACGATGGCGAAAAAGGCGGCAAAGACAACTTCCATGGTCAAAATGACTGCAACCTTTGTAGTGCTCATGTGTGCCTGCGACCATGTTTGAATCACAAATGCCACTGCGGTACATACAACTGCAGTAAAAATTACCGTTGCCCACACTCCGTTATCAGGAGGAAGTTGATACCCGCCTTCTAAGGCTGATGCGATACCGGTAAGAACAGCGCACATAGCTAGCTGCACAACCGTCATGGCGTAAGCATCGCGACCGCTGCTCCATTTACCCAAGGCAATAATGTGTGCACCAAATGCAAAGGCACTACCTAAAACAAGAAGCTCACCTAATCCAATCGACCAACCTTGTAGTGAAAGTAAAGCTAAGCCAAGAGTTGCAACGCCAACGCAACCCCAAGTAATTAATGTGATGCGGGCCTTCAAAACTATTGCTGCAATCAAAGGGGTAAAGACAACATATAAACCAGTAATGAATCCGGTGATTGCAGCACCCGTTAGTTTTAGACCAAGGGTTTGCAAGATATATCCGCTACCTAAAAATAGTCCCGCAGCCGATGCTCTCAGCAATAAATCCTTGTTAAATAATTTGATGCATTGTGGACGAATTAAAATCATTACAACCACGGCAACAACAAATCTGCTGAATAAGAAGTTATTAACTGTTTGACGCTCGATTGCATCCTTCATCACTACGAAGGCAAGTCCCCATGCAGCAGAAACGGATAACAATGCCCACGGAGCAAGTTTTAAATGCAGTTGATGACGAGCAGACATTAGCCGCGTAATTTCTTCAGTAACGCAACTTCCTTGCCATGCTCGGGTTCCATTCCTGGTGTTTCCAGAATAAGGGGAGCGTTTGCTACTGCAGGGTGAGATAAAAGTTCCTTGAATGGATCAACGCCGATATGGCCCTCACCGATATTTTGGTGGCGATCCTTTAGCGCTCCGCAGACATCCATCGAATCATTGGCATGTACTAACTGGAATCGCTCGATGCCAGCGATTTCGACAAGCAAATCAATTGTCTCTGTCATTCCACCTTTTACCGAGATGTCATGGCCGGCAGCAAAGACATGGCACGTGTCTAAACAGATGGCCACCTTTGGGTGATACTCCAACGCTTTCAAATACATAGCAAGATCATCTAACTTCTTAACAAGTGATTGACCTTGTCCAGCTGTTGGTTCTAATAATAAATATGGCGCATCTTCACCAAGTGCGTTCAAAATAGGCATCATGCCTTCATGAATTTGCTTCCATGCCTTTTCAACATGGTTCACATCAACTGCAGATCCTGTGTGGATTACTACACCCAATGCACCGATATCTGCGCCTCGTTGTAGCGAATACTTAGTTGATGAGAGCGAATTTAAATATGTTGCTTCAGTTGGTGAACCTAAGTTTATTAAAAAGGGTGCATGAACATAGGTTTCAATATCTAATTCAGCGGCCTTGATCTTGAAAGCTTCATCGAGTTCGGGTTTAGCCTCTGGTTGCGCCCATGTGCGAGGACTTGATGCAAATACTTGAATCGCTTCTGCGCCGATTTCTTGTGCATATGCAATTGAGCGCTTAGCCATGCCGCCAGTAGTCGGGGTATGGGCACCGATGCGAGGTTTCTTAATTGGCGTAGGCATTGGGTCACCCTACGGTAATCGTTACCAAACTTCCACGTAATACCTTGGTGTTTACCGCAGGTGAAACTTTTTTCACAACCTTTTTCTTGGCATTTCCAATTGTTACTACCTTGACCTTTAAACCAAGGGATTCCAGCGTTGCCTTACCTGCGCCAGCTTCCATAGTGATGATTGTTTTTGGAATGAATGTATAGCGAGGTCCCTTTGAAATAATGATTGAAACTTTGCCGCCTTTATTAGCAGTTGCTCCACCTGCAGGGTTCTGCGAAACAACAGCAAGTTCGGGAGTTGTCTCGCTATAGGCATAGGTAGGTTCAACATTAAAGCCAGCCGCCATTAATTCATTAAGTGCTTGTTCGCCACTCTTGCCTACATATGAAGCAAGGGCAACTTGTTCGATACCTTTAGAAACATTCAAATCAACAGTTGAATCCCGCTTTACAGATGATCCTGCTGCAGGTGTTGAGGAAATAACAAATCCCTTAGGGATATCTGGATTAAACACTTCAGTTATGGTGCCAACTGTCAACGGAAGTTTGATAATCGCCGCCTTCGCAGCTTCAGGAGTTAATCCAGTGATAGTAGGAATTGTGTAACGCTCGGGGCCTTTTGAAATAATCAACTTAACACTGCCACCAGCATCTACTTTTCCGCCACCTTGTGGGACAGATTCAATAATTTTTCCCTTAGGGATATCTTCATCAAATCTGTTCTCGAGAACAACTGCGGTTAAACCCAGTGGAGTAAGGGATGAAACTGCTTCGTCATAGCTTCCGCCAATTGTTGAAGGAACGACTACACGTGATCCTGGACCAATCAGTGTCCACCAACCACCAACACCAAGTGCAACAGCCAAAATTAAAGCCACTTTGCGATTTCTGCGGACACGCTTGCTGGCGCGCTGTTTCTTTTCTTCTTGTTTCCTAATCTCACGTGTGCTTTCTTTAACTTCAACCGTTGCTTCTTTAACCGGCTCCTCTTTAACCTTCTTACGAGCTTTCTCTCGGATAGGTTCAACCGGTAGATCTAACCCAAGATCTAATTGATTCTTTTTTGGGTCCAATTCAATCTGAATCTGCTGCAAACGTTCCAGAAATTCTCCGGCCGTGCGCGGGCGATCATCAGGGTTTTTGGCTGTGGCACTTGCGATCAAATCATCTAATGCTTGTGGAATCTCTTTACGCTTGCTGCGAAGATGAGGGATTTCTTCGTTAACGTGCATATAGGCAATTTGAATTGGTGAGTCACCATTGAATGGTTTTTCACCGGTAAACATTTCGTAGGCAACAATTCCGGCCGCATAGACGTCGCTGCGTGAATCTGCGATTCCGCGTTGGACTTGCTCGGGGGACAAGTAGGAAACACTGCCCAAAATCACACTGGATTCAGCTGTCATCGTGGAGCCAATTAATTCTCCACGAGCTAACCCAAAGTCTGCAATCTTGATACGTCCATCTTTAGAAATCAAAATATTTTCGGGCTTTACATCTCGGTGCACGATTCCTAAATCATGGGCAGCGGCTAGCGCTGACAGAATTGGTGTCATGTAATTAATCGCATCTTTTATTTCAAAGCGACCGCGTTCATTTAAGTATTCACGAAGAGTATGTCCGTCAATTAATTCCATGACTATAAAGACCGCTGGTACTCCACTTTGATTCCACCCTTGATCCTGCACTGCAACGATATTTGGATGGGAAAGTGCCGCCGCTGCTTTAGCTTCACGAATAAAACGAGAGACAAACGCTTCATCCTGAGCCAAATGCGCATGCATGATTTTTACTGCAACTTTGCGATCTAGCCGGGTATCTAGTGCTTCATAGATTGTTGCCATTCCGCCATTAGCGACCTGACGCAGTAATTGGTAGCGCCCATCAATGAGCTCACCGGTCAGATCAGACATGTGCAGATTTTATGGAGTGCACCTGTGACAGGTGCATAGGGCGCGCCCAAAACTGTTATGAAGTGAGTTTAAACTCGCAATTTTCTCGGGTTTCATCACGAGCAAAGTGTTTATCTTGGTCTACTTGCCACCGACGCATCTGAGCCTCGATATGTGCTCCATCTCGATCTAAAACGCGTTGCAAACCGATCTCGGGTTCGATATCAAGCCAATACGTTGTTGCGCCAGTTTCGCGCACGATTTGTTGGGCGGCACCAACTCCTTCAATTATCAAAGAGTCGGTGGGTGTAATTCTTTCTTCTCGATCAAACTGCATTGTGTGCCAGTTAAAAATCTTGATCACAAATTCTCGGCCCGCAAGATGCGCAGTTGATATGCGGTCCAATATTTCAGACAAAGCATTACTAAGAGCGTTATCCCACCCGTTGTACAAGTCATCCATGTGAATAACTCGCACAGTTCCATTTACTGATAACTCTGCCTCCAGTTGTGCGGCAAAGGTAGTTTTACCAGCACCTGCTGGACCGTCAATTGCGTACAGAGTCATGCCAACGCTTCCATCCGAGCACAGCTATTGCCGTAAACATCGCATATAAAACTGCAGTAAACCAATACCCAAGAATTGCATATTCAATTGTTCCTACAAGATCAACAATCAACCAGACAATCCAGGATTCATATTTTTCGTACACCATCATTACCTGTGCGACCAGACTGCCAATCAACAAAAATGCATCAGACCAAGTAGCTGCCGCACCAATGTTAGATAACACTGGAGACAGAACTGCAACGCTTACAAAAGTACCAATTGCAATGTACCGGCGATTACGCCCTGTCATAGTTCCAGGAACCGCACCCGTTGGCGCCCAATCCTTCCAACCGTAAACAGCGGCAATGATAAATACCAACTGTAAAACTGCACTTGCAAAGAGATCTACTTGATAAAAGAAAACACCGTACAACGCACTGCTAAGCGCCCACCAAGGCCAAGTAATTCTTTTTCCTGTTGTGCCCAGCCACACACCAACAAAGGATGTAAGTGCTGCAATAAATTCGAGGATCGAGACTTCATAGCCCCACGCGGTAAAAAAAATGGTTGACATGGTTTTCCTTTCCGCATCCGCATTACCGGATGGGTCAATCGGTCGGTCTGAATTTCAGACCCTCTCAGCCGTTACGGCTCCCGTGGTTGATACTCTAGCGTGAAATGAGTTGGCGCTTTATAAATGCAGCACCCGCAACACGAATTCGACGAGCCGTTGATGTCTTTGCTCGCCGATTAAAAATGTCATAACCAATCTTTTCTACTTCATCCACGATGCCACAGTACAAAGTGCTTGCAGCTTCAATACATGGACGACTAGTAGCTTCGAGCAGGGCAATACCAGGAGCCGCTTCTGCTTGTAGCTGGCGCACACGAGCAATTTGAAACTTGAGCGCTTCGATAATTTCTGGTGTTAAAACCCGCTCTTCTAGCATTTCGCGCGTAACTCCACATTGGGCTAACTCTTTAATCGGCAGATAAACACGACCACGATCTAAATCTTCATCAACATCTCGAATAAAGTTAGCTAGTTGAAAGGCAATTCCTAACTTCTTAGCAGCCTCAAATGCATCATTGTGCAACGGACCAAGGATTGGAACCATTTCAAGGCCAATGACCGCGGCCGATCCGTACACATATTCCAGTAAATCCTCATATGTTTCATATTCCTGCACCGTTAAATCCATAGTCATTGAATGCAGGAATGCTTCAAAGTGTTCGTGCGGAATATCAAAGCGCTTGACTGTATCGATTAGAGCACGACCCACATGATCATCACTAGTACCTTTTTTCAGATCAGCTAAAACACCGTTTCCCCAGGTGCTCAAAGCTGCCGCTTTTTCTTCAACACTTAATTCTGATGCTAAATCATCAACAATCTCATCGGCATAACGCGCAAAGCCATACAAAGCATGAACAAAAGGGCGCTTTGCTTTGGGTAGCAAAAGTGTTGCAAGGTAATAAGTCTTGCCATGTAATGCGTTTAACCGCTTGCACTCTTCGTATGACGCACGAAGGTCAGGATCAGTAATTCCGGCAGCAGTTAATTCATCCACTTACTTGACCGGACCCACGATGCGTTCTGCAGCAAGTCTTCCTGAAATCAAAACCATCGGAACACCAACACCTGGTTGAGTTCCAGAACCAGCAAAGACAACGTTTTCAATTCCAGCAGCCATGTTGCGTGGTCTAAAGGGACCGGTTTGGAAGAAAGTATGCGCACTAGCAAATGGTGCACCCTCTTCCATTCCCTGATTTTTCCAATCAAGTGGAGTAGTGATCACTTCAGTTTCAATTGCATCACCAAAGCCGGTGTAGCCACGCTGTTCTAGAGTTTCGACCATGTGATCACGGTATGGCTTGGCTTGTTTGGTCCAATCAATATTTGCAGTCAGATTGGGAGTAGGAAAGAGAACGTAGTAAGAAGTCTTTCCGGCAGGTGCCAATGCTGGATCATCAAGTGAAGGAATTGTTACGAGAACACTTGGATCGCTCATTAACTGCTTCTTCTTAATGAGTTCATCAAAGACGCCATCCCATGACTCACCGAAGTGAATGTTGTGGTGGGCTGCAAAGTCGTACTTCTTAGAAGATCCCACCAACATAGTTACACATGAAGGAGAGTAATTCAGGCGTTTTACAGACAAAGGTGTTTTACCTAAAAGATCGCGCCACGCAACAGGCAAATCAGGGTTCAAAATAACGGCATCGCATTGGATGCGCTGTCCATCTTCTGTGATGACAGCCTTTGCTCGTCCGTTTTGTACATCAATACTTGAAACTGTTGTGCTGTATTTGAATTCCACACCATGCTTTTGGGCAGCAGCTGCCATAGCGCGCGGTACTGCGTGCATTCCACCCTTAGGGAAGAACACACCATTTACTGAATCCATATAGGCAATGACTGCATAAATCGCCAATGCTTGCTGAGGGCTAACTCCGGCATACATCGCCTGGAATGAGTACACCTTCTGAAGACGTGGATCCTTCATGAACTGATTTACTTTTGGAGAAAGTCTGCGGAAACCACCTAGCGCAATTAAACGTGCAAGATTTGGCGTTAAAAGATTAAGTGGTGAGTCAATGTTGCGATCAATAAAATCATTCATTTCATACTTATAGAGCTTGGTAACAAACTCTACGTAGCGGGCGTAACCAGCAGCCTCTTCTGGGCTGATCTTGTCTGCAATCTCAGCTTCCATCTGTGCAGTGTTTGCATGAACATCTAATTGCGTTCCATCTGCATAAAAGGCGCGGTACAAAGGAGAAACAGGCATAAGTTCAACCCAGTCCTTCATATCTTCTCCGACACAACTAAATGCATCCTGAATTAACGATGGCATTGTTAAAACAGATGGGCCAGTATCAAATGAGTAACCATCTTTCTGTAATAGCCCGCTTCGACCACCTGGCACAGCTTCACGTTCGATAACAGTTACCTTGCGACCGGCACCAGCTAAGCGAAGCGCCGCACTTAGTCCTGCATATCCTGCTCCAACGATGACAACGTGATCGGTTGGGCCTTTAACACGTGCGGGCATTACGAACTCCTCTTAGTAGCGATATTTGCAAGCTCAACGAGCAGTGCATTTCCATCTTTCGTAAAGACCGCAGATTGCGCCGCGGTTAATGCTTCATCAGTTAAACGTTCAATAGTTGCTTCAAGTTCTGCGCGCGCCCCCGTGGATTCAATGATTTCTTGCAACGCTGCGACACCTTGTGCATCTAGGTCAGGCTTTCCAAAGTGCTTACGAGCAATCTCGCGTTGAGATTCTGATTGGCGATCATTTGTCATAGCGATTAAAACTGTTCGCTTACCTTCGCGCAGATCATCACCGGCAGGCTTGCCCGTCACTGATGGATCACCAAACACTCCAAGCAAATCATCCCGAAGTTGGAAGGCCTCGCCCAATGGAAGTCCGTAAGCAGAAAGAGCGGCAAAGATTTCGGGCGATGCGCTATTTGTCATAGCTGCGCCTAGGTGCAACGGACGCTCGATTGTGTACTTGCCAGATTTGTATCGAGCAATCTTCATTGAGCGATCAACACTTGTGCTCTTTTGTGTTTGTTCATGAATATCTAAAAATTGTCCAGCCATTAATTCAACACGCATTTCATTGTAATAAGGAAACACGCGAGCAAACTGTTCTGTGGCCAATCCAGCACTATTTAACATTTGATCAGACCAGACGAGCGCAAGATCTCCGAGCAATACAGCTGCAGATAATCCGTATTGAGGTGCAAAGCCATCTAGTTCTTCACGAACATGGATTGTTTCAAAGTGACGATGAATTGAAGGTTTTCCGCGACGAGTATCTGAACCATCCATTAAGTCATCATGAATAAGTGCGCATGCTTGTAATAGTTCAAGTGCTGCCATTGCGCGGACAACAGGTTTTTCTAGCGATCCTCCAGCTGCTGCAAAGCCTGCGTAAGCAAACAAGGGACGAAGTCGTTTTCCGCTATCTAATAAAAATGCTGTTAACGCGTCGGATACAGGGGATAGCTCTGCCGAAATCGAATTGAGATAGGCGCTTTCAAAGTTGAGAAAGATAGCCAACTCTTCTTCAACGGCGCTACGGACGCTTGTAAACGTAGCTTTTGGCTCTGAACTCACTCGGTAACGGTACCCTCACCCAGTGGTAGTTCGCACTTCGTACTCATTCGAGTTCTTCCCTCCAAAGGATGTTGAGGGTGAAGAACGGTTGTGGGCTGCCATCGATGGCCTTAAATCAATAGCCCCTGACTTTGTTTCTGTGACGTATGGCGCTGGTGGATCCACCCGAGATCGTTCTATTCGAATTGCGCAAGAAATCACACAGCGCACTGGAATTTCAACCGTTGCTCACCTGACATGTGTTGGATCTACTCGCGCGGAATTGATTGGAATTTTGCACAGTTATAAAGAAGCGGGCATCACAAGTATTTTGGCACTTCGCGGAGATCCAACTGGTGGACCAAGTGCACCATGGACACCTACACCTGGTGGCCTTAATCATGCAGATGAGTTAGTTCAATTAGCTGATGAGTTTGGTGGATTCACAATTGGTGTCGCCGCTTTCCCCGATGGACACCCAGCATCAAAAGGTGATTTTGAAAAAGATATCGATGTCCTGATTCGCAAAGAAGAGCTCGGTGCAACCTTTGCTACAACACAGTTTTTCTTTGAAGCAGACCGTTATACGCAATTAGTTGAGCGTCTTGCACAACGTGGATCGAAGTTAGTCATCATTCCTGGAATCTTGCCGGTTACTAACGTCAAGTTATTACACCGAATGGCAGAACTTGGTGGGACTCCAATTCCACCGCAGATCGCAGATGCTTTTGCAAAGGTTGAAAACGATCCAGCTGCCGTACGCGCGTTAGGCGTTGAGATAGCAACATCACTATGCCAAGAGCTATTGGCAGCAGGAGCGCCAGGATTACACTTTTACACAATGAATAGCTCAACTGCTACCAAAGAAATTGTTGGAAACTTAAATGCTCAGTAAAGATGAATTCAAGGCAAAGTGGAGTTCTTTGCATAGCGATGCTGAAACAACAGGGGTTGTCGGTGCATGGCTACATATTTCCTACCGATTTGGTTTGATCTGTACATTGCTGCGGATTTCACCAAATACGTTGACGATGCTTGGTCTGCTCGGCGCGGTTGCAACTGCATTAACTGCGCAATCTCCTTGGGCGATTCTTTTCTTAGTATTTTCTTTATTCTGCGATGGTATTGATGGAAGCGTTGCCATTTTCCAGCACCGCGAAAGCAAGTTCGGAGCGACCCTTGATTCAGTAGTTGATCGCATCAGCGAAGCGCTGTGGTTCTATGCCCTGTATGCAATAGGTGCTCCAGCCTGGATTCCCATTACTTTGTGGTGTGTGGCTGCTTTTCAAGAATATGCCCGAGCAAAGTTAGCTTCACTTGGCGTCAGTGATATCGGTGTGGTTACTCCTGCAGAACGTCCAGTACGCGCAAGTTTCCTATTTATCGTGCTGATTCTTAATCAGTTATCACTGCCAGGTGCAACACAACTTTCAATCGCATTCCTTGTAATTCAAATCTATAGCTTTGTTAGTGTCGTGCGTTTTTCTCGTAGCCAATTGCTTCAGTAACTAAATCACCACTAATACCTACCAATGGTAAGCCACCACCTGGGTGAGCAGATCCGCCTACTAGATACAAACCTTTGATCGGTGAACGGTTCTTTGCTCTCATAAATGCTGCGCGTGCCCCGTTACTGGAAGTTCCATAAATTGCACCGCCTGGCGCGCGAACAGCTGCTTCTAAATCTGCAGGTGTTCTAATGGTTAAAGATTCCAAGCGATCACGTACTGAAATCCCACACGCTTCAATTTGATCGATAATGCTATTGGCATACTTGTTTGCAAATTCTTTGTTATTCCAATCAAATTGACCGTGCGTTGGCGCGTTTACAAGCACAAACCAGCCTTGAAGGTTGTCATCCTTGGTCATTAATTCATCCTGTGGAGCACAAATATAGATCGTTGGCTTTTCTACCGGTTTGCCATCATTAAAGATTGCATCAAATTCGACATCGTAGTTTTCTGGAAAAAGGATTGTGTGGTGATTTAACACGTGTGCCGGGTCTTTGCGCAGACCCAGTAACAGCGAAAAGCCAGCTACCGAAACATCGGCGTTTGCAATGTTCTTACGCGCTTTCTTCAATGCACGCTTGTGTCCAGTAATTAATCTGTTATAGACCAGCGAAGCATCAGCGTTTGCTATAACTGCATCTGCTGCAACGATTGTTCCATCAGCTAAAACCACACCTGTTGCTTTTTTACCGGATGTTTGAATGCTGGCAACGGGGGAGTTCAGGTGGAAGGTAACGCCAACATCTACTGCTCGCTGGTGCACCGTCGTTGTTAGATTTCCTAGACCGCCCTTTACATGCCAAGCGCCAAAGCTCTCTTCGACAAATGCAATTGTCGAAAGTACTGCAGGGGCTTTGCGTGGATCAGAACCGCTATATGTGGCATATCGATCCATGATGAAACGAAGTCGTTGATCTTTCAGGATTTCATCAGAGTGCTGGCGCAGCGTTTTCCAAGGGGCAATGATCTTCATGTCGCGCAGAAAGGTGATGCGCTTGATCAAAGAAAGCGGCGATTTAAGTTCGGATTCGACAAAGGGAACACGGCTCACATCCCACATGCGTTCTGCGCGCTTCATGATTCGGTCCCACTGGGCCGCGCTTTCAGCACCAAAGCTAGATGTAATCGCATCCAATGTTTCTTTGCGGGAAAGATTGGAAAACTTTACGTTGCTGCCATCTGCAAAGCGATAATCAAAGGATGGATTGACGGATTCAATAGGACAGACAAGGCCCATAGGTTTTCCGGTGCGCTGAAAGAAATCTTTGTAGACGGCTGGCAGAGTTAATAATGATGGTCCGGTATCGAATGCAATTTTTCCAATCCATTCGGTGCGACATTTTCCACCGACTTGATCAGAAGCTTCATAGACAACAACTTCGTGGCCACCACGTGATAATCGAGCAGCAGCGGTCATACCGCCCATGCCGGCGCCAATTACCACGATCTTCATACTGTGCGACCCTTCCATTGAATGCTTCCGCGTCTTGAGTATGAATAAACAATCAGGTAAACCAGTGCAAGCACAGATATTGGATGCAACACACTATCTAGTACACGACCGCGACTCTTAATTGCGCTTAATACGCGAGTACCAACAATTGCTGCAAAACCAAGCCAGCCATATGGATTACCAAGAAAGCCAAGAATTAGTGGCACAACACAGATTGCAACAAGAAATATCACCACAAATACAGCGCCAACGATCGATCCGAATGCTTGGTTCAATGATTTTCCATAACCGGCTTTGATTTCTTCCCATGATGCATACATTCGAGTCTGTGCGATATCTGAACCATTGATAACTGTTCCAGATGATCCGTTCTTAACTAACTGGCGGGCCAAGAACACATCATCAATAACAGCGTGTTTCACAGATTCATAGCCACCAATTGCAGCAAGTGCTGTGCGGCGAACAACAAAGAATTGCCCATTAGCAACAGCCATAGATTGTTGGCTTGAGCTTTCGGCATAACGAAGCGGAACTGTTGTGAGCCAAGACCATTGCAGCAGCGGTTGGATCAACCGCTCAGCAAAACTAAGTGCAATCTGACGTGGGTACGGGGAAACAAAATCTAATGTCGACTCGTGCAGGGTTGTTACTGCTTTATTGAGTGCATCATTGCTCAGGCGCACATCGGCATCGATTGAAACAAGGATTTCTTCATTGGAGGCATCAAATAGTTGCTGGAGCGCCCAGGTTTTACCGATCCAATTATCGTTTAGAGCAGCACCATTAATCACGGTAAAACGAGAATCAGCCTTAGTAAATCGCTGCAGCAGTTCATGTGTTTGATCTTCTGAGTTGTCATCTAGTAGGTAGAAGTGGAATGAACCTTCTTGGGCTGCCAAGGTAGCCACTAACCCTTCAACGTTTTCAGCCTCATTACGCATAGGAACGAGTACACCAATAGTTTCGGTTAACTCTGAGGTGCGTTTCGGTGAGCGAATCTGCATACAGTTAACAGCTGCAATGGTCAGCAGAATTAGAGGTAATAAGAAAAAGAGAATCATGTAAGAGTTACGGTCTTCCGACCCAACGATTAAAGAAGTAAGGCGTAAGCAATACGCCCAGAATTAAACCTGAAAAGAGCGCTATTCCTGGGCGACTAAAGAAGAACAAATTCCCTACAACTCCTGAGAACCAAGTCCAGAACAAGAGAACATCTGCGGCAATTAATGAACCGCCAACCTTGCGACGATCCCGCGGTGTTAAAAAGTGCAACATCGTCATTAAGAACATTCCAGATAACAACCAGCCAAATGTGTTTGAAATTGGTATCTCTGGTTGAAAAGGAACGTGCGAGCCTTTAACAACCCATGTCCACCGTCCGGCAGAAACCATCAGTGGATCTAAAAATAAATCCCACGCCATCATCAATAATCCGCCATACAAAAAGACCCATGACTTGCCAATGCGACGAGCAGCAACTAAGCAAGGGTGAGCGATCATTACCCAGGCAAATGGAACAACAAGTGGCACTGAGAAAATCTTTGGGCCCAATGTGTTCGAATATGAATACTCACCAAATGGCCAGCTCGTTGTAACTCCAAGTTCTTCAATAAAGAATCCAAAGATCACGGTGATGCCCAACATGGTCCAGCCGTAGCGCGCTCCGTATGATGCGATTCCATGCAGGAACATGGCAAAGGCTGCTGTGTAAACGGAAGCAATTGTTATGACTCCAAGAAATCCACCGCTTACTAATGGATAAAGAATTTGCATTAAGACAGTCGCACCAAGTGCGACACCCATTACCTTGATCAAGAGGGGAGAAGCGCCGCCACGTGCTCTGCGTCTTGGGGTGTAGTGGCGGATGGACATAGGTGTAAGTCTGCCCTATTCCAGTTTTATCTAACAGTTAGGCGATTGAGCCGCGCATATCCTTGACTGCAAAACGCGCAAATAGCTCTTCTGAGTACCAGTTATACGTTGCAGTATCGGCGATCGCCTTTTGATGAGCGGCACCCTTATATGCAAACTCTCGAATCGCAGCAGCAGATTCCCATAAAGAAAAAGTGCCCTGTAATCCGATTGGAGCTTCACCAATTCCGATTGCGGCAATTAATCCTGGTGCCGACTTTAGCGAAACTGTTACTGGGGGTACTGAACTCCAGAATCTAAAGTTTTGGTGCCATTTAATCCGTGCACGAGTAATAGCGGCAACAGGACCATTCCAATCTTTAACTGTTGCAACAAAGGGTTCTTGGCCAGCCCATTTACCGTGGGAAGAAATCGGTTCAAGAACTGCACGAAATTCTGCAACACTGTTTTTTCGCCACTGCTTGACGACAAAAGATTGATCAAAAGCAGCTATGTCATGCACCTGTGCCACTAAACCCCACCGCAATGTATTGGCATCTGCTGGTGTGAAGGTTTCACCTTTACCAGTTCCTAAGGATTTGAAGAAACCTACGTTGCTAGAACGACCTAAAACAAATCTATCTAGCGCCATTGATATGAAAGCAAAGGGAACTGATGCAGGCTTAATAGTCCAGAAATAAGCAACAATCATTATTCGCCAACAATCATGGGCGTCGCACCAGTGCACTCAATTAATTCTGCATAACTAGTTGGATAAACAGCGTGGGGGTGACCAGCAGCTGCCCACACAACTTCGTAGTCATTAAGTGCTTCGTCAATCAAAATTGTTGCGGCCGATACCCAGCCAATCGGGGCTACTCCACCAATTGAAAACCCAGACTTTTCCTTAACGTAATCAGCATCAACGCGGCCAAGCTTTTCAATACCTAGGTTCTTAGCAACTAAATCAGTATCAACCCGGTGACGCCCACTTGTAATGATCAAAAGAGGTGATTCATCCGCAAGTTTAAAGATCAGTGATGATGCGATCTGTCCGACTTCAATCCCAAGTGCTGTTGCTGCTTCTTGTGCGGTGCGGGCGCTATCTGAAAGAACGTGAACTTCACTGTCAAGACCATGTTCGTGCAAAGCGGCAAGTACCCGCTTTACCGCAGCTTTTTCCTTTACGCCTTCCACCTTCCTAGATTATCGAACTATTGAAGTACTCTCAGCACGATATGACGACTGATTTATATGCGCTGGGAATTAGAGCGCGAAATGCTGTGTGGGCATGCTTCTTCTTTTTAGGATTCTTGGGTCTTGCTTGGATTCCACGTATTCCTGAGATTAAGACTGCACTGAACTTAAGTGATGGTCAGTTTGGTCTTGTCTTGCTATCAAGCACTGTTGGTTCAATTCCTGGTGCGCAACTGGCAGGTCGAATGGTGCACACATATTCGTCAAAGTTAGTTGTTCAAATTTCTGGATTCTTGCTACCAGTAGGTGTTTTAGTTGTCGGTCTTGCTGGCAATGTTCAAACTCTGGTGCTTGGTTTATTTATCACAGGATTCAATGTGTCGTTTATGGATATCGCGATCAATGGCCAAGCTATCGAAATTGAAAAACATACCAAGGGTCGCTGGATGTCTAGTTTTCATGGATTGTGGAGTATCGGTGCATTTGCGGCGACCTTGGTTGGCGGATTAATTGCACATTTTGTTTCACCGCGCGATAACTTAATTGCCATTGCAATCTTTGGCTTGATTGTCTATCAATTTATTGCGCATTACTTATTACCAGCCGAACACGACGGACACTTAGGCGAACCTGGTGAAGGAGATGCCGGCAAGGTGGCGCTATTTGGAAAGCAATCTTTGATCTTGTGGGCACTTGGTATTGGCTTAATGTGTTCTTTGATTCCAGAAGGTGGTGCCTATGAATGGTCCGGAATCCTTTTGCAGGACCATATGGGGATTGGCAAAGGCTTAAATGCAGCAGCTGCAACAACTTTTTCCTTAGCAATGATTGCAAGCCGCTTGTTAGGCGATCGCGCATTTGAGAAGTGGGGCCATGTAAACACTGTTAAATATGGTGGATATTTTGGTGGCGGATTATGGGGGATTGGTTTGTTAGTTGGTATTCCACTATCCCATTCCCATCAAATGCTGGGCTTAATAGTTGTGTGCACTGGCTTTGCAGCTGCAGGTTTT
>Ga0209085_1000725_pt1 | contig 23153 bp, 21 predicted proteins | sample C_131016_EF_Meta_FD_187310 | JGI IMG/M metagenome (GOLD analysis project Ga0209085, IMG submission 187310) | Freshwater microbial communities from Lake Croche, Canada to study carbon cycling - C_131016_EF_MetaG (SPAdes) (version 2) | ecosystem: Environmental > Aquatic > Freshwater > Lake...
TTGTAGGCTTATTTGATAAAACGGGAGAACTAAAACCTTTGGACATAATCATGATCTACATTATCAGCGAATAACTTCTTTTTTTTCTCTACCATATTATGACGCTATTTTTCTTGCGCTTACCCTGCTTGACTTACGCCTATTTAACTAACATTAAATTGTTCTTCGTGAGATTCTAAGAAAATTTCACCCGAAGGTTCATCATAACCATATAACTCAGCATAGCGTCCCCAATCAATGGCAGTATCTAACTGTCTAGCTGCTTCACCTTGGCTAAAGTGAGATTGAATTAACTCTAAGAAGAAATCTTCGGAGATTCTTTGTTTAGGGTTAGCCGTAAGAGAAGCATGGATTTGTTTGACTAGACGAATGTTTTGTAGAATTTGATGACGAATTAAATGTTTACGTTGATCTATACTTCCTTCAATGAAACTTTTCCCAATCTCAGTTAGGTGAATATCCCCTTCTTGTAAGGTAACCAGCTGCATCATTTTAGCTGCTTCTACAATAGGAAAGAGATCATTTAGTTCTAATAGTAGTTCTTGAGCCAGACGATATAAATCTCCTTGTCGGTTTTCCAAAATTTCCACAAAACCAGCTATCGCCCCGATCCTTACTAATGGTAATGATTGATACTTTTGTGGTTCTGTTTCGGTGGGAGATTTTTTATTATCTACTGGAACATCATCTTTATCAGGGTTCGTGATAATCCGATAGATCCTGTCTACAAAGGCCTCAAACTGAGGTGATTTACGATCTCTATAGTGGGGTATGTCCACCTTAAAATCAGCCCGAATCCGCCCAGGATTACGCCCTAAAACTATTATTCTATCTCCCAATGTAACAGCTTCTTCAATAGAATGGGTCACAATTAAAATTGACTTGGTAGGGATGCGTTTTTCTAACCACAAATCTAGTAGCTCAGTTCTGAGGTTCTCTGCTGTTAAAACATCTAGGGCAGAAAATGGTTCATCCATACAGAGCAATTCTGGTTCTACCGCTAAAGCACGGGCAAAACCCACCCTTTGTCGCATCCCACCTGATAACTCTTTCGGATATGCTCCCTCAAAACCATCTAGTCCAATTATGTCAATCATTTTGAGTGCTTTTGCTCTTCTAGCTTCTAAGGCTTCTCCTTTGGCTTTGAGTCCCAGTTCAACATTTTCTAATACTGTTAACCAAGGATAGAGAGCGAAGGTTTGAAAGATAATTGCTACGCCAGGATTGAGTCCTTTGAGAGGGGAATTTCTATAATAAACTTGTCCTGAACTTGGGGGAATCAAACCGGCAATCATCCTCATTAAGGTAGATTTACCAGAACCTGATGGTCCAAGTAGAGCGACGATTTCCCCATCGGATAATTGAAAATTGATTTTATCAATAATAAGAATACTTTGACCAGTGGGCTGCAGATAGGACTTACTGACATCTTGCAACCGCACTAAGGAATCTGTGGCTGTTTTGGTGACCAAATGCCCCTCCTTTGCTATTGAGTATTGGGCTAGTTAGAAAAAAAATTTAACAGACCCGTGTTTAGTTTACAACGTCTGAGAAAAAAAGTTTTTGTTATTGCCAATTAGTGGATTAGAAATAACGTTGTTTTAGTACTTTAGATGCCTCTTCTCGATCATCAAAATGAATCTTTTCAGTTCCTAAAATCTGATAATCTTCATGTCCTTTCCCTGCTATTAAAATACCATCTCCTGGCTGGGCATTTTGAATAGCTTTTTCTATTGCCAAAGAGCGATCTGGTATAACCACTACTTCTGTTTGCTCAGGAATTCCTCTTAAGATATCTTCTAGGATAGCCTGAGGATTTTCCGTGCGGGGATTATCGGAAGTTACTACTATATAGTCAGCTAATTGAGCTGCTATTTTTCCCATCAAAGGTCTTTTTGTCCGATCCCGATCTCCACCACAGCCGAATACACAAATCATTTTACCCTGAATAAAGGGACGTGCTGCTTTTAATAGATTTTCTAAACTATCAGGAGTATGTGCATAATCTACAATCACGCTAATATCTTGCCTCTCCCCTATAGTGACTCTTTCCATTCTGCCTGGAACCCCCGGAAAATAGGGCAGTTTTTCCACTACTTTTTCTAAAGGTAGTCCTAATTGAGCTATTGTAGCAATGGCTGCAAGTAAATTAGCTAGGTTAAACTGTCCGACTAGAGGTGAGTTAAAAGAGAAGTTACCTAGAGGGGTAATTAATATTCCTGACACCCCATTAGCTTGATAATTTAATTCTTTAGTATAAAAATCGGCTTGCTGATTACTTACACTATATGTCCACACCTTTTCCCCCTCTAGACTATCTCGTAAGCGCTGACCATAGGCATCATCAATATTAATGATGGCCCTGCCTGCTAAATAATCAGGACTAAATAGAAGAGCTTTTGCTTTATAGTAATCTTCCATATCTTTGTGGAAGTCTAGATGATCTTGGGTCAGATTGGTAAAGACGGCTACTTCAAAAGAACATTCTTTAATACGACCTTGAGCTAAGGCGTGTGAACTGACTTCCATTACGGCATATTTACAGCCTGCTTGATGAGCTTGTGCTAGTTGTTCTTGGAGTTCAACTGCAAAGGGCGTTGTATGGAGGGCTGTTTTTTGATAACCTGCCCAGCGTGTGTACAATGTTCCTAAGAGAGCTATTCTATAGTTAACTTGCTCTAAAAAAAATTCAATTAAATGAGTAGTGGTGGTTTTACCATTAGTACCTGTTACGCCGATTAGGGAGAGTTGTTTAGCTGGAAAGCCATAAAATACTGCGGCTACTTCAGCACAAACCGTCTCTATGTCACGGCATTGAATTACACATTCTCCAGCAAGGGGGGGAAATAATGCTGCGGCATTAGGAGTGATAATGGCTGCTACTGCGCCAGATGCTAAGCTACTTGACCAAAATTCGCCGCCATCTACTCTAGTCCCAGGCATACCGAGAAAAAGATAACCAGGTCTTGTAGTATGAGAATTGGTAGAGATTCCTTGCACTTCTTGGTTTAAATCAACGCCCGTGGGAATGATTAGTTCAGTCTGGAGCTTGCCTAGTAACTCTTGCAATTTCATCTTAATCTCGTCTCCTAATTACTAATTATCTGTTAAGAGATATTTTTGTAAAAATTGTTCCAACTGTTGAACATTTAAGCGAGGAGAAGGCCTGGGTAAATTAATTTCTCCTTTTTCTGTCACCAAAGAGAGGATAGGAACCTCATATTGATATAAAGTAAACCAATCCTCCTCAGTTGTGATGTCGCGGCTCGTCAAGGTAAACTTTATACTTTTTATTTGCTCTAGTTTTTCTTGCAGTCCCTCACATAAATGACAACCTGGTTTGCTGTAGAGTATCAATTGCATGATTTAAGTAATGGCTAGAGAACGTTTTTGTAAGAACTGACTAATGGACATTCTATCGACCAATCCTAGCACCTCTTCTGTCTCAGAAAGAACAACTAATTCAGAAACTTTTTTTTGTTCTAGTAATTGAATTACTTCAATGAGGGGGGTTTGAGCAGGGACTGTCGAGATATTTTCAATTTTTTCTTGTAATTGAGAGAGTGGAACTTGACTCCAGAAGGAAGTCGGAATACTTTTGAGAGATTCTACAGTTAAAATTCCACTTAATTTGCCTGTTGTATCTTTCAAGAGAAAGCGTTTCCATTCTTTCTGTCCGATGATATAGTCATTGACAAACTCTCTTAAATTGAGGTTATCAGGGGCAATAGGTGCTTTGTCTCTCATCACATCGATAGCTGAGAATCCTTCTAATTGTTCTTGTATTTGTACGGACTGGGCAGCTAGATTAGCATTTTGGAGAAGAAAGAAACCTATTAAACCTGTCCAGACACTCACAAAAGGTAAAGGTTTAACAATACTGAGAAAACCTATGGCAATAGCTATTATTCCGAAAATTTGACCAAAACGACTAGCAATAATAATTCCTTGGTTAGGTTTTCCCGTAATCTTCCAGACAATTGCTTTGAGGATATTGCCGCCATCTAGAGGTAATCCAGGGATCAGGTTAAACAGTGCTAACATTAAATTCACATAAGTTAGTACTGGAATGATGATTCTCAGAGCTAGAGGTAGCTCTAAATTGAGGCTGACCTGTCTAAAAATCAGAAATAGTAGCAAACTAACTACTGGACCGGCAATGGCAACTAGAAACGATTCTAGAGGGTTTTTGGACTCTTTTTCGAGGAGGGCTAATCCACCAAAGAGAAACAGAGTGATTGATTTAACTTTAATGCCTTGAGCCATTGCTACTAAACTATGCCCTAGTTCATGTGCCAGGACTGAGGCAAATAGTAGTAAAGCTGTAGCAAGTCCCCAAAGCCAAGGTAACAAGCTAGGTAACCGAGTTATTGCTGCTATTTGTTGTCCATAATCCCATGCTAGTAATGCTAGGACTATAAACCAAGAAGGATTGACGTAAAAGGGAATACCAAATAGACTACCAACTCGAATGTTACCGTTCATTATTATTCTGCTAGAATGTTACTGTTTTCATTCTAACCTTTTGTTTTCTTTACTTTAATAATATGGATCGCCTGGGATTCGGACCCAGGACCAATCGGTTAAAAGCCGAGTGCTCTACCGCTGAGCTAGCGATCCTTGTTTTCTCGCACGATTATTAATCTTATCACTTCCTTTTAGGAAAGGCAAGGGGTTTTTTAAAAAAAGGAAAAACAAAACAGATTGACCCTAAATAGTAAGAAATTATTATGCCAACTAAGATCAGAACTTTTAAACTAATAATAGTAATTTTGTCACTTATCGGTCTGATCTCATACTTGATTAATCCATGGGCTTCAGTCAAAGCCAAAACACCTTCAGAAACTGGAGAGAAGATTCTTCCTAGCTCAATGTGGGTAGAATTGGGAGTCAATGGGGAAGCAATTGCGCGGGTCATTACGGAAGCCTCTAGTTGTCCGGCGATCACAACTGATGGACAATCTTATCCCATGACAGTGCGCTCACAGCCATCAGACGAATTTCCAGTTCTAGTCTGTGACTATAAAATTCCTACCGAGGTTAAATCAGTACAAATAACCGGTCAATCCCTACCATTGCTCAAAGGCAATCCCCAAAGGATTGCCGTAATTGGGGATACAGGCTGTCGTTTGAAAGGAAAACTGGTGCAAGCCTGTAATGATCCCAAGCAATGGCCATTCTCACAGATTGCCGAAACGGTTGCCGCTTGGAAACCAGACTTAGTGATTCATGTCGGGGATTATCTCTATCGAGAAACACCTTGTCCTAAGAACAATGCTGGGTGTTTTGGGAGTGCGTCAGGGGATTTTTGGCAAGCTTGGGATGAGGATTTTTTTACGCCTGCAGACAAATTACTAAGAGCCGCTCCCTGGATTGTCGCTAGGGGAAACCATGAACTTTGTCATCGGGGAGGCCAAGGTTGGTTCTACTTATTAGAGCCGCGTTCTCGACCTGATAAATGTCAGGACTATACCGACCCTTACTCAGTTTCTCTAGGAGATTTTGCTGTTATCGTGATGGATTCTGCCATGGCTAACGATACGAAGGCTGTCCCTGACCAAGTAACTATGTACGATAAACAGTTTAGTCAGATTGAAAGTATGACCAATAAGCCCTCTTGGTTATTAATACATCGCCCGATTTGGGGAATAGCACAACAGAGGGGGCAAAGTCAACCTCAAATATATACTGCTAACAAAACTTTACAGGCAGCCTCGTTAAATCATTTACCTAGTTCTATAACACTTGTTCTTTCAGGGCATATACATATATTTGAAATGCTTGGCTTTGAGGACAAACGACCACCGCAATCAATAACAGGAAATACTGGTACATATTTAGATTTAGCCTTATCCCAGCCGCCCGCAGGTCAGGAGGTTGGCGAGACCAAAGTTATTAATGGAACATCAATTGGCAAGTTTGGCTTTATGACTCTAGAGCGTAAAGGTACTGATACGGAACATTGGGTAGGAAGGGCCAGAGGGGTGGATGGGTCTATTCAAGCTACCTGTGAAATTGAAAACCGACAGGTTATTTGTCAAAAATAAGACCCGCACTTACTGCCTTCTGAAAAATAGCTCTATAGATAGGTTCTCCTTTATTGAGAACCCCTATTTCTCTCTCTGTAGGGATAGAAAAGGGATTAGTATCTAACCACTCATCAGTCATTAATTGAAGATCCCGATGTTGTTTTAGGTAGCGTTTCATTTCTAGGGCTACTTCCTCAATATCTGATTGAATGAAAAAAATTCCAGCAGGAATTAAGTATTTAACAAGAGACTCGATTAATTCTGGTTGTAACATTCTTCTTTTAATATGTTTATGTTTAAACCAAGGATCAGGAAATTGCACTGTGATCCACTGTAATACTCCTGTTGGTAAAGAGAAGAGAAGTTCTCGACCAGAATAATTAATATTACCTGAAAGATAATGTAAATTTCTTAGTTGTAAATTATCTCTCGTTTGAAGAGCTTCTTTAACTAAAGGCGCCCTAATTTCTACACCTAAAAAGTTAATTTCAGGATGTAGTTGAGCCATTTGGAGAATAAACCTCCCTCTAGCACAACCTAAGTCTAAATGTAGGAGTTGTTTAGGGCTTTGGTAAATTTCAGACCAGTTAGGTAGAAGAATAGGCGTAAGATGCTGCTTACTGAGAGGGTTAACATGTTGACGAACACGGGCTTTTTTCAAAGTTCTTTAGGTTATTTGACTTAGAATAATACTTAAGCTACTCATTTTTCTTCTTCTTGGCGGACAGACATGGGATTGAGTAAAAATATAGTAGCTCGTTTGGCGGTAGCTTCAGAGAGGGAGATTTGTTCTAATTTAATTAAGCCATCTTCGAGAAATAAATCCCTTACGAAGGCTTTTTCTCCACTATTAAAAGGAGTTTCATAAAACACCTCTTTAAGCCCTGCAGAAATTATCAATTTCAAACAGGATAAACAGGGTTCTAATGTTACATAAATACTAGCGTCCTGCGTAGAGATGCCATGTTTAGCTGCTTGTGCGATAGCATTAGACTCAGCATGAACTGAACGAGATGGTAAAGATGTGGAAGCATCACAAGTAGTGAGACCAGGATAACAGAATCCCTGTGCCGTACAATGAATGGAACCTGAAGGGGAGCCATTGTATCCTGTAGCTAGGACTTGACGATCCTTGACAATAACTGCTCCAACTGGAAAAGCTAGACAAGTAGAGCGGGTAGAGGCCAATTTCGCCATCATCAGAAAGTATTCATTCCAGGTTGGACGTTCAGCTTGGCTATAGTTCATTTTTAAGGCTGCAAACTTTTAATAGTCACCTGATTTTTGTTGGACATAGTTCCTTAGAATATCACGAATCAAGCCTTGATAACTCCTTGAGTTTCTCACTGAAAAAGCCACCTAAAGGCTAAATTTTTAGGTGGCTCTAATTATTTAAGGTTGAGAGTAACTACTTGGTTTCAGAGAATTCAGCATCAATTACATCATCTCCATTCCCACCATTAGAGTTGCCTTTTGTGTCATCGGTAGGAGCTTTTCCTGCTTCTGCTTGTTGATACACACTAGCTCCAATGGTATAGAGAGCTTGTTGAAGTTCGGGGGTGAGAGTTTTAATTTTCTCATCATCCTCTTTAGCCACAGCATCTTTGAGTGAGTTGATCAGTCCTTTAACTTTATCTTTCTCAGCGGCTGAGACCTTATCGCCAAATTCATTGAGTTGTTTATCCGCTTGATAGACTAAAGAATCAGCTTGGTTTTTTCGGTCAATTCTCTCACGACGTTCGCGGTCAGCTGCGGCGTTAGACTCAGCTTCTTTAACCATCCGATCTACTTCATCAGAAGGAAGAGTAGAAGCGCCTGTAATACTGATTGACTGTTCTTTTCCAGTTCCTTTATCTTTAGCAGTGACATTGAGGATCCCATTAGCATCAATATCAAAGGTCACTTCAATTTGTGGTACTCCACGAGGAGCAGCAGGTATACCATCTAGACGGAAAGTCCCGAGACTCTTGTTATCGCGAGAGAATTCACGTTCTCCTTGGAGGACATGGATTTCTACATTAGTTTGACCATCGGCAGCTGTGGAGAAGACTTCAGATTTTTTGCTAGGAATAGTAGTGTTACGAGGGATGATCTTGGTCATAACGCCACCGAGTGTTTCAACCCCTAGAGAAAGAGGGCTGACATCGAGTAGGAGGATATCTTTAACCTCACCAATCAAGACCCCACCTTGAATAGCGGCACCAACAGCGACTACTTCATCAGGGTTAACACTTTGGTTAGGTTCTTTGCCAAGCAGACGACGGACTAGTTCTTGAATAGCAGGAATCCGAGTTGAGCCACCGACTAAAACCACTTCATCCAAAGCACTTTTATCAATTTTGGCATCACGGATGGCATTTTCTACTGGCAGACGACAACGTTCTATTAAATCTGAGCAGATTTCCTCAAATTTAGCTCTAGTGAGGGTTGTATCTAGGTGTTTTGGTCCATCTGCTGTTGCTGTGATGAAGGGGAGGTTAATTTCTGTCTGAGTAACGCTAGAGAGTTCTATTTTGGCTTTTTCGGCTGCTTCTGTCAGACGTTGTAGGGCTTGTTTATCTTGACGCAGATCAATTCCTTGGGCGTTTTTAAATTCTGTTGCCAGGTAGTCTACGATTTTTTTGTCAAAGTCATCTCCACCTAAGTGGGTATCGCCAGATGTCGCCAAAACTTCAAAAACGCCATCGCCTACTTCTAGGATAGAAACGTCAAAGGTTCCACCACCTAAGTCAAAAACAATGATTGTTTCATTAGTTTTTCTATCTAACCCATAAGCGAGAGATGCTGCTGTTGGTTCGTTGATAATACGTAGCACTTCGATCCCAGCTATTTTCCCAGCATCTTTAGTGGCTTGACGTTGTGAGTCATTAAAATAAGCTGGTACTGTGATCACTGCTTGAGTAACAGTTTCCCCCAGATATTTACTGGCATCATCAACTAGTTTACGCAGAACTTGGGCAGAGATTTCTTCTGGCGCAAACTGTTTGCCTTGTGCGGGACAGTCTAGTTTGACATTGGCATTGCCATCGCGCAAAACTTTATAAGGTACTTCGGTCACCTCATTGGTGACTTCATCGTATTTGCGTCCAATGAAGCGTTTTACAGAATAGAAGGTGTTTGGTGGGTTCATAACTGCTTGACGTTTAGCAATTTGACCGACCAGACGATCGCCATTTTTCGCATATGCCACGACAGATGGGGTAGTTCTAAATCCCTCGGCGTTAGCGATAACCGTAGGTTTACCTCCTTCCATGACAGCTACACAAGAGTTGGTGGTTCCTAAGTCTATTCCTACTACTTTTGCCATATTACTAAATTGACTCCCAATTACTATAAGGACTATTTTTGGGCTGGATGTTTTTCTCAGCTATATCTATAGTGCTTGGATTACCCCCTTCTTTGCTAGTGTAGTTTTCCGTACCTCTAGGCGTAATTACCATCCATAAGTAAGTTGAACAGCTTAACTCGGTACAAAATTTGGTTTAATTAATTCTCTTTAATTACTGATTTTTTATTAATCTTATATAATTTTGAGACCTGGTGTGAAAAAAGCGCTAAAATTAAATTGTTTTTTTAATCTTAGCAACGTCTAAAAACCTATTCCAGCCAAGAAAATAATATGAAATTCTTAAAACTATTCTACATAACAATAATCCAAAAAAGACTAAAATTATTCCCAATCGGAGTAATTTTATTAATTCTAGTTGGCTGTACACAGTCAACCCCCTTAGCCCCACTGAGAATCGGCACTAATCTCTGGCCAGGCTACGAAACCCTCTATCTAGCTCGTTCTTTAGGATACTATGAAGATCAACCAATAAAATTAGTAGACTATCCTTCCGGTACAGAAGAAGTACGAGCCTATCGAAATAAAGATATTGAAGGAGCAGGACTCTCGATAGATCAAGCTCTAGCTTTAGCAGCCACCCAAGGGGATCTGCGGATCATTGCTATTATGGATATATCTCAAGGGGGAGATGTAATACTAGGAAAGCCAGAAATAACCAGTATAAAGGCTTTAAAAGGAAAACGAGTGGGTGTAGAGGCAACAGCCTTAGGAGCCTTTTTTTTAGCTAGAGCACTAGAAAAAAATGGCATGACCCCTGAAGATATTAAAATAGTCTCCTTAGAACTGACCGAACATGAACGCGCTTATCAAGAAAATAAAGTAGATGCAGTTGTCACATTTGGACCACCTAGAGTTAGACTTTTAGAAAAAGGTGCCAAACTGCTCTTTGATAGTAGCCAAATTCCTGGGGAAATAGTTGATACTCTTGTAGTAAGTCAAGCAGCAATTAATAACTCTCCTGAAACAATACAACACTTGGTAGATGCGCGGTTTCGGGCTCTAAAATACTTGGCAAAAAATCCTCAAGATGGAGCTACTCGTATTGCACCTCGCACCAAGGTTAGCCCAAAGGATATTCTAGATGCTTTAAAGGGTCTTTATCAACCCAATTTACAAGAAAATTTACGACTACTTGATCAGAGTAATCCTTCCTTGGTAGAAGGGATGCGAAAACTGGTCAAAATCATGGGAAAAAACCATTTAATAGCCAAAGATATTGATCCTGCACTTATTTTAGAGCCTCGGTTTGTAAAAAATAGTAAAATGTGAAAATATGCAGAGGTTTCCTTTTCCCTTAAAGTTTTCCATTCCGATAATTTTAATCTTATCGGGTGGACTGTTAGGGCTGTTTTCCTTCCAGAGAGAAATTGCTGACAATTCTCAAAAGACAGAAAACATGACACAGAATTATGTTAGTAGTTCATCTAGTCGTACGGCAGGAATTTTAGACTATTTATTTCGTCAAAAAGATCAAGAAGAAGCAGAAAATGTCCTCAGTCAGTTGGGCAGTGATCCGAGTTTGAATTTGGCTTTACTGCTTGATGAGAAAAATTCTGTCTTGATGTCAAATCACTATGAACTACGCTTTCAGCCAGTTCAGAAGACGCCAGCGGATCAATACTCTAGTAGATTTGTCAAGGTACGCAGCCACAGAGCAGGAGAACTAATATTTTCGCAAGATAGAGACAAACTCATAGCTATCTATTCTGTACTTTTACCAGCTACCCCAGGAGAATTAAATACCTCAAAAATTGGCATTCTTTACCTAGAATATGACCTGAGGAGAGCCAAACAAGAGGCCTTAAATAACGCTTTAAATAAATCTTTAGTTCTGGGTGAATTATTGATGCTATTTTGCTTAGGACTGTGGGTTTTCTTTGAACGTACCTTAACTAGAAGGGTGACTCAATTAGTGTTGGTTAGTAATAGCTTGTCTGAAGGAAAATTGGATATAAGGGCTGGACTATCGGGTTCTGATGAAATTGCCCAAATTGCGGCTGCTTTTGATCGAATGGCAGAGAAAATTCAAGAAAATACTAGAGATTTAGAGGAAAGTGAAGAACGTTATAATCTGGCGGTATCAGGAACCAATGATGGAATTTGGGACTGGAATATACAAACAAATGCAGTTTACTACTCTCCTGTTTGGTTCAAAATTCTTGGTTATTCTGGCCCAGATAATTTACCCTCAGTAATTTTTACTGTTACTCAAATGATTCATCCTGAGGATCGCGATTCAGTCGAACAAGCAGTTCGAGATCATTTAATGGGGATGACTGAAGTTTATCAACATACTCACTGGATACAGCACAAAGATGGTCATTATATTTGGATCGCCTCTAAGGGAAAATGCTTATTAGATGAAGCAGGAAAGCCTTATCGCATGGTGGGAACCATTACTGATATTACGGAGAAAAAACAAGCCCAAGAAGAACTAAAAAAAGCTAAAGAGTCAGCTGAAATTGCTAATCAAGCTAAAAGTAATTTTCTCGCTAGGATGAGTCACGAATTACGTACCCCCTTAACTGCCATTCTTGGTTTTACTGATTTAGTTGCCCGAGATAATTCTCTCTCTAAAACCAATAAAAAATATCTAGAAACTATCAGTCGTAGTGGACAGCATTTACTCTCATTAATTAATGATATACTAAAAATGTCTCAAATTGAGGCAGGACAGATTACAATCAATAAAAACTCTTTTGATTTATATAGTCTACTTTACTTGATTCGAGATATGTTTACCCTCAAAATTGCGAGTAAAGGAATAGAGTTAAGACTGGAAATAGATCCCCAAGTTCCTCAATATATAGATGCCGATCAAGGAAAAATTCGACAAATTTTACTCAATTTAATCAATAATGCTGTTAAATTTACTTTAGAAGGTTATATTTTAATACTAGTTAGGGCAACAAAAGAAGCGTCAAACTGGGTTTTAGAAATGGAAGTAAAAGATACAGGCATAGGTATTCCTACTTCTGATTTCGATTTAATCTTTGAACCATTTAAGCAAACAAAACAAGGATATAATCAAGAAGGTACAGGTTTAGGTCTCTCAATTTCTCGCCAGTTTGCTCGTTTGATGGGAGGAGATATAACTGTAGAAAGTCTTCTGGGTCAAGGTTCAACTTTTTCTTGCTTCGTCCCGATAGTCGCTTCTAACAAAATCTCTACATCGCCAATTAACCAAAAAGTGCTTGGACTGCAACCAGGACAGGCTAGTTATCGAATTTTAGTAGTCGAAGATGTCTTAGAAAATTCTCAACTCATCGTCAAATTAATGGAGTCAATTGGGTTAAAAGTTGCGAGCGCCCAAAATGGTCTAGAAGCCATCAAGATTTGGCAGTCTTGGCAACCTCATTTAATCTGGATGGATATCCAAATGCCTAAGATGGATGGTTTTGAAGCAACTAGACAGATTAGGCTATCTCCTGAAGGAGAGAAAACAATCATTATTGCTTTAAGTGCCCATGCCTTTATCGAAGATGAAGCAGCAATTTTAAAAGCAGGCTTTAATGATTTTGTCTCTAAACCCTTTGCCAGAGAAACCCTTTTTAGTAGAATGGAATACTACCTAGGACTAAAATATATCTATTCTTCAGAATCAATAGCCGAACCTTATCTTAAAAAGAGTTCCTTTAATCACCTAAACGCTAAAGACTTAGAATGTATGGGAAAAGACTGGCTCCAACAAATGAATGAAGCAGCCATCCTTCTGGATGAAGTAAAATTACATAAATTGATATCTGAGATACCAGAAAGAAATCAGAAAATTAGCGACAATTTAAAAAATTTATTAAATGAATTCCAATTTGAAGAAATTATGAAACTCACGCAACCATCTTGATAAGCTAAAACGCATTTTAAATCTGACTTTTCACGGTATCTCTATTTTTGAGATAGAATCTACGAAAAATAGTAATAAGAGGTTAAAAAATGTTGGATTGGTGGATGAAAAACTTTGCTAGTTGTGACTTGGGAGACGAGCGTTTGAATGATCGAGCCTTTTTGATAGGCAAAGCTTTAAGTCAAGGATTTGGCAAAGCACTCTCTGAAGTATTTAAAAGTGCTGGTGAGTTAAAAAGAGCGTATGAATTTTTGCCAATTTGAAAACGGATTTTGCCAAGATAATATCGACACATTGTCAAATGACAATTGCCGCCACCCAGGAGTATAAAGTTATTTTAGCTGTAGGCGATACTACCTACCTTGATTATCGTGGAATAAAGGAAAAAAAGGAAGGGTACGGTCCAACCGGTAATGGTGGTAATGGCTTAATACTTCATAGTTCTCTAGCTGTAGAACCAGAAAAAGGACAGGCCATTGGGCTATTGTGGCAAAAACTTTGGAATCGCGACCACAAACCCAAACCACCTCAAGATGAAACGCCAGAAGAGAAAAAACAACGCAAAAAAAATACCAGAAAGGCTGCACGTCAAAGAGCTTTTGAGGATAAAGAATCTTATAAATGGGTAGAAGCGATTAACGAACTAGAAACAAAAGTAGAGGCTTCCACAAGGGTCGTTCATATCTTTGACAGAGAAGGAGATGTTGAGGATGCTTTTAACTACAGAAGTCGTAGACTCAATAGAAATGGCTGCGACTATTCTCAGATGGTATACCTATCGTTGGCGAATAGAGGAGTATCATAAGATCTTAAAATCAGGTTGTCAAGCCGAACAATATAGATTAGCTGCCGATGGTATGAAAACTCTCCGCCGGTTTTTTGAGTGTAATTGCGGTTGAACTCTTACAGGTAACTTATCTACATCGAACTGAACCAGATGCTCCTGCTATTTCTATTCTGAAACTTAAAAACCAAAACCCATGCGGACACTATACCCCTGGTTAAGCAAGCTTATCTGGTCTCAAATTGCTGTAATAGCCATAATCTGTCAGATAATCAAGAAGGTAACCTGTTAAAAGTGAGTTGAGTATGCCTAAAGCAATTTGGAATGGAGTAGTTTTGGCAGAGAGTGAAAAATGCCAAGTCGTGGAAGGAAACTATTATTTTCCTCCTGAGACAATTAACCGTGAGTATTTTGAAGCAAGTAATACTCATACTACTTGTTTTTGGAAAGGAGAAGCTAGTTATTACACTATCAATGTCAAAGGACAAAAGAATAGCGATGCAGCGTGGTATTATCCTAATCCTAAAGAAAAGGCAGCAAATATTAAAGATTATGTGGCCTTTTGGCGAGGAGTTAAGGTAGAGAGTTAGTGGACATTCACAATCTTAACTAATCCTCTTAGGGGTTATTCTTTTCTAGTATTTCTCTGGCTAAGGTGAGCGACTCTTGTACTGTATGTACTTTACCCTCTATATAGGCAATTTGCAACTCAGTCAATAATTTTCCTATCAAAGGACTAGGCTTGATCCCTAAATACTCTTGTAAATCATTACCTGTTACTAATGGTTTAGGATGAGCTAGAGGATCTTCTAGATTTAGATAACGCTCTAAGAGGGACATCATTTCTTCTGGAAAAATTTTAAAAATCAGACAAAGTAATGTCAGGATAACAAAAGAATCTTGGGTTTCTAAAAAGAGAAAATACTGTTCCCTAACTGTTAAAGAACTTGGATTTTCTTTCAAAAGATTAAATTTTTGTAGAGCGTTAATAATTAGTTTAATTTCTAAACGAGAAGCCTTAAGATTGAGCAATTCTGCTCCTGCTTTTGAAGGAGAGAGTAGAAGAGTGAATTTAGCTAAAGCCACACTCTCAGAAATATTCACTTTAAATTTACTATTAATTAAGGCGGCACAGTGATCAATTTCAGCTAATAAAGAGACACTCTCTGCTGTAGCATTAGGTAGCCAGCTTTCTAATATTTTATCCTGCCAAGCAACCTCTAACCAATAGCTACCTAGAGGACTAGATAAAAGATAATTCAGTTCAGTTTTAACCCTTTCTCCAGCAACTTTTTTTAATTCAGGAGCCAGTTCTTTTAAGGTTAATTGAGTGGTGCTTTCTAGAGTAAAGTTTAGTTGAGCAGCCTGTCGATATCCCCTCAATAGACGTAAGGGATCATCTTGTAAATTTCGTGCTGAAATCATGCGGATAACTTGGTGTTTTAAGTCATTTAACCCCCCAGTAGGATCAGAGATTTTTGCTTCCCTAAAACAATAGGCAATGGCATTAATTGTAAAGTCACGGCGCCAAAGATCTGCTTCTAAGGTTTCTCCTTCTTGTTGGGCAAAATCACAGGTTATCTGTGGAAAAACCACCCTAGCAATATATCTTTCTCGATCTAAAACCACAAAACCTGCTTGATAAGTTTTCGCTAAATGTTGTGCAACTTCTATAGCTTTTTGAGGGATAATAAAATCTAAATCTAGATAGTCTCTCTTGCGCCCTAGTAAAATATCTCTGACTGTTCCTCCCACTAGATAGCTCTCTAAGGGTAAACAGTTTAAGTCAAAAGGAACATATTGATCTAACCAAGTAGCGATAGTTTGAGACATCGAGGGAGTAGGGAACATATAGCGAAGAATTAGTAGTCTAGATGTCAGTAGTCTAGACTTGAGATAAGCTAGTATGACATACTTATATATCTAGAATATAACTAAGCGAGCTTCTAAATAATTTGTGTCGTAAGCTTTGGCTATAGGCAGTAATTATTTTAGATCCCCCCTAACCCCTAACCTCTAACCCCTATCAGCACTAGAATTTAACTTTTTCACCATACCCTAAATATTAATTAAAAACTATGTATATTGCTATCACAGCCCTAAAAGGTGGAGTCGGGAAGACTACGACAGCTATTCACTTAGCAGCTTATTTTGAAGCCAAAGCGCCAACATTACTGATAGACGCTGATCGTAACCGTTCGGCGATTATTTGGTCTAGAGAGGATAAATTACCTTTTTTTGTAGCTTCACAAGCAGGCGCAACCAATTTAATTAAAAAGTATACTCATTTTATTGTAGATACAAAAGCTAGACCTGAACCAGAAGAATTAAAAGATATTGCTGAAGGGAGCGATTTATTAATCATTCCGACAACCCCTAATCATTTAGATATTGATGCTACTTTAAAAGCAGTTGAATTATTACAAGATCTCAAGGCTAATTTTAAGATTCTGTTAACTAAAGTAGATGGAAGAACGAAAAATGGACGGGAAGCTAGAGATATTTTACAAGAAAATAATCTTCCCGTCTTTAAGTCAGAAATTCCGCTTTTAGTTGCCTTTGAAAGAGCCTCACAAAAGGGCGTTATTATCAAGGACTATAGTGATTCTAGATCCAAATCAGGTTGGTCAAGTTATCAAGCAGTTGGTCAAGAGATATTTAATTAACAGCCACTTTGACAACTTTATTTTTTTCTGCTTCTGCTTTAGGTAAGACAACATTCAAGATGCCATTTTTATACTCAGCAGAGACTTTGGTGTTGTCTATACGACCAGGGAGAGGTATTACGCGGCTAAACTTACCATAGCGGAACTCAGTTTGCGTAACGCCATCTTTTTCAGTTTTAGTTTCCGACTTGCGTTCACCTTTGACAGTGAGAGAATCTTCTGTTGCTTCAATATCAAAGTCTTCAATTGCTAGTCCTGGAACCTCTAATTTTAGATGGATGGCTTCTGCAGTTTGAGTCATTTCAGCCGCAGGAATAAAGCTCAAACCATTTTTGGGTACAGGATTAGTTGAAGATGGTATTAACAAATCGAATAGACGGTTCATGTCTCGTTGTAGAAGGTCAACTTCTTGCAGGGGATTCCAACGTGCGATAGCCATAAAATTCTCCTTGTAGTTAAGTTAAAGAATGGTTAACAGTTGAGTTAGAGAGTTATTCTTTTTTTCTCCTCTCTACTATTAACAATAAGATAAAAAAGTGGTAAGTGAAAATACGGTTTTCTGCCCATTGTTAGGCGGGATTACCCCACTTTTAAGCTAATATTCTCAAAACCCAAAAAAGAGATCATTCTACCTCCCCAAAACGATAGCCCTTCCCATAGACAGTATGAATAAGAGGGGTTTCATTGTTTAACTCTATTTTGCGACGTAAGAGGCGAATAAGGGCAGCCAGAACATTACTATTAGGGGTTTCGGGGTTGGTTCCTCCCCAAAGATGCTGGTATATTTCCTCATGGGTTAATAACCGTCCAGGATGCTGCATAAAAAGAGCTAGTAGAGAGATTTCCTTTTCTGAGAGTCCAATAGCTTTCCCTTGACGATAGACTAACTGATTTTCAGTATCTAATTCTAAATCAGCTACCTTGAAACGGGCTAGAATGGGTGAACGTCTCAACAAAGCTCTTACTCTCGCTAAAAGTTCCCTCAGTTCAAAGGGTTTAACTAGATAATCATCTGCCCCCGCATCCAAACCCATCACCCGATCATCTAGGGTATCTTTAGCAGTCAGAAAGAGAACCGGAGTAACCTTTCCAGCAACACGTAAAGACTGACATATTTCTAAACCAGAATGATGAGGTAACATCCAGTCTAGGATGAAGAGGTCATATTCTTGTGTTTGGGCTAAATTTAACCCAGCCTTTCCATTATCTGCCACATCCACACTATAACCCTCACGTGAAAGGATATGACGCAAAGGGTCACTCAATTCTATTTCGTCATCAACCAAGAGAATACGCATCAGATTAGGTAAAATTATTAATAGAAGCCCTCTTATCTATAATTGCATGTTGACTGTTGCTATGCCCAAAGGGGCTTTACTCATTGATAGTATTAAACTCTTTCAAAAAATTGGTCTAGATTTTAGTTTGCTCCTAGAACCTAGTAATCGTCAACTCCAGATCACCGCTCCCACCAATAATGCCAAGGCACTACTAGTTAGAGCACAAGATGTCCCCGTCTATGTGGAATATGGACAAGCACAAATAGGTATAGTCGGCTATGATGTTCTCCTAGAAAAAAAAGCAGCAGTTGCACAATTACTAGACTTAGGTTTTGGTACTTGTAGAATGTCAGTGGCAGTACCAAAGTCTAGTCCCTATAGACGATCCCAAGAATTACCTCCCCATGGTCGTGTAGCTTCTAAGTTTGTCCACTGTGCCAAAGAATATTTTGATAATTTAGATTTACCAATAGAAATCATTCCCCTTTCAGGTTCCGTAGAACTAGGACCGATTACAGGGATGTCAGAAGCCATTGTAGATCTGGTCTCTACTGGAAAAACACTCAGAGAAAATGGTTTAATTGAAATAGATGTTCTATTTAATAGTACAGCACGTTTAATTGCCCATCCCCTCAGTTATCGTTTAAATTTAGATCATCTCTCAGACTGGATCAGTAAGCTAGAAAAAGCTATCTAAGACACACTTAAATGAGATTTAATTGAATCTTTAACTATTTCCTATTCCCTTATTAAAAGTGATCAAATCAACTAAAAAAGTTGCCAGGGAAAATGATTGGAGACTCTTTTTGAGACTTCTTCCCTATCTGCGACAGCATCGGAAAGTTCTTATCATGTCGATTATTTTACTAATCCCTCTCTCTTTAGCTAATGCAGTTCAACCGTTGATTATTGGCGAGGCTATTTCTTTTTTACGCCAAGAAAAAACTTGGTCTTTCTTAGCAGGAAAAACTATCCCTGAAGCAATTAATATTCTTTCGGGGTTGTTATTAGTAACAATCATTGTCCGTCTTTGTTTTGCTGCTTATCAAGGTTTTTTGGTTCAGAAAGTAGGGCAACAAATCACAACCGAAGTCAGAGAGGATCTTTTTGATCATGTAACCCATCTTTCCTCGCGCTTCTTTGAAGCAACTCCTGTCGGTAAACTAGTAACTAGAATTACTAGTGATGTAGAAGCTTTAGGAGATGTTTTCGCTAGTGGTGCTATAGGAGTCCTCAGTGATGTTATATCTATGTTGATGTTACTAGTGGTCATCTTCCTAACACAGTGGCAATTATCCTTAATGTTATTGTTGATGCTAGTACCTGTCACAGTCTTAATTGTCTATTTTCAACAAGAATACCGCAAAGCCAATTATCAAGTTAGGGAGGAACTCTCTAAACTTAACTCGATGCTACAAGAAAATATTGTAGGCATCAATATAGTCCAATTATTCAAGAGAGAAAGATATAACGCCGAGATCTTCAACGCAACTAACCTTAAATATCGTCAAGAAGTAGATCGGACTATCTTCCATGACTCAGCAGTCTCAGCTACCTTAGAATGGATATCTCTAGTCGCTATTGCTGGAGTTCTTTGGTTAGGCGGTATTTTTATACTAAATAAACAATTAGAATTTGGGGTTCTCTCTGCTTTTATTCTTTTTGCACAGCGACTCTTTAACCCTTTAAGACAATTTGCTGATAAATTTACCATGTTTCAGGCTGGTTTTACAGCTATTGAACGAATCACCGAATTAATGGAAGTTCCTATAGAAATAAAGGACAATAACTCAAATTACATTTTAGAAACTACTACCAAACACAGAGGAGAAATACGGTTTGAAAATGTTTGGTTTGGTTATAAACCTGATGAATATATTCTCAAAGGACTCAGTTTTACCCTCTCCCCAGGAGAAAAAGTCGCTTTAGTTGGACCAACAGGTGCGGGGAAAAGTTCCATCATTCGTCTTCTCTGTCGCCTCTATGAACCAAATCAAGGCAGAATATTAGTCAATGGACTCGATATTCGAGATATTCCAAGCGCTCAACTGAGAAATTATATAGGGGTCATTTTACAGGAGAGTTTCCTTTTTGCAGGCAACATTAACCGTAATATCACTCTAGGCGAAACCTACTCTGATGAAGAAATCCAAGAAGCAGCTAGAATTACAGGAATAGACTCTTTTATTGCTGAACTTCCCCAGGGTTATGAAACTCTTCTCAGGGAGAGGGGGACTAATCTCTCAGCAGGACAAAAACAACTTTTAGCTTTTGCTAGGGTAGCTATTCGTAAGCCCAGTATTTTGGTCTTAGATGAGGCGACAGCCAATTTAGATGTCGCCACTGAGTGGTCTATTCAAAACGCCTTAGAACACCTTCTAGAGGGGAAAACAGCAATAATTATTGCTCACCGTCTCTCTACTATTCGCAATGTGGATAAAATTCTCGTTCTCAAACGTGGCGAATTAGTAGAATCAGGAACACATGAAGAACTCTTAAAACTACAAGGACTCTATGCTAGTCTCTATCATCTACAACTTTTAGGTGGTTGAGCCGATAATCTAAAACCCCACCCTTATAATGCCTTCTCCTTTTCCAGGAATGAATCCGTATTTAGAACATCCTTCCCTATGGGCAGGAATCCATCATCGGTTAATTACTGCAATCGCCAATGATCTCGCCCCTAAGGTTCGACCTCAGTACATCGTAGCGATTGAAGAGCGTGTATATGATGTAACGGGAGATCTAGCTTTGTTGGTGGGTATCCCTGATGTCTCTGTGCAAAGTTCGCTTTCTTTAGCTAAACCGACTGAAGCCAATCTTACGGTTACCCCAACAACCCAGAGTGTCGATGTCTTGCTACCTTTACCAGAGATTCTCACAGAAGCATACCTAGAAATTCGTGCGGTAGACACCGAGGAAGTCGTGACCATTATTGAGGTGCTTTCGCCAAAAAATAAACAGGTGGGAATCGGGCGATTACAATACGAAACAAAGCGGTTAAAAATCTTGGGTAGTCTAACTCATTTTATAGAAATTGATCTCCTGCGTCAGGGAAATCCTATGGCTATGGTCGGAAATTTTGTGCCAAGTCACTATCGAATCTTGGTCAGTCATAGTGAAACTCGTCCAAAGGCTCAACTTTATGGTTTTAATTTGCCAGATCGGATTCCTGTATTTACTGTGCCCTTAAAAACTAATGATCCAGAACCCCTAATCAACCTAAAGTCATTACTAGATGAGATTTACGATCAGGGGAGCTATGACTTAAGAATTGATTATAGCCGTCCCCCAATTCCTGCTTTGTCAGAACTTGATTTAGTTTGGCTCAATGAGATTCTATTATCTAACTAACTGGTCTAAATAGTATATATTTTAGATCTCCCCTAACCCCTCTTAATAAGGGGGGAACTAGAAACTAGTACTATTATGGGCAAAACTACCCGTATGCTTTAGGATTGCTATATGTGGAATATGTGGAATACTAGAATCAATTGAGAATCTGGTAAAAATCTAACATGGCTAATTTTTCTCTAGAACCGTTACAAGTGACTTCTCGTAAAGATGCCTTTATCTCCTATAGCCGAGGTGATAGTCTAAATTTCGCTATTAAACTCCAAGAAAAATTAACAGAAAAAGGCTTTAAGGTCTGGTTTGATAAACAGGATATTGCACCTAGTGTAGATTGGCAAGAAGCCATATATCGGGGGATAGAATCAGCCGATAACTTCATTTTTATTATTGCAACTAAATCAGTTAAATCTCCCTATTGTGGTTTAGAAATTGAGAGAGCCATTAAATATAATAAAAGGCTGATTCCTCTAGTTCATCTAGAACCTCACGAATGTTGGGAGCTAATTCCTCCTGACCTTAGTAAAATTAACTATATTTGGTTTCGAGAAGACCAAGATAATTGGGATGAATCTTTCAATCGCTTACTCAGTTCTCTTGACCAACATAAAGATTATCTGGAGCTTCATACTGACCTATTACTTCAAGCTTTAGAATGGGAAAAAAATCAGAAACAGACCAATTATCTCTTAATTGGGGAAGAGAGAAATAAAGCCCAAGCCTGGTTAAAGCAAAAATTTAGTGAAGAATTTCCAATAATTCCTACAGATTTACACTGTGAATTTATTAGCGAAAGTCTCAAAAATGCTAATAACTTAATGACCCAAGTTTTCTTAGCCTTTTCCGAACAAGATGAAGAGATAAAGGAGAAAATACGGAAAATACTACTCAGAGAAGGCTTGACAATTTGGACAAATAAGACAGATATCAAGGCTGGCAAGAAATTTCAAGAAGCCATCAAAAAAGGAATAGAAGGAGCCGATAATTTTATCTATTTAATATCTTCTTCTTCCTTAAAATCAGAATACTGTCAGCAAGAATTAGACCTGGCTTTTTCCTATAATAAGCGCATTATTCCCCTGTTGATTGAATCGCTGGAGCCTGACTTAATACCATCTAGCTTAAGAGGATTACAATTTATAGATTTTACAGCCGATTATACCTCAAGTGTATCTAAAATATTAGGGCAATTAAAAAAAGAACCCTCCTATTATGAGAAACAGAAAATACTCTTAGTCAAGGCTTTGAAATGGGCCAGTCAAAATCAGAATCGAAGTCTCTTATTAAGAGGCTATAACCTCCAGCAGTTTGAAGCTTGGTTAAAGGTAGCTCAAAAAAGAGAAGACTATCCTCCCTTAGCTTTACAAGAAGAATTTATTACAGCCAGTCAAAACAAGTCAGAAGAGACCTCATTAGATGTCTTTATCTCCTATTCTAGAGCCGATTCAGACCTAGCCCGTAAGATAAATGATGAATTGCAAGAAGTAGGTAAAACGACATGGTTTGACCAGGAAAGCATTGCTACAGGAGATGATTTTAAGGTAGAGATAGAGCGAGGTATAAAAAATTCCGATAACTTTGTCTTTATCATCTCCCCTAAATCAGTTAATTCTCCCTACTGTGTAGAAGAAGTAGAATATGCCCAGAAATTAAATAAACGCTTTATTACAATTTTATATAGAAAACTCTCAGAAGAAGATAAAAAAAATCTGCCCCCAGCATTAGGGACTTGCAATCTAAAGAAATACCATTTAAACTGAAGTAAGACGAAATTTTAGAATCCTATTGTGGCACGTTTAAAAATAGAACTAGATGAACAAATCAAAGATACTCTCCTTGATGCTTCTATC
>Ga0209085_1000726_pt1 | contig 23151 bp, 19 predicted proteins | sample C_131016_EF_Meta_FD_187310 | JGI IMG/M metagenome (GOLD analysis project Ga0209085, IMG submission 187310) | Freshwater microbial communities from Lake Croche, Canada to study carbon cycling - C_131016_EF_MetaG (SPAdes) (version 2) | ecosystem: Environmental > Aquatic > Freshwater > Lake...
CTTGAAGTATCTCGGATGGTGAAATCTTTGGAGTAGTCAGATTCAGTTCTTTTAGTTGCATGGGCTGCTGAAATAAATACAGATAACTCCTAATTTACCCTAAAAAGGACTAAACCGAACAGTATTGAGTGCTTTCTCTTTGGTTGCTTTGCCTAGTTTCGCTGCAAGTTTGAGAATTTCCCCTGGAATGTTGAAATTTATAGTAAGACTATTAAGTAGAATGCCTGAGCTGATTATCCCTTATTTGATTACTATGGGAATCACCTTTACCATTACACAGGACTTGCAAACATCCGCAACAATACCTATTGTTCTTTTTATCCTTTTATGTATTTTTCATGCCTGTACGGGATAAGTCAATACTAAGAACATAACGAAAAGATTTTAGCTCTGTGTAGGATTTTTCAAACAAAAAAGACAATATGTTAAAAAAAATTTACAATTGCTAAAACTTTTAGCTAGCATAGACTACAGCAAATTCTATAAAAAAGCTTAAATATTTTATTTGCTGTATCTTTAGTAAGAATTATCCGCTAATATTAAATCTATAGACAATGTTACTACAAAACATCTATGGCAGTAAAGTACTGGCAAGCTAAAATCTGGGGCATACTACATGACCCTCTATATGTACCCATAGTAAACGCATTACAGGAAAGAGATAGCAACCTCTTAACAGAGTTAGGGTTAACTGGAGAATCACTCAAAGAGTTCCAAAACAAAATTAAACTTGCATCCAATATCACCTCAGCTAGTGACCATAGCGCAGTACAAGGGATAAAAAACAGTCAAATAGAGGATCTCAAGATATCTCATCTGTTATCAGGTGCCAAACTTCCCCTAGAACTTTCCGAAAAAGAACAAAAAAGACTAATAGATGAACGTAGTCAATACCTACAAGAACAAGCAGCAGAAATCATTAAAGATTTCTCCATCTCTATCAATGATAATAATAATGATTGGGAACCAGAAAAGGTCAGAAAGCTAAAACGTGTTTTCTGGTGGTTATGGCGTTGTCTTCCTGAAGCTACCATCAAAGCTTATGGGAAGCAGCAACAACTACTAATACCTGCAGATCCCAAATTTCCTGATAGTTCAGTCTGGAGTAATTCTAGCCTAACTGCAGCCGTTACAGGAGCATTAGTTGGCTACAAAGAAGACAAAGAAGATAAAAAAGATACAGTCCCATCTCATCCATATTTAGTCAGCTTCACCTTCTCCCCCATTCAAGAACTCATCAAAGCTAGTCGGAAAATGCGGGACTTTTGGGCAGGTTCTTGGTTATTACATTACCTCTCAGCTACAGTATCTTGGAAACTAGCTCAACAATATGGACCAGACTGTTTACTCTATCCTAACCTCTATCAACAGCCCTTAATTGATAATTGGCTCTTAAAAGACTATCCAGACTTCAGCAAGTGGTTCGATAAACCCTCAGAACGCTCTCTCTTAACAGCAGGTTTTCCCAATGTTATAGTTATCATCCTACCAGGTGATAAAGTCCAAGATGCCATGCAGACAGCAAAAAATGAACTTCTCCAAGCATGGCGGAACTTAGGACAAGACGTATTAAATGAGTTACAAAAAGAAAGACATTGGATGACAAACCTTAAACCTGAGAGTAGAACTTGGAAGGGATGGTTAGAGTCGCAATGGCAGACCTACTGGAGTGCGGTGCCTATTGGGACAAAAGAACAAGACTTGGAAACAAAGAACATTGATCAAGCTTGGATCGATCTACAAAATAAAGCCTATGATTTAGTAGAAGATAAACAACTCCTACTAAAAGCAGAAAGAGAATTTTTTGCATCTGTAAAACCCGAGATTAATATAGGTTCATGGTGGGCGAATATCTTCGATCAAACCCGTCTAGCAGTAGCAACCGTTAAAAATGCCAGAGACTGGGAAATACCCACAGCCTTCGGTCCCCGTTCCACAGTTTCAGGACTAGGACCTGTAGTCCATTTACCTGAGATCAACCCACATAATAACTCTCAAAAAGATTGGGTAACAGAAGGGAATACTAAAAAATATTGGAAACGTCACGCAGGACTCTTTGATGGGATAGAACAGCTTAATGCTACAGAAACCCTGAAAAGAGGACTACATCAAATTCTGCCTAAGTTACTAAACCTGACTGAGCATAAAACTACTGAGAATAAAATTACTAAGCTTAGTGCATCCTACCCTGACTTAACAGTAGGAATAGCAGGATATCTTCAAAGTAGAGGTGTTCAAGAACTAGAGGCTTTTCATAAAGTTTGTAAAGCCATAAAACAAAAACTGCTGGATGATCAAAGACCTATACCTGATGCAGCTATACAAGCTTGGGGGATACCCTTTATTGATGAACATACAAACTCTCAATATACAGACTATCATCCACGCTTATTAAATGCAGGCTGGTTAGTAGAAGAATTAGAGATTGAGAAAGAAGAGATCCCAACTTACAGAGGTGAGTTACAGAAACTAATTGACACTTATTACCCCAAAAATAACCCCACCGACTGGTATGTCTTAGCTGCAGGAGATGGAGATGGGATGAGTGACTGGTTAAAGGGAACAAAAATGCAACCCTATAGTAATTATATTGCCGAAGGGTTAAAAACTAATACAAGTGAGCAATTCAAAGCCTTTTTAACATTACACAAAAGAATGGGACCATCTACCCATAATGCCCTAAGTCGCGCTCTTTTGGACTTCTCTAACCAGTTAGTCCCCTACCTAACAGAGACCCGATATGCAGGACGCTTAATATATGGTGGAGGAGATGATGTTTTAGCCTATACCAACCTTTGGGAGTGGGATAGTTGGTTATGGGACATTAGACAGTGTTTTAAAGGAGATAAAGATCCAGGCAAAGAGTTTGAAAATACAGGCGACTATTGGAAATGGAACACAAAAGATAAGCCTAAAAATCTCGCTAATAGACCACTTTTTACAATGGGAAGTCAAGCCACAATTAGCTTTGGTATAGTCATCGCACATCATTCAGTACCGCTTGCTATTGCACTAGAAAATCTTTGGGAAACTGAAGGAGAAGCCAAGAAACATAAATCCCTGAATGGAACAGAAAAAGATGCCTTGCAAGTTAGAGTAATTTATGGTAACGGAAACACCTTAAAAGCCACCACAAAATTTGATGTATTTGATAAGTGGAAAAAACTCATCAACTTCACATTAGACCCAGAAAAGACCATTGTTGACCTAGAAAGTAGCCTTTTTGAACAAGCAGCTATGATTTTAAATCAACACCCTATACCCTGTAAAGAGGCTATCCAACCTTGGGTAAATGCCTTTTGTAGTCGAAGAGAACAACTAAAAAATGAGGCTGTAAAAGCCCAATTTCCAGCAGAATTAGCTAATTTTCTAGAATCTCTTTGGTATGTATCTGATATAAAATATGAGAAAAAAGAGCCTACAAAAATCAAAGAAGACACCTTCAATCAAGAAGCACAAAACTGGTTTAAACTAGCGGCTTTTATCATGCGTACTCGGAAGATTGACATAAAGGGAGTAGCCTAATGCACTGGTATAAAATCACACCACTTGATGTTTTACTTTTAAGGGATGCCAAACCCTTTACACCAGAAGAAAGAGCCTGGGCAGGGAGTGTTTTTCCTCCTAATGGACATACCATAATTGGGGCATTAAGGACATTATTTAATGACAATAAAGAGCTTAAAATGAAGGGGGTATTCTTCTGTTATAACAACACTCTTTATCTTCCCCGTCCCTTAGGTTTTATGAGCGGAAAACCCTTAATTCCCTTACCTTGGAAGCCAGAATTAGCGCTCAATCATGCTATGTGGGATGAGAGAAAACCAGCACCTTTAACAACGGAAAAACTTGAAAAAGCGGAGAGTAAAAAAGACAAAAAAGATACCAGACAATACCTACCTTTTGAGGTAATTATAGAATATCTTAAAACGGGAAAAATTGAGGAGGAAGCATGGAAAGTTAGTGAGGATATAAAAGGAGAAGATCAACCTTGGAAAGTTGAAACACGCTCACATAATACCCTACAAGAAGGAACCAGACAAGTTAAAGAAAGTGATGGCTATTTTGTAGAAAATGCCATCAGAATGTTATCAGGTTGGTCTTTAGCCATAGGACTAGAAATAGGAGAAAAAATAGGAGAAAAACAAAAAATAAAAGACTACACTACAGTCCGTTTAGGAGGTGAAGGACATCATGTAATTATAGAGAAATGTGATGAGTTAAAAGACCAATGGGAGAAGTTAGAAAAGCTTTCAAAAAATAACTTTGAAAAAGGCGGTAAATCGATTGCTTATTTAGTTACACCAGGAGTCTTTGAACGCACACACAAAGATAAAGGAGCCGTATGTCGTCCCTATCCTTGGGAGTGGAAGGTATCTTATAAACAGGAATTAGTAAGTATAGTCACAGATAGGGCAGTACCTATTAGTTGCCGTATTCAAACTCAAACTGAAAAAAAACAAAGCATTCCTGCCCCGCAAGTATTTGCTGCTCCACCTGGGAGTATGTATTATCTAAACCAGCCCCAAAAACTCTTTCAAGAGGGAGAAACTGCTCCCGAAAAAGTTAAACGCTGGCGTAACCTTGGCTATTCTGAATTACTGTGGATATCTTATTAGGAGAATTACCATGATTAACAAAGTCCATATCTATCTTTTATCCCCTCTCCATACTGGAGGGACAACCCAAGAAGGTAACTTAGTTGGTATTGCACGCGAATCTCATACTAACTTACCCTATATTCCTTCAAGTACAGTGCGGGGAAAACTGAGATCACTAGTTAAAGATAAAGTGAAAAAAGATAAACTTTTTGGACCTGATTTAGAAGGAAGATCTACCTTAGAACAGGGGAATATCTGGATAGGAGATGGTTCTATATTATGGCTCCCTGTCCCATCTTTAAGTCATGGCGTTGTCTGGATTACCTCTCCCTTATTACTGCAACGTTGGGCACGTTTACAAGATAAGTTCTCAACTGAATTACCAAAAGAATATAGTTCAACAATTACAGGCAGTAAAATCTATCTCAAAGATGCCATTATTCCAAGTGAGACATTAAAAACATGGGCTAATCCAGAAAAATTCATTCCCCATGATTCATTAATCATAAGCAGTATTAAAAACCGACTGGTTTTACCAGATCAACACTGTGCAACTTTAATTCAGATGAGTTTATGGAGACAAGTAAAAATTAAACTAGATGAAAATAAATCTGTAGATGGAGGTTTTCGTTATGAAGAGGCAATACCTCCCGATACATTGATGTATTTTACTTGGGGCTTAACCTCGTTAGCTAATGGGAAAGGAGAAGAATCTGCTAAAGATTTTCAAAGCCTTTTAGATGGTAACAGTATCTTACAAATTGGCGGACAAGAAAGCCTCGGTCGCGGTTTTGTACAAAGCTTTTCAATTAAAAAAGAGGTGTAATAATGGTAACGGTATTTGATCCACGCACAATAAGCAGTCCTGTCTGTACAGCCTTACAGAAGTTACGTAGTAAGAATGAAGGTGATAATGAGAAACTGAAAGAACAGAAAAATCAAGCTCTAGAACTCTATACCTATCTCTCAACTTGGGGAATGTTACGCCTAAAAGCAGAAGAACAAGCATTAAGTAAAGATGGTAAAAAAGAAATAGTTAAAGAGTATTTTAAATGCCTAAAGGAGCTTTCTAAAGTTGACAACCTAGTAGGTAATGAAGGCTTAAACACCTTAAAAGGTCTTTCAGTTGATGACTATTTAGGCTTAACAGGATTAGGTTTACAAGTAGCAGAAGAGTTCAGTTTTTGGGCAAATGCTATCTATCACGATGTAGATAAAAAAAAGGAGATAATTTAGATGGCTACTCCTCCTGTTAAAAAGAAATTACCCGATGTAAAACATTCTTCTACAACTCCCACTAAAGCTGCTGGAGGTCCTGTTCATCCTCATCCTCCTGTTGTCGGGGGTGGGGGTGGGGGTGGTCATGGTGGTCATGGTGGTCATGGTGGAGGTGGAGGTGGTCATGGTGGAGGTCATGCTGGTAAACCATCCCCCTGGTTAGACCCACAGAACGAACCTAAACCCGATAAAACAGCCAGTTTTGTAGAATACCTGCGCTGGATGCGTGAATATAACCATCCACATAGAGATGGCACAAAAATAGAAATTCTGGATAAAGCACAGGAAAAAGCCGACTACCGAGAACGCCTGAAACAATTACACAAAAGAACTAGGTTAATTGCAGGAAAAGAAAATACCTTCTTAGTTAAATGCTCTTGGCGTATTAGGGTAGGTGGTCATAGAGGACCTGAAAGTATCTTACTACCTGCTTTTGATGCTTTAGGAATGCCCTATATTCCTTCGAGTACCCTGCGAGGAGTAGCCAGAACTCAGGCCATTAGGGAAATAATGGCTAATCAAAATATAGTCGGTAAAGAAGCGAGGAAAAAAGCTTGGGAAGAGGCAGAGAAAAAAATAGCCCCCTATTTTGGAGATATCAACACTAAAAATAAAGCAGACTTGCAAGGTAAAGTAATCTTCTTTGATGCCTATCCTTTAGCCGATGATGAGGAGAAATCTGCGGGTTTATCAATGGATATGGCTAACAATATCTGGCAGTGGGAAGGTGAGCAACTCAAATATAGTCCTAATCCTAATATATTTTTCTCCCTCAAAGAACCAGTTTTTTGTATCGGCTTACGTTTAGCTAGTAATTGTCAAGATCCTGCTGTTTTAGAGAAGGTTAAACAGTGGCTAATTTTGGGGTTACAGTCTGGTGTCGGTTCTCAAGTAAATACGGGTTATGGCGAACTATTAATAGAAAATCCATCTAAACCCACCGAAGAGTTCTTAAGGGTTAAATTCACTCTAGAAGGACAGTTAATTCATGGTGCTCAAAAATTTACACAGTGGACTCAGAATAGGACTGGTCAATGGCAAATGAAAGGTAAAGCAGAAGCAGAAGTGCGTTCTATTGCCTTTAAATCAATGTTACGTTACTGGTTCAGAGCTTTTGCTTTAGGGGTTTTATCTGTTCCTGAAGTCAAAATATGGGAAGCTCAGTTATTTGGTGCTATAGAGCCTCAAAAAAGAGGTTGGGTCAAGTTTGAGATAGTTAATGGGAAAGTCACCCAAGGAGAACCTAAAGGTAAAAATGATCCTTGTGGTAAAGAAGTAGGCACCCTAACTTTAGCCTATTCTCCAGCACTTCCTACAACTTATCACACTAATATCGAAACTCTTTTTAAAAGTCTGACTTGGCTGATGTTTCATTTAGGAGGCATTGGACAGGGTGCCAGAAGACCTTGTTATTCTAGACAAAATAGACCTAATGCCCCCTGGTTTCGTGGTTCAACTTTTTCTATCCAAAGAAACGATCCTTACTGGAAATTACCAAGTACAGTACAAGAATTCAAACAACTTTTCCAACAGAGATTAAATGAATTCTATACATCTCTCGCTCAAATTACTAGTATAAATATAGATCCTAGTAATCTAAAGACTTTAGGGACAGTGAATCAAACAACTTGGCGTGAAGCTATAGACCAGAACTGTAGTATAGTAGTCTGTTCTGGCAATGCAACAGCTTCTAATAAACCTTATGCCTTGTCTACTCTGCATTCTCCCACTTTCAACCCTGGCGGTAATTATAATCCTAACCTTTGTGGGAGTGTTCAAGGTGTAGTTAAACCATCCCCTGTTTGGATCTCTGATCTAGATGAGTATCAAGTTGTAACTGTCTTTGGGGCTACTGCTAATCCACGTCAACAATACTTAACAACACTAGAAGATAATGCCCAAAAATATGATCAAATCTTCCCTTTAGTACCTTAAATAAAAATCCTAAAAGATAATTATATGTCACCAAAACCCTTATTTGTCCTTTCCCCATGTGGAACCAGTCTGTTAACTAATCAAGCGCAAGATGCTGCTGAAAGAAAATTAGTAAGTAGCTATGCTAACGCTAAAAACCCTAACGAGATACCCTCAGAAGATTTAACAAAACTCGAATCACTCATCAAACGAGTAGAAGAACAGATAGTCCAAGCTGATCTCAACTTAGCTTCTAAAATGTCAGCAGAGTTAAACGGGATTATCAAACTTTATGAGGGTCAATTTAACAATAATCGGGATCAACATTATCTAATAAGCACTGATACCTGGTTAGGCGAGAATACGGCAAAACTAGTAGAGAAATGGTTAGAAACTAAGAGGTTAAATGTTCAGGTAAATCGTCAAACATATCTACAAACCAAAGATATCACCTCTTTTCAATTTGCCTTATCAGAGATTGTCGGTTGGTGTGAAGAGACATTACGAGGTTATCAACCTAGCTATCATATTGTTTTTAATCTAACGGGGGGTTTCAAGAGTGTACAAGGTTTTCTGCAAACCTTAGCCACTTACTATGCAGATGAAACTATCTATATTTTTGAAACTGCTAATGATCTTCTCCGTATTCCTCGTTTACCTGTAGAGATAGTACCGGAAGAATCTGTGCGGGAAAATCTGGAAATATTCCGTAGATTATCAATGAATTTATCTACTGCAACAACTACTAGTATTCCAGAAACTTTAGTTATGAAAATGTATGGTAAAATCGACTTATCTCCTTGGGGAGAACTCGTCTGGAATAACACAAAATCCAAAATCTATGGAGAAAAACTATATCCTTCTCCAAGTAAACTTTTAGAATATGGTCCAAACTTTAAGCGGAGTGTGGAAGGAATAGCATCAGATCGTTTAGTCTTAGTTAATAGTCGTATTGATCAATTAGCTAAATGTTTAGAAGAAGACGGTAATTATAATCCTAGCACTCTCGATTTTAAACAACTCAGGAATAACCCTTGTCCACCATCCACACATGAACTAGATGCTTGGGCAGACGGAAATGCACAAAGAATTTTTGGACATTATGAGGGGAATATTTTCATTTTAGATAAACTCGGTCTACATCTCCGCTAAAGCTAATAGAAATACAAATAAGGAGATAATTAAGATGGCTACTCCTCCTATTAAAAAGAAAATACCTGATGTAGTAAAATCTTCTCCCACTCCTATTAAAGCTGGAGGAGGTCCTATTAAGCCTCCTCCAGTTGTTGGGGGAGGTCCTGTTAAGCCTCCTTCTGTTGTTGGTGGGGGTGGTGGGAAACAACCTAAACCCTCCCCTTGGTTAGACCCACAGAACGAACCTAAACCAGATGTAACAGCTAGTTTTGTAGAATACCTGCGTTGGATGCGTGAATATGATCATCCACATAGAGACGGGACAAAAATAGAAATTCTGGATAAAGCACAGGAAAAAGCAGACTATGGAGAACGTTTAAAACAACTTAATGAACGTACAGAACTATTAGCCAGAGGGGGTGTGACTTTCTTAGTTAAATGTTCTTGGCGTATCAGGATAGGTGGTCATAGAGGTCCTGAAAGTATCTTAATACCTGCTTTTGATGCCTTGGGAATGCCCTATATTCCTTCAAGTACCCTGCGAGGAGTAGCCAGAAGTCAGGCTATTAGGGAAATAATGGCTATTGACAATATATCGTGGAAGGATGCAGAGAAAAAAATAGCCCCCTATTTTGGGGATATCAACGCTAAAAATAACTTACAAGGTAAAGTTATCTTTTTTGACGCTTATCCTTTAGCTTCGGACAATGTTAAATCTGGTGGTCTATCAATGGATATGGCCAATAATATCTGGCAATGGCAAGGTGATCAACTCACATATAGTCCTAACCCTAATGTCTTTCTCTCTCTCAAAGAACCTAGCTTTTTTATTGGGTTGCGTCTAGCTAGTAATTGTCAAGATACTGCTGTTTTAGAGAAGGTTAAACAGTGGCTAATTTGGGGATTACAGACTGGTGTAGGTTCTCAAGTCAATACAGGTTATGGGGAACTACTAATAAAAGGCTCCAATAGACCAACCGAAGAGTTCTTGAGAGTTGAATTTACTCTAGAAGGACAGTTAATTCATGGAGCGCAACACTTTACTCAATGGCATAAAAATGATAATGGTCAATGGCTAATGCGAGGAAAAGCAGAAGCAGAAGTGCGTTCTATTGCTTTTAAATCTATGTTACGCTACTGGTTCAGATCCTTTGCTTTAGGGGTTTTACCTGTTCCTGAAGTTAAAAAATGGGAAGCTCAGTTATTTGGTGCTATTGACCCTCAAACAAGAGGTTGGGTCAAGTTTGAGATAATACATGGTAGGGTTATCCAAGGAGAGCCTAAAGGTAAATATGATGATTCTGGTGAACAAGAAGGTACTCTAACTTTAGCCTATTCTCCACAAGTTCTTACAACTAATCATACTCAAATAGCAACTCTTTTTAAAAGTCTAACTTGGCTGATGTTTCGTTTAGGAGGGATTGGACAAGGTTCCAGAAGACCTTGTTATGCTAGAACAAGTCAATATGCACCTTGGTATCGTGGTTCAACCCTCTATATTGAGAGTAAGGATGATTACTGGCAATTACCCAATAACGTACAAAGGTTCCAGCAACGATGCCAAGAAAAATTACATGAATTCTATACATCTCTTGGTCAAATCACTAATATTAATGTAAATCCTAGGAATCTAAATACTTTAGGCACAGTTGAGCCAAGAAATTGGCGTGAAGCTATAGACAAAAACTGTCGTCTAGTGGTTTGTTCTGGCAATGCAACAATTTCTAATAAACCTTATGCTTTATCTATTCTCCATTCTCCACAATTAAAAGTTAACAACAACTATGATCCTAACCTCTGTGGTAGTGTTGCACGTGGTGTTAAACCTTCTCCTGTTTGGATATCAGATCTAGAAAAATATCAGGTTGTAACTGTCTTTGGTGCTACTGTAGATCCACGTAAAAAATATTTAACAAGTCTAAAAGATAATGCTCAACAATATGCTCAAATTTTTCCTTTTTAGGACTTACAACAAATTATGACCTATTACAGCAATTTGAGACCAAATACAACTCAAAACCAAGGGTCGGGGAACCTTGCCCCGCATGGGTTTTAGCTTTTTAATCTGGGCTTCATTTGATAAGAATTTGCTGTAAGCTACAACTTAAAACCCAGAACCCTTGCTCTCTCTCCGAGAGAGCCCCCTGGATTTGTGCCTTATCTGTTTACAAACTGCTGTAAATATTAACTCAAGATTTACTTATTTTCTTGCTAATTTTTTCTACGATCATATTTAATTCAGGTATATTTAACTCAGAAGCTAAATATATAAAAGTTACTAAAGAAACTAAACTACAGACGATTAATTCCAGAATTTGTAATAACTGATTATGACTATGAAAAAGATGTCCCCACCCCTGCTCAAATCCCCAAGCAGTCAGACTAGAAAGGATTGTAATTCCTATTAATTTCAGTAAAAGAATTCCCCAATCCCACAAAGGTAAACCACCTAAACGACGATTTAAGATCCAAAGAAATGTCAGCATAGAGATGAGATTGACACTGACAGTAGCTAGAATTAGTCCCGGGGTTTTGAAAGTATGAACGAGAAAATAATCGAAAACAAAGTTTAAAAAGATATTAATAATACTGATTTTTGCGGGAACTGCCCCATCGCCTAAAGCATAGAAGACTCGTAATAAAACATCTCTACCTAGATAGAAAAACATTCCCACCCCATAGGCCATAACTACAGGAACGACTACTTTGGAATCAGCACTATTAAAGGCTCCTCTTTGATAGATAACTTGGACAATAGGTAAGGCTAAGGCTGTAAAAATAGCTGTTAAAGGCAGCATAGTTAAAGCGGTGAGGAAAATCCCTTCTCTAATTCTTATTTTTAGTTCTGGCCAATTTTCGGGGGCAGCCAAACGGGAAAAAACAGGTAAAAAGGGCACTAAAATCATGTTAGAAATGATGCCCAAAGGGGTTAAAACAAGGAAGTTACCATAACGCATTGCTGCTGCGGCATCAGGAATGTAAGAGGCGAAAAACAGATCTGTATAGACATTTATCTGTAACATTCCTGAGGAGAGAGTCGCTGGAATCATCACTTTTAAGACATCACTCACCCCAGGAGTTTTCCAATTAAACCGCAGTTTTAAGCTGCCTAGTCCCGCTCGCCATTGTGGGATAATCTGTACTAGCCACTGGAGCACCCCACCGGCGAGGGTAGTTCCAGCCAAAATCATCCCCCCTAATTCTAAGTTATGTGTTGCATGAATTCCCTTGCCAACTACTAGAGCAAAAATGGCTAGCCCTATGATAGTAATTAAACTCGAGAAGAGGGGACTGATACTAGGAAGCCAATACTGATTAGCTGCGTTGAGAGTGCCAAAACCGATGCCTATTAAGCCAGCAAAAAGAGCGAGGGGCGACATGATCTCTAGTTGTTCTATGGCTAATTTCCGAACTACAGGATCTAGTCCAGGTGCGACAATATCAATACAGTGGTCAGCTAGGAAGATCAGTGCCAGAGTTATTAACAGGAGAAATGAACTGACAATGGTTGTGATTGTTTCGACAATTTTAGCTGATTCTTGTTGCTCTCTTTTAGCTAGTACACTAACGAGGGCTGAATGAAAAGGACCGTTGATGCCACCTAGAAGAATTAGTAAAAAGCCAGGTAAGACATAAGCATAGGAATAGGCATTAATGACTGGACCTACACCAAAAACAGCCGCTATTGCCTGTTCTCTAAAGAGTCCAAAGACTTTACTGATTAAGGTAGCCAGTGCAACAATGCCCGCAATATTGGCTAAAGATCGATTTTTTGACACACTATTTTAAAGGCTAAAGGCTCTGACAGTTTTACTATATCGCTATTTTTGCACAATAAACCATTCTATTTTTGGTTCCCAAGGATCTTCTACTATACCTAAACCTTCAAATTGCCAACGCTTGATAATGAGTTGAATTTGCTGCATAGAATGACATTCTATAGCAAAGTTCTCCGCTAATTGTTGGGCGTGGGTATTGAGATAACTGAGTGCTTGAGCATATTCTAAAAATAGAAGAAGATAGCTCTTCTCTCTTTTAGGATATGCTACTAGGTAACGTCCATTCTGCTCAAACAGAATTAAGTAATAGGTTGAGAAGTTGGACAAAGCTAAATTTTCGACTCCAGCGATTTGAGATATTCTGTATTGACTCCCGATTCTCTCACTAGAGCTATTTTTCCTGTGCGGGAAATTTCTCTAATACCAAATTTATTGAGCATTTGAATAATAGCAACCATTTTACCTGGATCGCCTACTACTTCTATTGTCAGTGTTTCTTCTGAGAGATCAACTATGCGGGCACGGAATATTTGCGCTAATTCTATTACTTCTGCCCTTGTTTTAGAATCGGCATGGACTTTGACTAACATCAATTCTCGCTCTACACAAGGAACATTAGTGATGTCTTCAACTTTTGTCACATTGATTAGTTTATAGAGTTGTTTGGTTAGTTGTTCAATTGTTGATTTATCACCTGGTACAACCATTGTGATCCGCGAAATTCCTACCTGTTCAGCCGGACCTACTGCTAGACTCTCAATATTATAGCCTCGACGAGCAAAGAGACCGGCAATTCTCGTTAAAACGCCTGCTTCATCTTCTACTAAAACAGATAGGGTATGCTTCATAGCTTGTTTTTTTAAGGATAGCTCCTCATTTTAACACAGAAAAAGGGTTAACCCATAATAGGTTAACCCCTGAATAAACGCGCTCTAAACAAAAAACTACTTTTGTAGGACTAGTTTGACATTGGCGTTTTGTAATCCGCGCTGTTTAACTTCTACTAAGGTTTTGTTAACAGCGTACTTTTGATTGATTGAATTGATTAATTCAGTTTGATTATGTTTTTTAGCAACACCCCAAAGGTCTGCAATTAAATCAAAACTACCATCACTATTCCGGCTCCAGCCTAAATCATATTCACCTTCTAATGTAGCTACGATGTCGGCACGAATGCGCTGACCGTTGTAACCTCTCACATCGGCTTCAGTTTTAACGCTGATTCCTAGATCACGTAAAGAAGCTTTGAGAATTTCGGCATCGGTGATTTTGGTACGTAAAGTGCTAAAGTGGGACATTTCGGATTTCCTCCAATATAAACAAGTCAACAACAAATCAATCGGACGTTTTGTGATTTTTCTGACCTAGAGTCAGTACTGCTAGCCTGTCTTTAGCTAGCCTTTCCACCTAATTTTTGTTAGGCGAAAGCTTTTTAGAACTCCATTCGCTGATATTCAGCGACGGAAGTTGATGCAGGTCGGGCTCTTTGTCTAGCCCAGTCTCGTAGCGCTGTTACCTGCTCAGTCATTGTTCGGGACAGAGGTAATGTAGACTTAATCGCAGCGATGATGTCTAATTGGGTGAACTCTCGATCCTGGGCAAATGCTTCATACATTGCTGCAATGATCGCTTGTTCAATCTCTGCCCCAGAAAATCCTTCAGAAACTTTGGCGAGTTGCTCTGTATCAAAACAATTGATCTCAGAACGTCTCTTATGCAAATGGATTTGGAAAATTGCTTGGCGCTCTTCCGGTGTCGGTAAATCTACAAAAAAGATTTCATCAAAACGCCCCTTTCTCAAGAACTCACCCGGGAGTTTTTCGACCCGGTTGGCTGTCGCCATGACGAATACGGGTGAGGTTTTTTCTTGCATCCAAGTTAGGAAAGATCCGAAGATCCGACTAGAAGTCCCTCCATCTGAGTCTGCAGAACCGCTACTGCCTGCAAAGGACTTGTCTAGTTCGTCGATAAATAGGATTACCGGTGAAATGGATTCTGCTGTCTTGAGAGCATTCCTCAGGTTGGCTTCTGAACGCCCTACCATTGAGCCATCATATACCCTTCCCATGTCTAGTCTCAGTATCGGCAGTCCCCAGAGACGTGATGTTGTTTTGGCTATCATTGATTTTCCACACCCCGGAACCCCCAAGATGAGCATTCCTTTCGGTTGAGGTAATCCATATTCCCTCGCTCTTTCTGTAAAGGCGTTGGAACGCTGTTTTAGCCATTTCTTTAACTCGTCTAAGCCCCCTACTGCCTCTATTGTCTCGTCCTCTTCAACGTATTCTAAGATGCCGTTGCGTCTGATTAGTTGCTTTTTCTCGGAAAGAACTATTTCTACTTCCTCCTCCGTTAAGCGACCTGACTTGACATAGGCTTTGCGGTACACTTTCTGGGCTTCGTCTTTTGTCAGTCCCAATGCCGCTTTTAGTAGTTTTTCTCTGACCTCCGTTGACACTCTCTTGGATTTCGTTTGCTCTAGTTGTTGTGATAGTACTAGATTGAGTTCCGCTAAGTTGGGCATCGCAAAATCTAACACTACCACATCCTTCTCTAGTTCTATGGGAACCTGCTGTACGGGAGACATCATTATGATTATCTTCTCAGTCCCTTTGAAACTAGCTATAGCATCTCTTAACCAGCGAGTCGTTACAGGAGCATCGATAAAGGCATGGAGATCTTTAAATATATATAGTCCCCCTTCTTTCTGTCTCACAACCCATTCAATCGCTGCTTCAGGTGAAACTGTATTGTGCTGTGTTGCTTGACGCGGCTGACCATACTCTACTATTCCATGTGTCACCGTCCAGATAAAAACACTTCGATGCTGCGCTCTTGCTTGGGCTATTTTGACTATTTCCTGCTCTGCCCTTTCCTCCTCTGAGGTAATCAGATAGATTAACGGGTATTGAGCTTGAATCAATATGTTTAGCTCTTCTTTCATCGCATCGACCTTTTGTATAGTGAACGGTGTTAATCTCTAACCTAACAAGGGACTAGGTTCCCTTCCCCTAATGTCTTAGACGCTCTTGAAACTTCTAGTTCTAAATCTTCCTCTATTAGAGTCGGATTTTCTACTGTGTTTAATTCCCCGTCTTTCATCGTCAGAGAAGCTGAACACTTGGGACAAATATGCACCTGATACCTTTGTCCATGTCTTTCCTCTTCTATCTCCTCCACCTTCTCTGGATATTTCAGATATAGTGACACCACTCTCTGTACAACATCTGACATTGATTCTTCATCTAGTGCCGCTTTGACTTTGAGTTGATGGTGGATCTCTGGAGGTAAATATAGGGTGACTTTCCTTTTGTCCTTCATACTGCTCTGGTTTAGATTACCCTGCGGGTATATTCCTTACTTTAACCAACCTTTTTCTTGCTGTCAAGCCTTTATGCTGTTTTGATGGCAATATTGTTACATTACTTAATATTTTTCGTTACATTCTCGAAAAAACTGCTCTGTGCTCACTTTTATTAATACAGAAATGCTATTAATTCTTTCTTTTGGAAAAATGGTGCTAGTGGTGACTTACTATGTTACTACTAATATTTCTGTTACCTAGACTTATACTAGTTCAGTACCTGAACCTCCTATCAATATTTTAATTTTAAGTGCAATGGCCCTTTTAGAAATACTATATAATAAGTACAAAAATAAATTGAACTAAAACTGTAAAATGTTAAAGAGTTCTCTATATCCTGTTCCCTAGAGATGATATTCTAACGGAAAGAAAAGAACATAGAGGTTAAAAATGAGAGTAGGCTTACTCTTTGGCGGGCGCTCTGGTGAACATGAAGTCTCAATACAGTCAGCAAGATCGGTCTATAGAGCCTTAACAAGCGAAGAAAACCAAAAGCGATACCAAGTAATAGCCATTTATATCCAGAAGAATGGGGTTTGGCGAGGTGAGTCGATAGCTAAAGGTATTCTAGAAAAAGCAGATACTAGGCCAGAAGAAGAGGGGAAGATCTGGCAGTTTCCAGCCGAAGTAGAAGAAGTCGAGCTTTGGTTACCTATTTTGCATGGACCAAATGGAGAAGATGGAACCTTACAAGGACTATTGAGTTTAATGCAGGTACCTTATGTAGGGAGTGGAGTTTTAGGCTCTGCCTTAGGAATGGATAAAATAGCCATGAAAGCAGCCTTTAATCAGGCTAACTTACCACAAGTAAAGTATTTGGTAAGTACAAAAGAAACCGTAAAATCTCATCTAAGTCAACTCTTGCAGGAAATAGAAGAAAACCTGGGTTTTCCCTGTTTCGTGAAACCAGCCAACCTAGGATCATCTGTAGGCATCAATAAAGTCCGTTCCCAAGAAGAACTAGTCAAAGCACTAGAGATAGCTGCTAGTTATGATCGCAGAATTATCATTGAAGCTGGAATAGTCAAACCTAGAGAGGTGGAATGTGCTGTGTTAGGGAATATACCAGCAGAGGTTTCTCTAGTAGGAGAAATCACCTATACAGGAGAAAGCGACTTTTACGACTACGAGACTAAATATACCGATGGACGCTCACAAATGCACATTCCTGCAAAAATTCCCGCATCAATAGCCAAGAAAATACAGGAAATGTCTTTAGTGGCATTTAACGCCATAGATGCTGCAGGATTAGCTAGAGTAGACTTTTTTTACCTTGAGTCTACAGGTGAAGTGCTTATTAATGAGATTAACACCTTACCAGGTTTTACAGCCTTTAGTATGTATCCCCAATTATGGGCAGCTAGTGGAGTTAGTTATCCTGAATTAATACATAAGTTAATTCGATTGGCTTTGGAACGGCATCAGCAAGCTTTTTAAGTCTTGCTTGTTTGATTTATTAACTCTTGACTTAACATTGCTTTTATGAGTCGTGGATAGAAAATGAGAAAATAAGTCCACCAAGCCACAATAACAATAGACAATCCTGTTGTAATCCAAATATTTTTTGTGATTAACCAACAGGTAACTATTCCCAAAATTCCAGTTAATAGAATTGACCAAGGTTGACACCACCAAGGCTTGTAATTCCAGATTTTAAAGTCCTTTGAAGATTTCAAGTTTACTCCTATTAATATTAATATCCTCTAGTTTAGCAGTAAGATGTATTGTATGTAAATTTTATCAGATCAATTTAAGAACCAACCTATCAAACTCCCTACCTAACACCTAACATCTGCTAATGAGAATTTTAGTATTTTTTAATTTTCTTGAGGGTATTTTTATTATATTATAGTAAATGTCAATAAATAAAAAGGAGATTTACAGGAGTGAAATTTAGTAAAACTTTTCTAGGCATCTTGATAGCTGCTAGCGTGTTCACGTTTAATCAGGCTGCCGAAGCTTGTAGAAATTACTTTACAATAAGAGCGCAAAATGGAAATCATCAATTTAATCCAGGGAAACAATGGGCAACTTGTTCTGGTTATACTTTAAAACTTCAAAATGATGGCAACTTGGTATTGTACGACAGAAGAGGTAGATCTCGCTGGAGTTCTAATACCGCAGGTCATCCAAACGCAAGATTTGTAGTTCAAAGAGATGGCAACCTAGTAATCTATGGTGGAAGAAGTAGAACACTCTGGAGTTCTAATACCGCAGGTCATCCAAACGCAGAATTCAGAATTCAAGAAGATGGCAACCTAGTAGTCTATGGTAATAGAAATAGAGTTCTTTGGAGTTCTAATACAGGTAGATAGAAGAATAGATTAAGGGAGCCACCTAGGAAAAATTAACAGAGAATCATAACAATTGAACATTGACATTTAAGAGCTAAAAAGTGTATAGTTACTGCTAATTGTAGCTGAATTTCTGACCACTACAAATAGGAACCATATTGTGAATCTTTCTAGCCTAATCTTAGCTTCTCTAGTGGCTGGAGGTGTTTTTGGAGCAATCTTAAATAGTTATTTTCCTACAATCGTCATACCACTCGATAACTACCTGCTTACACCCTTAAGTCAGGCCTTCCTGCGCTTAATTCAGTTTGTTGTAGTGCCTATAGTTTTTTGTTCAATGATTCTTGGTTTAAACCGGATTCAAAGTACTAAAAAACTAGGACAATATACAGGCAAATTATTGACTATATATGTAATAACAACAACGATTGCAGTTGTTATTGGCATGATTATTGCTCTAATTCTACAGCCTGGAGCTGGTTTAACTGGATTTACCATAACAGGTGAGACAACAGCCACAACCCAGAAAACATCTATAATAAGTTGGTTAATAAATTTAATACCTGTCAATCCTTTTGAGGCATTAAGCAAAGGGAATCTCTTGCAAACTATCTTTTCAGCCGCTCTAATTGGGGTTGGGATTCAGTTAATTGGGGATAAAGCAGCAAGCTTGATTAATCTATTGGAAATTGGCTATGCTGTCAGTGAAAAAATTTTATCTTTAATTTTGTATGTTGCACCTTTGGGGGTATTTGCTTTAATTAGTTCAGTGGTAGCAACTCAGGGATTAATGTTACTGGTGAAATTATTTTTGTATGTTTTAGGTTTAGTAACCGGAACAGCAATAATGATTAGCTTATATACCTTAATTCTTTTCTTTTTTAAAGCACAGCCTATTCACTATTATAAAAGCTTTTTCCCAGCCTTTTCCTTGGGTTTTGGTACAGCAAGTTCTAATGCCGCTTTACCTCTAGCCTTACAAAATGCCCAAGAAAGTTACGGAATGTCTTCAGAAATTGCTAGTTTTGCTATTCCTTTAGGAACTGCTCTCAAGCGGGATGGTGCTGCTGTTCTACAAGGATTCAATGCTTTGTTTATTGCTCAAGTTTATCATGTACCACTTAGTTCATCCTTGATCTTAGCTATTGCCCTAAGTAGTTTTTTGGTATCTTTTAGCACGCCTGGAGTTCCTGGTGCAGGGGTAATTACCATGACCACAGTATTATCAGCAGCAGGATTACCGTTAGAAGGGGTAGCCATTGTGGCTGGAGTTGACCGATTAATAGATGGGTTGAAAACAGTCTTAAATTTAATTGGGAACACAACCAATGCCGTTATCTTAAGCCATTGGGAAAAGCCCATTCTATCTCTAGAAGAGGGAAATTAAAGACGTTCAGATGAAAATATAATCATTAACTAGGTAGAATATAAAGAGTCTCTTAAGATTGTTAAGAAAAAGAAACACAGAAGAAAAAAGCCATGACTCAAAAACCTATTGTTGTAGCCCCATCTATCTTATCGGCTGACTTTAGCCGTTTAGGAGACGAAATCAAAGCCGTTGACGCAGCAGGCGCAGACTGGATACATGTAGATGTAATGGATGGTCGTTTTGTTCCCAACATCACCATCGGACCATTAATTGTTAAAGCTATTCGTCCTTATACAACTAAGCCATTAGATGTACATTTAATGATTGTCGAGCCGGAAAAATATGTAGCCGACTTTGCTGCAGCCGGGGCTGATATCATCTCGGTCCATGCCGAACACAACGCTTCTCCCCATCTTCATCGTACCCTATCTCAGATTCGCGAACTTGGTAAAAAAGCTGGCGTTGTCCTCAATCCTTCTACTCCTCTGGATTTTATTGAATATGTCTTAGATATCTGTGATCTAGTTTTGATTATGAGTGTCAACCCAGGTTTTGGTGGACAGAGTTTTATTCCTTCTGTTGTCAACAAAATTCGTCAACTTCGTCAAATTTGTGATGAAAGAGGCTTAGATCCTTGGATTGAAGTAGATGGCGGTCTCAAACCTGCTAATACTTGGCAAGTTTTAGAAGCAGGAGCTAACGCTATTGTAGCCGGTTCTGCTGTCTTTAATGCGCCTGACTATGCTACAGCAATAGAAGGAGTTCGCAATAGTAAACGTCCTGAACCTCAATTAGCAACTGTTTAATTAATATGGCTTTCCTCGCATCTAGCGAGTTCCCTTTCTTGACTGTGTTTTTACATTCAAGAAAGGTTGTCCTGTAAGGTTCTGAAATTAATTAAAGCCCTTTTTCTTCTTTTTATCTGACTTTTTATCTTCTTGGGCAATTAATTCAGCAGCTTCTTGGAGAGGTGATTTCTTGCTTTTCTTTGGCTTAAAAGACTTAGTTGAAGGTGGAGATATATCAATATCTTCATCTTTAGAGTTAAATAATTCCTTATCTTGATCTTTAGAGTTAAATAATTCCCTGAGGATTTCTTTGTTTTCTTCTATAGCATTGATCAATGCTTGTAATCCTTCCCTAGCTTTTTTGCTCCTACTTTCATTTGGTTCACTTGACAAAGGTGCTACCAGTGTTGTGCTATTACGAAATTGGTCTATTTCCGCTTCCCAATCTTCCTGAGATACATTATCAGGAGGCAGCCAACAATGAACAAAGTCATATTGCCATAAAGATGAAGAGAGTTTTTCCATTAACTCTTTTTTCAGTTCAGAAACTGCTGTAAGTACCTTTAGATGAATCTCAGAACTTATAATCTGTTTACTCAATAAGAAATCATATAGATAGGGAATGCCCCATAATGTAGCAAAACCTGCTGCTTGATCTAATGATGTAAAATCGTCAATTGTTTTTTTGACAAAATCCTCTAATTCTGTTTGAGAAAAGCCAAATAAATTATCAGGATGGGTTAGTTTTTTAGGTTTTATGTCTCGATATTCTCCGAGAAAAATTAAGATATTATCCCAAATTCCTTGGCTACAGATAAAGCTGACTTGCTTGTTATCTGCCATATATTTATAAAAAGCTAACGACAAACTGCGATATATTTCTTTGTGGGACAGCAACTTTTTAAAATTTTGAAAAAACTGCTTATCTACTTGAAAATCGTTTACCAATTCTTGTTGAAGAAAAGTTAGCACTTTGGAAGATGTATCTATTCCGTATTTTTCAGATTCAACTAATAATTCTTGCCAATCAACAGATTCTCCCTGCTTGACTTTTTGGTAAGTTTGGTCTAGTAAATCTAGGAAAAAGACTTCGCCTATCTCATTTTCAATTCCATCATCGACATCATCATCTTTAATCAACTCGTAAGTTTTTTGACATAAATCTCTAGCAATTTCAGTGGCGTTATAGAATTTCAGAAAGTCTAAAACTTCTAACATTTCATCGATTACTTCGTTTGGCTCTTCCTCAAATCTGACTAGAGCAGCTTTAACTTCTTCATATTGAGAAGTATGAAGATAATACTTGACTAGAAACCTATCAAAGTAGTCAAATTCTTCACTGTATAATTCTGGTTGATACTTTTGAAATTGTTCTATGAAAGAAACTGCATCATTTATGAGATTATTCTCGATTAATTGCTCTAGTATATCTATCAGCGAACCAAATAAATCAATTTCCTCAATGAATTCTGGCGTGAGAGGGTTTTTAATTGTTTCCAATAGTATTTCATATTGCCGCTCAGTAGAAGCTTCGTCATATTCTGCATACCATTGGTCAGGATCGTCAAATTGTAAAGACATAGGTGTTTTTTTAAATATGCTAAAATCAATTCGGGGCGGAGACACGCAAAACTAGTTTTGTGGCTTATGAGGTATAAAATTGCTGTAAAAGTCTTTTTGAGCTCACAATTACGCAATCATAGCCAGTATATAACATTCCTAAAGGATTTGTGAATATAGTATTTTAATAGTAAAAAACTAATCGCTAGAAGCCCTTCTAGGGTAATTTTAAGTTGAGTGCATTTAGATAAAATAACTCTCTGGAAATTTCTCTGTAATCATCATAATAGGTTGATTTTGAGAAAAAACGCGATAAGTACGAGAAAACAGTTTTTCCTCTTTGCTGATTTGAAAATGCTCAGACAAGTCTCCAGGCAATTCTTGAGATAAATCTATTATTTCTTTAAATGTTTCTACCCGATATTCTAACCAAAGTTTGCCGATGGGCTTTTCCGAGTTGAGTAATTGCTCTTTAAACCTTTCGTCTAGCCGTTCAGGCACAATAATAGACTCAGCATAAATCCAGTTTTTTTTGCTAATTTTTCCCTGAAGAAATATTTTTCTTTTTATCACTCTGTTACCAATTTTTAGGGTTAAAAATGGCATATCTTCAGCTAGGTTAACTATCTCTTCAGACAGTTTAATGATGGAAATTTTTTCTAATAAATAAATCTCCAAAATGTCAGTTAAAGTTCCATCGGTTATCAAAATAATTCGCTGAATCGTACTTAAATTAGCAAGACTAATGGTATTTTTGTTCAGACTATTTCTCAGGAACTCGATTTTACACTGCCCAATTTCTGGTATTTGTACCATTTTAAAACCTTATTGAAGTAACCAAAAGCAGAATTTTTATTTAAAATCTACTAGTTAAATTTTCTGATCAAACCTCTTTGATTATATTCTAATCCACTATTTAAGAATTATCGCTCTCCTTATTTTTCAGCAATTCTCAATTTAAGAGTTGACAAGGGGTTGAGCGATATGAGACAAAATATAGGGAAAATAAATTCTCTCAGAATTGGCTGAAAATAAAGAACATCAATGGAAGAAATACTAGGATTTGGACT
>Ga0209085_1000727_pt1 | contig 23126 bp, 22 predicted proteins | sample C_131016_EF_Meta_FD_187310 | JGI IMG/M metagenome (GOLD analysis project Ga0209085, IMG submission 187310) | Freshwater microbial communities from Lake Croche, Canada to study carbon cycling - C_131016_EF_MetaG (SPAdes) (version 2) | ecosystem: Environmental > Aquatic > Freshwater > Lake...
AGGCGCTGAAGCTGCTCGCCGATATTATTGACGTCTATAAGACCAAGGCCTGACGCATCGCGCCGGGCGGTACCCCGCCCGGTGCCCTGCAACCCAAGCTGGCTTGGCGGGTTGTTCCATGACGGCGGCACTTCGCCGTCACATGGAGCAGAACTAAGATGACAACCCGCATCAATGGCTTGGCGATGGGTCTCGCCCTCGCAATTGCAAGCCCTTCCCTAGCCCAGACCACGCCGCCGCCCGCTTCCGTCACGACGCCGTCACCGGCAGCAGCGCCCTCTCCCAACGCCATGCCAGGCAGTGCCCAGACCTCCCCTGCCGTAACCAGCCCCGCTCAGACGACCCAGGCCCCAGGCGCGATCATCTCGCCTCCGGCCGCAACACCCCCAACCACAACGCAGCGCGCCGCAGCGCCCGTGGCCGGCGCCAATAGCTTCACCGAAGCCCAGGCGCGCTCCCGCATCGAGGCCGCCGGCTATAGCCAGCTCGCCAATCTCCGCAAGGATGATGCTGGGATTTGGCACGCCCAGGCGCGGCACGCCGGCGCCTCGGTGACGGTCAGCATGGACTTCCGGGGCGACGTGACCAGCCATTAGAGCCGCCTTCGCCGTCACCGCCATTGCCCCGCTGGGCAGCGGCCCATGTCGTCACACGCCGCCCCTTGGGGCCATCAAGGAATATCCAACCATGTCGATACCTACCCTCACCCGTGCCTACGACAACCATGATGATGCCGATGCCGCCCGCAGCGAGTTGCTGGGCGCTGGCGTTGCCGAGCAGGATATCGGCCTGATCAGCCGCGCCGAGGATGGCAGCCTGGCCGCCGAACCCGATGCCCATGCCGTTGCCACCGGCGCCAGCATTGGCACTCTTATCGGCGGTGGCCTTGGCACTGTCGCCGGACTGGGCGTGATGGCCATCCCCGGTGTCGGGCCCATCGTCGCAGCAGGCTGGGTTGTGGCGCTGCTGACCGGCGCCGGCGTGGGTGCGGCCACCGGTGCAGGCGTGGGCGCCGCGGCGTCCGGCCTGTTTGAGACGCTGCACAATAGCGGGCTGAGCGAGGAGGAAGCCGGCCACTACGTCGAGAGCGTGCGCCGCGGCGGCTCGCTGCTGCTGGTTCGGGTTGCTGATCCGGCCTTGCGCGCCCGCGCCGAAACCCTGCTGAGCCAGAGCGGGCATGTCGATCTCGGCCTTCGGTCGCAGGAATGGCGCGATGCGGGCTGGAAGGGCTTCGACCGCAATGCCACCAGCATCGATACCAGGGCCCAACTTGGCAGCTGAGTGCTCAGGCCGGCGGGGGATTCACTCCGCCGGCAGCCGTGGCGCCGCCGGTTTTTCGGTCCGTCCCAGCACCGCCCGGCCCAATTGCCGCACTCCTTCCGCCTGCTGACGAAGCCAGCCGCCCCGCACATAAGCCTCCGGCGCGCGGGGTTCTCCAGTGCGGGGAAAAATATCGCGCCTGAAATCTGCCGTGCCCAACACCCAGTCCCAAACCGGCAATAGCACCGCATAATTCTTGCCAGAGGCGCCCACGCTGAGCACACCATGATGCAGCCGGTGGAAGCGTGGGCTGACCAGCAGCCTCTCCCCCAGCCAACCGAAATGAATGCGCGCATTGGCGTGCGAAAAACTTTCCGCCAGGCGCAGCAGCATCAAAATGATGGGAAATTGTCCGGGCGGCACGCCTATCATCACCGCGAGGCCGGCGAGCCAGGCCGCCGCCAGGACATCATCGATCACGTGGTTTCGGTCATCGGTCCAGAAGGTCATATGGGCTTGGGCGTGATGGAGGGAATGCAGCGACCACCACCAGCGCCATTCATGCTGAAAGCGATGGCGCCAATATTCAAAGAAATCCAGCACCACGACATAAACCGCAAAAGCCAGCACCGGGGTTTCCCGCAGGCTGGGGAGGACATCCTCCAGCGTGGGGGGTATCCAGCCATTATCGGCCAGCAGCGCCTCCAGCCGCACCTGGGTGGCGGCGAAGAGCACGAAGCCCAGCAGCGGCAGCAGCCCCAGCCGGGCAAGCAGGGTATAGGCCACATCGGTGCGCACGGCGCGGGCGGATTGCCCCTGCTCCACCGGCTTCCAAGCCTCCAGCGGCCGGCAAATCACATAGACCACCGCCACCTGCAGCAGGCCGAAGAGAAAAAAATCAAGCCAGTCAAAGGCATCCTCGGCCCATTCCATCAGGCCAAGGCGGTAGAGCGCGGGCTGCACCGCCCCCTCGAAGAGGAAGGTGACAAGCCGCAGATAATGATCCTCAAAAAATTCCATCATGCCCCATGTGGCGGCAGCGGCCTGAAACAAAAGCCCCTGGCCTGCAATCCGCCGATCAGCGCATCAAAAATTTCGGCAAAGGGTTCACGCCGGCTGCGCACGCCCCAATGCATCACCAGCACTTCGCCATCGCGGATTTTGTCCAGATTGCGCCGCAGCAGGGCGGCATTGGGGTGGGTTTCGCTGGAGAGTTCGTCGCCTAAAAAACCATTGGCCGTCCAACCCTGGTGGCGCAGGCCACAGGCGGCCGCCATGCGCCGGGCCTCGGGCGTCACGATGCCGCCCGGCGCGCGCCACAGCGGCAGCACGGGCGCCTCGGGCACCATGGCGCGCAACGCCTCTATCGGCCGGGCCAATTCCGCGCAGAGCGCGGCCTGGTCCAGCACCTCGCCCCCCTCCTGGCGGCGTGAGACATAGCGGGTGCGCCCCGGCCCGGCATCACCAGAAAAATACCAGTGCCGCCAGGTGTGGCTGGCAAAGACATGGCCTTCAGCAGCCCTGGCGCGCCAGAAGGGTGCCCAGCTCGCATCCAGCGTGCGGTCGCCCCGGAAGCTGGGTTCCTGCGCCAGGAACAGGGTCGCACGCACGTCACGGCGGCGCAGCACCTCCGCAAGTTGCTCCGCCTCGCGCGACCAGCCGGTATCGATGGTGAGATACAAGGTGCCGCGGCAGCTCTGCGCCAAGGCCGGTGATGCCAAAATCCCGCCCAAAAGGGCGCGGCGCAGCATCAGCGGAATGTCTCCACCCGCACCATGGTGATGGTCAGGACAGGCATATCCAGCGAAGCGCGACGGCTATTGCGCGCCGGCGGGACGCTGGGCCCGGGGGTCAGGCTGGGGGCAGCACTGATCACCGGCGGCACCGGCCGATCGGCCGGGGTTTCGCCCTGGCGGGCCTGCAGCGGGCGCGGCAGCGGGCGGCTGCCCGAGGTCGCGCCGGGCATGATCGCGGCAAAATCCGCCCGCATGCCATCACGCCGCGGCATCACGAAGATGCCATGCGGGCTGCGGCCAACCCGGATCTGCTCCAGAGTACCGGTCCGCGGGTCCAGCACGCCAACCCGGCCGAGCCAGCGCAGCGTCATCCAAAGCCGCCCATCGGGGTCAAACGAAATACAATCCGGCCCACCGGGCACGTCAAAACGGCGCTTGACCTCCAGCGTATCGGCATCGACCTCCCAAAGCCCGGATTCCACGCGGGCGGTGGCATAGAGGCTGCGTCCATCGGGCGAGGCCACCACCACATGGGCGCCACGGCCGACGGAGAAGGCGCGCGTAACCTCCCGCGTCGTGGGTTCAAGCTGAACGAAGTCGGTGGAGCCCATCAATCCAATGATCAGCCGGCCACGATGCCAGATGATCCCGGCAGGCTCGGGCCCGACAGCGACAGTCCAGGCCGCCTCACGGGTGGCCAGATCGACCGCCACAACCTCGCCGGTGCCCTGAAGGGTAATATAGGCAAAGCGGCTATCGGGGCTGAAGGCAATATGGCTGGGCTTATCAGGCTGTTGCAGCCGCCCGAGCAGGGCCATGGTGCCAGCATCATAGATGTCCACCTGGTCGCGACGAAGGCTGGCAACGACCAGGTATTTCCCATCAGGACTGTATTCCAGGTGATAAGGATTGGAAATCCTTACCCTATCCCGCAATTCACCGGTGCGCGGGTCCAGGAAAATTAGCTCATTTCCACCGCTATCACCCACCACCAGCGTGCTACCATCTGGGGTCAGCACAGCATGATGCACCTCCCGCAGGGCCGGCATCCGGCGCAGTTCAGTCCTCTCCCGCGCATCGAGAACCGAGATCGAAGCATCGCCCGAATTCAGCACAAATACCATATCGGCATTGGCCGGAACGGCCAGCACCAGGCAGATCAAAAGGGGGTAAAAGGCGCGCCACATGAAGCCGACACTCATCGAAGGGGGGAACTCCAGAAACTACACCACAGCGGCCATGGCAAGACCGGGGAATTTAGTCGGCAGGAACAAAACCAAGTGACACGCCATTCATGCAATAACGCTGGCCGGTGGGGGGCGGACCATCGGGAAAGACATGGCCGAGGTGACCGCCACAGCTAGCACAATGCACCTCAGTGCGGGTCATGAAGAAGCTGCGATCGGTGGTGGTGGCCACCGCACCATCGATGGGCGCGAAGAAGCTGGGCCAGCCGGTACCGCTCTCGAATTTGGTATCGGCCTGGAACAGCTGCGTGCCGCAACCGGCGCAGGTGAAGGTGCCGGCGCGCTTTTCATTGTTGAGCGGGCTGCTGCCGGCGCGCTCGGTGCCGTGCTCGCGCAGCACCCGATAGGCATCGGGGCGCAGCATGGCACGCCATTCGGCCTCGGTCTTGCTGACAGGGAAGCTCTGCGGGGCGGGTTTGGCGCCGAACATCACGCGCTCTCCTTCAGGCGGTTCATGAAATTCTTGCGAAACTTGGCAACCTTGGGCCCGACCACGGCGCGGCAATAGCCCGACCAGGGGTTGAGGCGGTAATAATCCTGGTGCTCAGCCTCGCCCGGCCAATAGGTCTGCGGCCCGACCAGCTCCGTCACCAACGCGCCGCCCCAGAGCTTCAGCCCCTCGATCTCGGCCACCACCTCGCGCGCCGTGGCCATCTGGGCGTCGTCCTGCGCAATGATAATGGAGCGGTATTGCGGACCGACATCAGCACCTTGGCGGTCCTTCGTGGTCGGGTCGTGGATGGTGAAGAAGATCCGCAGAATATCGGTGTAGCTGACCACGGAAGGGTCAAAGACCACGCGCACCACCTCAGCATGGCCGGTGCGCTTGGCGCAGACCTGCTCATAGGTGGGGTTGGCCTGATGGCCGCCAGCATAGCCGCTCTCGACCTCGATCACGCCTTTCAACTCGCGATAGACGGCATCGAGGCACCAGAAGCATCCGCCTCCCAGAATGGCAGTGTCGCGCGTGATGGTCATGGGCCTCTCCTTATCTCGATAATGTGGAAGATGGGGGTGATACGCCGCATTGCCCAGATGGTGCCGACAGCCGGGATTTGCAGGCAACCGCCATACCGCCATATGAGCCCGACACGGCATGGGCAGGAGGCCGCGTGGATCAGCCCGGTTCAAACTGCGATATCCTGGTGGTGGGTGGCGGCGTGAACGGCGCGGGCATCGCCCGTGACGCGGCCGGGCGCGGCCATAAGGTGCTGCTGGTCGAGCGGGGGGATCTGGCGCAGGCCACCTCCTCGGCTTCCTCCAAGCTAATCCATGGCGGGCTGCGCTATTTGGAAAATTACCAGTTCCGCCTGGTGCGCGAGGCGCTGGCCGAGCGCGAGGTTCTGCTGCGCATGGCGCCCCATATCATCTGGCCGCTGCGCTTTGTGCTGCCGCATCGGCCTGAGATGCGGCCGCGCTGGATGATCCGCGCCGGGCTGTTCCTCTATGACCATCTGGCCAGCCGCGCCACGCTGCTGGGAGCCTTGGCGTTTCGCACCCAGGGCCATGCCTTTGGCGAACCGCTCTCCCGCACCATCACCCACGCCTTCGCCTATTCCGATGCCTGGGTGGAGGATAGCCGCCTCGTGCTGCTCAATGCGCGCGACGCGGCGCAACGCGGCGCCGAAATCGCCACCCATACCAGCTTCACCAATGCCAGCCGCCAGCCCGGCCATTGGTATGTGACCTTGAGCAATGGCCGCGCCTTGCGGGCGCGGGCGGTGGTCAATGCCGCCGGCCCTTGGGTGGCCCAGGCGCTGGATGCAACCCATGCCAAGCCCCAGGGCGGCGTGCGGCTCATCCGCGGCAGCCATATCGTCGTGCCCCGGCTTTATGCCGGCGAGCAGGCCTATATCCTGCAGAATGACGACCGCCGGGTGGTCTTCGTCATTCCTTACGAGCGGGATTTTTCGCTGATCGGCACGACCGATGTGCCGCATGCGGGCGACGCCGCCACGGCCACCTGCACGGCGGAGGAGGCGGCCTATCTTTGCGCGGCCGTCGAACGGCAATTCCGCGCGCAAGTCAGCCCGGCCGACATTATCTGGCGCTATTCCGGCGTGCGGCCGCTTTTCGATGATGGCGCGGAAAATCCCTCGGCCGTGACCCGCGATTATGTGCTGAAACTGGACCTGGCCGGCGCGCCGCTGCTGAATATTTACGGCGGCAAGATCACCACCTATCGCCGCCTGGCCGAGGAGGCGGTGGGGCTGGTGGGGGCAGCGCTAGGCCGCCAGGGCAAGGCCTGGACGGCGGGTGCCACGCTGCCGGGCGGCGACCTGGGCGGGCTGAGCCTGGCCGAATTCGAGGCTGAGATGGCGCAGCGGTACCCTTGGCTCTCCGGCCTACCGCGCCTGGTGCGGACCCATGGCAGCGATCTGCCGGCCATGCTGGGCGGCGCGCGCGGCCCGGCTGATATGGGCGAGGATTTTGGCGCGGGGCTGACTTCACGCGAGTTATCCTGGATGCGTGAACACGAATGGGCCCGCACCGCCGATGATGTGCTATGGCGGCGCAGCAAGCTCGGCCTGCATCTTGATGCAACGGCACGGGCGAGGGTTCGCGCGGCGTTTGGCTGAGGCCTATCCGCCGCGGCGCAAATTTCCGCCAGCACCAGCCCTGCCATTTACCGGACATTAATGCATATGCATGCATAACTCTGTCGTGGATCGAAAGGAATTTGACCATGACGCAGGAAGCGTTGTCGCCGGAGCTTGCCCCAAATTCTCCTCTTGGCGGGCATGCCGCCGCGCTGGCCCTCAGGGTCAGGTTGGATAATGAGGGCGCGTTCCGCCAGATCGGCACCAGCGTTACGGCCGATTGCCTCAACACAGTCTTTGGCGCGGTGCTGGTGGCCATAGCCCATGGTCCTGGCTTCAATTTCTGGACCGGCGTTTTCGACGATGGGCATCCCACTCCAGCCAATATGATCCCTGGCTTCACCAACACTGCCGAAGCCGAGCCAATGCGCCGGGCCCATATCGCAACGGCCGATCTGCTGGCGAATGGGATACCTGACTTGGACAATACGGCTTCAACCGATGCCGCCGAACTGGCTGACGTCGCCGATTGGAGCAGCATCCAAGCGCAGGCCAGCTACCATGCCGGCAACGACATCTTCATGATCTGAAACGCAGCCATCGCGGGCAGGCTTCCCGCCAGCCCCCTTTGCACTATCCTGGTTATAACAAAGGTCCAGGATCATGACGGAAGAAGCCACCACCCCCATCCTCACCCGCCAGGGCGCCATCGCCACCTTGCGGCTGAACCGGCCACGCCATCTCAACCGGATCGAACCCGCCGATCTGGTGGCGCTGGGCGAATTGCTGGCCGAGGTGGAGGCCGATCACAGCCTGCGCGTGCTGGTCTTCACCGGCACCGGCCGCGCCTTTTCGGCCGGCTACCATCTGGGCGATCTCGCCAACAGGCCGGACGCCGCCGTCACCACCGGCGGGCCACAGCTCAGCTTCGAAGATGTGGCGATCCTGCTGGAAAATCTGCGCGTGCCGGTGATCTGCCGGCTCAATGGCGGCGTCTATGGCGGCAGCACCGATCTCGCGCTGTGCTGCGATTTCCGCATTGGCGTGGACAGCATGGAGATGTTCATGCCCGCCGCCCGGCTGGGCATTCACTATTACCCCTCGGGCATGCTCCGCTACGCCTCGCGCCTGGGGCTGAACAACGCCAAGCGCCTGTTCCTGACAGCCGAGAAGCTCCAGGCGCCGGAACTCCTGGCCATTGGCTATATCACCCAGATGGTCCCGGCCGAGGGGCTGGACGCCGCAGTGGATGCGCTCGCCACGCGGATCGCCGCCATGGCGCCGTTGGCCGTGCAGGGCATGAAACGCGGGTTGAACGAGATCGCCCGCGGCGAATTCGACGCCGCCGGCTGCGCCGCCCGTGCCAAGGCCAGCCAGCAAAGCGATGATGTGAAAGAGGGCCTGGCCGCCTTCCGGGAAAAGCGCGACCCGGTCTTCCAGGGGCGCTGACCAGCCCGCCCCTTGTAGCGCCGCAGCCGCTTCGGCCATGCTCCCTCCCACAATGAGGGGCATGGATCACCGATGAAACTGTTCATGGCGGCGCTGCTGACCGAGACCAATACATTCTCGCCCATCCCCACCGGCCATGCAGGCTTTCACGAGCCCAGCTATCGCCGCACCGGTGCCAGCCTGGAGGCGCCCGCCTGGGGCAATATCCCGCTCATCGCCTGGCGCCGCCTCGCCGCCGAACACGACATCGCGGTCATCGAGAGCCTGACCGCCAATGCCCAGCCCTCAGGCACCACCATCCGCGCGGTCTATGAGGGGCTGCGCGACCTCATCCTGGCCGATCTCAAAGCCGCAGGGCCGGTCGAGATGGTGCTGCTCAACCTGCATGGCGCCATGGTGGCCGAGGGCTATGATGATTGCGAAAGCGACCTCGTCGCCCGGGCGCGGGCCATTGTTGGGCCGGACACCATTATCGGCGTCGAACTCGACCTGCATTGCCACCTCGATGAGACGCTGCGCACCCAGGCCAATATCATCGTCACCTACAAGGAATACCCGCATATCGACATGACAGAGCGGGCGGAGGAGGTCTTCTCGCTCGCGCTGCGTGCGGCGCGGGGTGAAATCCGCCCGGTCATGGCCTATCGCCGCCTGCGCATGATCAATATGTGGCATACCCCCATCGAGCCGATGAAATCCATCATCGCCGACATGCAGGCCGAGGAGAAATCGGGCGAAATCCTCTCCCTTTCCTTTGCCCATGGCTTTCCTTGGGGCGATGTGCCGCATGTCGGCGCCGTGGTGCTGGCGGTGGCCGATGGCGATGCCACCCATGCCCAGAACACCGCCGAGCGCTGGGCCGGCCGCATCTGGGCGCTGCGCGAGGCCACCCGCAAACGCTTCGACACCCCCGACCAGGCCATCGACATCGCGCTGGCCTGCCCCGGCCTCACCGTGGTTGCCGAAACATCGGACAATGCCGGCGGCGGCGCGCCATCGGATTGCACGGCGATGCTGGCCGCCATGCTGCGCCGTGGCGTTCAAAACGCCGCCATTGGCGTCTTTTGGGACCCCGTGGCCGTCTCCTTCTGCCAGGAAGCCGCCGAGGGCGCGCTCTTCCCGCTGCGCCTGGGCGGCAAATGCGGCGTGATGTCGGGCAACCCGCTGGACCTGATGGTTCGCGTGCACCGCGTGATGAACAGCCATGTGCAGACCGCCCTGTCCGGCGGCGTGCGGCAATTGGGCCCCGCCGCCTGGGTGGAGGCGGAGGGCATCCACATCATCATCGGCTCAGAGCGCAACCAGGTCTTTAACCCCGATGCCTTCACCGGGCTGGGCTGCATGCTGGCCGATAAACGCATGGTGGTGGTGAAGTCGAGCCAGCATTTCTACGCCGCCTTCGCCCCCATCGCCGCCCGGGTGCGCTATTGCGCGGCCGAGGCCGGCATCCTGCGCGACTTCGCCGCCATCCCCTATGAAAGATTCACCGAAGCCTATTGGCCAAAGGTGGAAAACCCCTTCGGCTGATTCAGCCCCGGCCGAACATTTTCGCGAAATCACCCGGGCCCAGCCGCAGAAAGGTGGGCCGGCCATGCGAGCATGTGGCCGCGCGCGGCGTGGCCTCCATGGCGCGCAGCAGCGCATCCATCTCAGGCAGGGTCAGCCGGCGGCCGGCGCGCACGCTGCCATGGCAGGCCAGACGTGCCACCGCCGCATCCAGCCGGCGGCCCAGCGCCGTCTCCTCGCCCCATTCCGCCAATTCCGCCGCCATATCCGCTAGCAGGCCCTGCGGCTCGGGGTTGCCCAGCAGTGCCGGCAGGCTGCGCACCAGCAGCGCACCACCACCAAACCCCTCAATCTCCAGCCCCAGCCGGGCCAGGGCATCGGCGGCCTCCAGCAGGCGGGCGGCGTCGGGCCCGGGCAATTCCACCACGGCGGGGATCAGCAGCGCCTGGGCGCGAACCTGGCCCTGGGTCAATTGCGCCGAGAGCCGCTCATGGGTCAGCCGCTCATGCGCGGCGTGCTGGTCCACCAGCACCAAGGCACCATCCGGGGCCTCGGCCAAAATGTAGCATTCCATCACCTGGGCGATGGCGCGGCCGAGTGGCCCGGCCGGCAAGGGGGCGGCGGCAAAACCCATCGGCAAAGGCTGCGGCGGTGAAGCCGGTGCCGGTGCAGGTGCCGGCGGCAGCAATTCCAGCCCCACCTCGGCAAAGCCGCGCGGCGCAAAGCTGGCCGGCAGCGCAGCGGGGTTGGATTTCGCCTGCCATTGGAAGACCGGGCGCGCCCCCGCCTCCCCGGCGCCCACGCCCAAGGCACCACGCAGCGCCGAGATCAGCGCACCGCGCACCCCCGCAGCATCGCGGAAGCGCAATTCGGTCTTCATCGGGTGGACATTCACATCCACCACCTCCGGCGGCACATCAAGATACAGCGCAGCCACCGGGTGGCGCCCCTGCTCCATCACATCGCGAAAGGCCACCCTGAGCGCCGCGCGCAGCATCGGGTCCCGCACCGGGCGGCGATTGACCACCAGATGCTGCTCGGAAGCGGTGGCGCGGGAATGCGCGGGCTGGCCAATCAGGCCGTAAATCGCAGGGTCCGCGGCGCGGGCCACCGGCAGGGCGGCGGCGGCGAAGGCATCGCCCAGCACCGCCTTGATCCGCGCATCGCGCTCCGCCACCGGCAGTTCCAGCACCGCCCGGCCGTCAATGCTGGCGCGAAACCCCACCTCCGGCCAGGCCAGCGCCAGGCGGCGGATCACCTCAATGGCATGCCCGGCCTCGCTGCGCGGGCTGCGCAGGAATTTGCGCCGGGCCGGCGTGGCGAAGAACAAATCCGCCACCTCCACCCGCGTGCCGGGCGGCCCGGCAGCGGGAGAAACAACGCCCACCCGCCCGCCCTCCACTGCAATGGCATGAGCATCCGCCCCCGCCTGCCGCGCGGTGATGGTCAACCGGGCCACCGCGCCAATGCTGGGCAGGGCCTCGCCGCGAAAACCCAGCGTGGCAATCGCAAAAAGCGTCGCCTCATCAGGCAGTTTGGAGGTGGCGTGGCGCTGCACCGCGAGGGCAAGGTCGGCCGCACTCATGCCGCGCCCGTCATCCTCGACAAGGATGCGCCCCATCCCGCCGCCCTCCAGCGTGACGGAAATCCGCCGCGCGCCGGCATCCAGCGCATTCTCCACCAATTCCTTCACCACGGCGGCCGGGCGCTCGACCACCTCGCCGGCGGCGATGCGGTTGGCGGTGGTCTCCGGCAGGATGCGGATGGGGTTCATGCGGGGCGCGATTCGGCGCCTAGTGTAGCCCGGAACGCTTACTGGGTCCGCAGCTTCGCAATCTCGGCCTTCAGCGCCTCATTCTCGGCCCTCAGCGTATCCACCTCATTCACCGGCCGGCCCTGAAACGGGGTGAACAGGCTCATCGCCCGCTCCATCATCGCCACATTGCGCTGGCCCAGCTCGGTCAGATCAAAAGGCATATCGAAGGGTTTGAAGCCACCAATGGCCTGCTGCATGCTCGAGCGCCACTGCTCTTGCTGCTTGGCGAAGCCGCTCATGGCGAATTCCAGATAGCCCGGCACCAACTGGCCCATATTATTGCCATAAAAACCGATCATCTGCCGCAGAAAGCTTTCCGGCAGCAGGTTCTTCCCCTTCGCCTCCTCTTCGACAATAATCTGGGTGAGGACGGAACGGGTGATGTCATCGCCGCTCTTGGCGTCATAGACCACGAAATCTCGCCCGGCGCGGATCATTGCCGCCAGATCCTCCAGCGTGACGTAACTGCTGCTTTCCGTGTTGTAGAGCCTGCGATTGGCGTATTTCTTCACCACCACCGGTTGGGCGCTGGCTTCCGCTTCCTGCGCGATCTCAACCTTCTTGCTCTGTGACATCGATAGCCTTCCTCACCCCATGTTGTTACAGGTTAGCACGCCTTTGTCGTCCAGTGTCATGCTTTAGAAGGACAGGCTATATGAAAGCCCGTTTTGCACCGAATGACTGGAATGAATGAAACCGCCCGCGGACCTGGACAAGCTGGCCGAGGATTGGATCACCCTCTGGCAGAGCGAATTGGCGGCCATGGCGGCCGACCCGGAATTGGCCGAGGCCTGGGCGGCTTCTGTGGCATTGGGCGCGGCCTGGTGGCGGGCGCAGGCAGCAGGTCTTGGCCGCATACCGGCATGGCCACCCGGCGGCGCAATGCCAGGCTTTCCCTTCGGCGGGCCTGCTGATGCCCCCACCTGGCCCCATGATGCGCCGGGGCCCACGCCCGCTGGGGATGCATATGCTGGCCAGCAGCCTGCGCGCCATGGCGGCGATGACGCAGCCGCTCTCCTCCAGCGCCTGGCCGAATTGGAGCGGCGCCTGGCCGAGGTCGAGCATAGCCCAGGCGCAAGCAAGCCGGATCGCCCGCGACCTCGCCGCGTTAAACGCCAGCCCTGAGGCCTTCCGCGCCGCCATCCTGCAACGGCTCATCACGCAGGACAGGGGCATGCTGGACGGCATCGCCGCCTATCGCCGCCACCCATATACCCGCCAATTGGCCGAGCCCGCCATCATCTGGCGCGAGGGCGCGGCGCGCCTGCTGGATTACGGCCAGGCCCGCGACCCGGCGGTGCTCTTTGTGCCCAGCCTGGTCAACCGCGCCCATGTGCTGGACCTCGATGAGGGTGCCAGCCTGATGCGCTGGCTGGCCGGCCAGGGCTTTCGCCCGCTGCTGCTCGATTGGGGCTGGCCCGGCGCGGCCGAGCGGCGCTTTACCCTGACAGACCATGTGGCCGGCCGGCTGGACCGGGCCCTGGCCGCAGTGCCGGGCCCGCTGGCGCTGGTGGGCTATTGCATGGGCGGGTTGCTGGCGCTGGCGGCGGCGCAGCGCCGGCCGGAAAAACTGCGCGGCCTGGGTCTGCTGGCCACGCCCTGGGATTTCCACGCGGCTGGCACGCATCAGCCGCGCGCCATATCCGCCTCCCTGCCCGGCTTCGAACCCATGCTGGAAGCCCATGGCGCGCTCAGCGTGGATGCGCTGCAAACCCTCTTCGCCATGCTGGACCCTTTCAGCATCGCAGAAAAATTCCGCGCCTTCGCCCGGCTGGATCAGACGGGCGCGCGCGCACAGCGCTTCGTGGTGCTGGAGGATTGGCTGAATGACGGCGTGCCGCTGGCCGCCCCGGTGGCACGCGAAGCCCTAGCCGGCTGGTATGGCCGCAATGACACGGCGCGCGGCGAATGGCTGGTGGCGGGCCAGGCGATACGGCCGCGCGCCTATACCGGGCCTGCCTTCATCGCCGTGCCCCGGCGCGACCGGATCGTGCCCCCCGCCTCCTCCCTGCCACTCGCGGCCATGCCCGGTGCCCGGGTGCATGTGGCGGCGACGGGGCATATCGGCATGGTGGCGGGCGAGAATGCCGAGAGCGCGATGTGGCGCCCCTTAAGAGACTGGTTGCGCGGGCTTTGAGCCGGGGCCACATTGCATCGGATATCCGGGAGAAACCTATGTCAGACATCGTCATCGCCTCAGCCGCCCGCACCCCGGTCGGCAGTTTCAACGGCGCCTTTGCCTCGCTCTCGGCGCATGCGCTGGGCACGGTGGCCATCCAGGCCGCCCTCGCCCGCGCGGGCGTGAAGGGCGAGGAGGTGGATGAGGTCATCATGGGCCAGATCCTCTCCGCCGGAGCGGGGCAGAACCCGGCCCGCCAGGCCAGCGTGAATGCCGGCATCCCGGTCGAACACACCGCCTTTGGCATCAACCAGCTTTGCGGCTCCGGCCTGCGCGCCGTGGCGCTGGCGGCGCAGCAGATCGCCAGCGGCGATGCCCGCATCATGGTCGCCGGCGGCCAGGAGAGCATGACCCAGGCCCCGCATGCCCAGCAGCTGCGCGCCGGCCAGAAGATGGGCGATCTCGCGCTGATCGACACCATGCTGAAGGATGGGCTGATGGATGCCTTCCACGGCTATCACATGGGCACCACGGCCGAGAATGTGGCCGAGAAATTCCAGATCACCCGCGAGGACCAGGATCATTTCGCCGCCCATAGCCAGCAAAAGGCAGGGGAGGCGATGAAGGCCGGCCGTTTCCGCGACGAGATCGCCCCCGTGACCGTGAAGACCCGCAAGGGCGACATCATCATCAGCGAGGATGAATACCCCCGCCCCGAGACCAGCTTTGAGACGCTGCAAAAACTCCGCCCCGCCTTCTCCAAGACCGGCACGGTCACCGCCGGCAATGCCTCGGGCATCAATGATGGTGCTGCCGTGGCGGTGCTGATGAGCATGGCCGAGGCGGAGAAGCGCGGCATCACGCCGATGGCGCGCATCGTCTCCTGGGCGACGGCGGGGGTTGATCCCTCGATCATGGGCACGGGCCCGATCCCGGCCAGCCGCAAGGCCCTGGCCAAGGCCGGCTGGTCGATCGACAGCCTGGACCTGATCGAGGCCAATGAGGCCTTCGCCGCCCAGGCCATCGCGGTGAACAAGGATCTGGGTTGGGATACCGGCCGGGTGAACGTCAATGGCGGCGCCATTGCCATTGGCCACCCGATCGGCGCCTCGGGGGCGCGGGTGCTGAACACGCTGCTGTTCGAAATGGCGCGGCGCGGTGCCAAGCGTGGCCTGGCCACGCTGTGCATTGGCGGCGGCATGGGCGTGGCGCTCTGCGTGGAGCGCGGCTGATCGCCCATTGTTGATACCAATCCAAGGGCCTTGCGGCCCTTGGAAAGGGCTTTCCTTCTACCGTGGCGCCATCCGCAAGGCGCCATCGATGCGAATCGTCTCGCCATTCAGATAGGCGTTTTCCACAATATGCATGGCCAGCGCCGCATATTCCTCCGGTCGCCCCAGCCGGGCCGGGTTGGGCACTGAGGCGCCGAGCGACTGCTTCACATTATCCGGCAGCCTGGCCAGCATCGGCGTATCCATGATGCCTGGCGCAATCGTGCACACCCGGATCAGTTTCGACGCCAAATCCCGCGCCGCAACCAGCGCCATGCCGATCACCCCCGCCTTGGACGAAGCATAGGGAATCTGGCCGATCTGCCCCTCATAGCCGGCGATGGAGGCGGTGAGCACCACCACGCCCCGCTCGCCACTCTCCAAGGGTTCGGTGCGTGCCATGGCGGCGGCGGCGAGGCGCAGCGCATTGAAGCTGCCGGTCAGGTTCACCTTGATGATCGCCTCATAATGCGCGAGCGAGCCCGGGCTGCCATCCTTTTCCAGAATGCGCAGGGCACCGCCGCGCCCGGCGCAATGCACCAGCACGCGCACCGGCCCCAGGCTTTCGGCCAAATCCACCGCCGCCTTCATGCTGACCTCATCGGTCACATCGGCCACGGCAAAGGCACCGCCCAATTCGGCCGCCATCTCGGCCCCCGGGCTGCTGGCCAGATCCACGATCACCACCCGCGCCCCAGCCGCCGCCAGCTTGCGGGCCGAGGCAAGGCCCAGCCCCGAGGCGCCACCGGTGACAATCGCCACCGCATTTCGAACGTCCATTTGTCTCTCCCTTTGGATGACCAAGGCTAGGACGGCTTGACCGGCACGACCACCCTGGCAGGCTGGCGCAAAGACGAGGAAACGCCATGCCATTGCTGGGCCAATGGGCCGCGCGCCAGCCCGAAAAGCCGGCCGCCATCTTCGCCGATAGCGGCGAGATGATCAGCTTCGCCAGCCTCGATGCCGCCGCCCACCAGGCCGCGCTGTGGTTCGTGGCCGAGGGTTTCGCCCCCGGCGAGGGCATTGCCCTGCTGCTGGAGAATGAGCCCGATTTCCTCGCCCTCTCCTATGGCGCCAAGCGCGCCGGGCTGATGGTCACGCCGCTGTCGATCCATCTCCGCCCGCATGAAGTGGCCTATGTGCTGGAAGACAGCGGCGCGCGGCTGCTGATCCACGCCCCCCGGCTGGAAGCCCTCGCGGCGCAGCTTCCCGGCATCATGCCACGCATGACCACCGAGGCCGCACGCCGCGCCATGGCCAGCGCCGCCGGCACCCTGCCGGAAAGACCAATCGGCCGCGAATTCCTCTATTCCTCCGGCACAACCGGCCTGCCCAAAGGCATCCGCCGGCCGCTCATCGCCCATGAAAACCGCTTCAACCCGGAATTCGACATGAGCTGGAGGGGTTTTTATGGCTTTGACGAGAGCACGGTCTATCTCTCGCCCGCGCCGCTCTATCACGCCGCCCCCAATCGCTACGTCCAGCGCACCATCGAGCATGGCGGCACCGCGGTCATCACCCGCAAATTCTCGGCCGAGCAATGCCTTGGCCTGATCGAGGCGCATCGCATCACCCATAGCCAATGGGTGCCCACCATGTTTGTCCGCCTGCTGGCTCTGCCGGAGGCGGCACGCACCGCGCATGACCTCTCCAGCCACCGCTGCGCCATCCACGCCGCCGCGCCCTGCCCCATCCCGGTGAAGCGGGCGATGATCGATTGGTGGGGCCCGATCCTGCGCGAGTATTATGCCGGCAGCGAGGGCATCGGCACCTGCTTCATCGACAGCGCGGCCTGGCTGCAAAAACCCGGCAGCGTCGGCCGCCCGGCCTATGGCCGCGTGCATATTCTCGATGATGCCGGCGACGCCCTGCCGCCGGGCGAGGTGGGCCGCATCTGGTTCGAGGGTGGTGCGCGCTTCGCCTACCACAATGCGCCCGAGAAAACCGCCGAGGCCTATAACGAACAAGGCTGGGCCACGCTGCATGATCTGGGCCATCTCGATGATGATGGTTTTCTATTCCTCTCCGACCGCAGGGCGGACCTCATCCTCTCCGGCGGGGTGAATATCTATCCGGCCGAAATTGAGACCGCCCTGGCCGAGCACCCGATGGTGGCCGATGTGGGGGTGATCGGCGTCCCCGACGCCGATTTCGGCGAGCGCCCCTGGGCCGTGGTGGTGCCCCGCCCCGGCCATAGCCCCGATGCCCAAGCGCTGCTGGCCCATGCCAAGGCCCGACTGGCAGGACCAAAGCAGCCGCGCGGGGTGGAATTCGTCGATGAACTGCCGCGCAGCGAGGCCGGCAAGCTGCTGCGCCGAATGCTCAAGGAACGCTATCGCGGCCTCACCCCTCCAGGGTGATATTGGCGGCGCGGATGATCTCGCGGCGCTTTGTCGCGCTGGATCACGCCATTCCCCAAATGTTTTTTACCCATCCACAAGCCCCGGGTGGACAGCCCCCCCACCTTGGGCTATCCAAATTCCCGCGCCCAGATAGCTCAGTTGGTAGAGCATGCGACTGAAAATCGCAGTGTCGCTGGTTCGATTCCGGCTCTGGGCACCATCCCCCTTCTTTGCCTATCATGGCTGATGGCCTTTACATCCTCCGTTTGCCCGCATGATTGCCCCAGCACCTGTGCCCTGGAGGTGGAGGTCCTATCCCCCACTCAGATCGGACGGGTGCGTGGCGCCGCCGATAACACCTACACAGCCGGTGTCATCTGCGCCAAAGTCGCGCGCTATGCCGAGCGGGTGCACCACCCCGAACGCCTGACCCAGCCGCTGCTGCGCAACGGGCCGCGTGGCTCGGGCCAATTCCGCGCCATCAGCTGGGATGAGGCGCTGGACCGCGTGGCCGGCGCCTTCACCGATGCCACCGCCAAACACGGCAGCGAAGCGGTCTGGCCCTATTACTTCGCCGGCACCATGGGCCTGCTGCAGCGCGATGGCATCCACCGCCTGCGCCACGCCATGCGCTATTCCAGGCAGCAAAACACCATCTGCACCTCGATCATGGAAGCGGCCACCTTGGCCGCGCTGGGCAGCATTCGCGGCCCCGATGCGCGCGAAATGGCCGAGGCTGACCTGATCGTGATGTGGGGCGGCAACCCCGTCGCCACCCAGGTCAATGTCATGACCCATATCAGCCGGGCGCGGAAAGAGCGCGGCGCCAAGCTGGTGGTGATCGACCCCTATCGCAGCGGCACTGCCGTGGTGGCCGATATGCACCTCGCACTTCGCCCAGGCACCGATGCGGCGCTGGCCTGCGCCGTGCTGCATATCGCCCTGCGCGATGGCCATGCCGACCATGCCTATATGGCAGAATTCACCGATTTCGGCCCCGATGTCGCCGCCCATCTGGCCAGCCGCGGCCCGGAATGGGCGGCGGCCATCACCGGCCTGACCGTGGCGCAGATCGAAGAATTCGCCGCACTTTATTGCCGGACCGAGCGTGCCTATCTGCGCGTGGGCTATGGTTTCGCCCGCTCCCGCGGCGGTGCGGCGGCGCTGCATGCCGTGCTCTGCCTGCCAAGCATCACCGGCAAATGGCGGCACAAGGGCGGCGGCGCACTCTGGAACCAGCGCGCCATCTACCATTGGAACAAGACCCTGATCGAAGGGCTGGACGTGCTCGACCGCACGACCCGGGTGATGGATATGTCGCGCATCGGCGCCGTGCTCTGCGGCGATCCGCAGGAGTTGCAAGGTGGCCCGCCGGTCACCGCCATGCTGATCCAGAACGTCAACCCGCTCGATGTGGCGCCCGACACCAACAAGGTGCGCCGTGGTTTCGCCCGGGAGGATCTCTTCGTCTGCGTCCATGAGCAATTCATGACGCCCACCGCCCTGCAGGCCGATCTGGTGCTACCCGCGACCATGTTCCTCGAGCATGACGACCTCTACCAGGCCGGCGGCCATAGCCACATCCAGATCGGCCGCAAGCTGATCGCCCCGCCCGGCGAGGCACGCTCCAACCACAGCCTGATCTGCGACCTGGCCCATCGCCTCGGCGCCACCCATCGCGGCTTTAACATGAGCGAGATGGAGGTGATCGACGAAACCCTGCGCGCCTCCGGCTGGCCCGAAGCGCGCGAGGTGATCGACCGCAGCTGGGTCGATGCCCAGCCCAGCTTCGAGGAGAGCCATTTCCTCAACGGCTTCGGCCATCCCGATAAGCGCTTCCGCTTCAAGCCGGATTGGGCCGGCATTGGCCGCCTCGGCCATGTCATGACGCCAATGCCCGATCACCTCGACCGCATCGAGAACCCGACCGAGGCACATCCCTTCCGCCTCATCACCTCACCCGCAAGGCAATTCCTCAACACAAGCTTTACCGAGACCCCAGGCTCGCGCAAACGCGAAGGCCGGCCCACCGCCCTGCTCAATGCCGAGGATGCAGCCCGCCTCGGTGCCAGCACTGGCGCCCGCCTGCGCCTGTTCAACAACCGCGGCGCCGTGGTGGTGCATGCCGAGATCGCCCAGGGCCAATTGCCGGGCACCGTGGTCGTCGAAGGCATCTGGCCGAGCGAATATTTCGAAACTGGCATCGGCATCAACGCCCTGACCAGCGACGAGCCGGCACCCCCGCTCGGCGGCGCAGTGTTCCACGACACCGCCATCGCGCTTGAGGTGCTGGAGGCCAGCGCGCAAATGCCGCTCGCCGCCGAGTAGCCAGGCTCACAACGCCTGGCGCAGGTCACGCCAGCAGCGCGACAACCTCTGGCAGCAACGCCGGATTGCCCAGCGCCACAACATCGCCGCCGCTCTCAAAACTGAGTTCGCGGCCGGCCCAATCCGTCAGGCAGCCGCCGGCGCCCGCGACCACCGGCTGCAACGCCGCCCAGTCCCAGGGCTTGAGCGTGCCCTCACACACCACATCGAGGCTGCCAAGCGCCACCAGCCCATAACCATAGGCATCGCCGCCCCAGCTCGCCCGCTTGCAGGCGCCGCGCAGCCGCTCAAAGCCGGCCAATTGCTCAGGGGCGAAAATATCAGGCGCGGTGCAGCCCAATTCAGCCTCGGCCAGCGCCGCACAGGGCCGCGCGCCCACCGCACCACCAAAGGGGCCAGAAAACCGCGTCCGCTGCCCAGCCACCCCCACCCAGCGCTCGCGCGTGGCAGGCTGGTCGATAATGCCCAGCACCGGGCGGCCGCGATGCATCAGCGAAATCAGCGTGGTGAAAAGCGGCCGGCCGGTGATGAAAGCCCGGGTTCCATCAATGGGGTCAAGCAGCCACACCCATTCCGCATCAGCACGATCGGCGCCGAATTCCTCGCCCCAAATCCCATGTTCCGGGAAACGAGCCGCCAAAAACTCACGCAGTTTGATTTCCGCGCCGCGATCAGCCTCGGTCACCGGCGAGGCATCGGCCTTGCCATCCACCGCGAGGCCAGAGCGGAAAAACGGCAGAATAAAGCGGCCAGCGATATCCGCCGCCTCCTCCGCCGCCGAGACAAGCCCGGGCGCGATCAGGGCAGCGGCACCGGGCTGGCGGCCAGGCTGCGCAGATAGGCAATGACATCGGCGCGCTGCTGGCTATTGGCCAGGCCAGCAAAGGCCATGCGGGTGCCAACCAAGGCGCGGGCCGGGGCATTGATGAAGGCGTTCAGCTCTTCATAGCCCCACGGCTTATCGGCCAGGGCGCGATTCGCGGCCGAGTAGTTGAAGCCGGCTGATTGCGCGTGGTTCTTGCCCACGATGCCATAGAGGTTGGGGCCCACGCCGGCCCGGCCGCCCTCATTGAAGGAATGGCAGGAGGAGCAGTTGCGGCTCGCCAATTGCCGGCCATTCTCGACATTGGCAGCTGCCATCAGCGGGCCAATCGGCTCCAGCGCCGGCGCGGCCGCAGCGGCCGGTGCCGCGGCCGGAGCCGCCACCTGGCCAATCTGGATCGCACTGCGCTCAAGCTTGTGCGGGTGGACAATAAGCTCACCCAGCAGGCCAGCGCCCATGAAGGCCACACCAGCCACCAGGGGCGCGGCGAAGAGCTTGTTCATTTCAAGATCGGCCATCGGGAAGCATCAACCTCATGTTTATTATGCCACCCAAGCCCCGGCACGGTTTGCGCCTGGGCAATGGGCAGCTTATGACGCGGCGCACCATATAGGCGCCGCAGCGCGCCTTCAACCGCCAGGGGCCGGCCTTCGTGAATCCAATCATTCTCATTCCAGCGCGCATGGGCAGCACCCGCCTTCCGGGCAAGCCGCTGGCGCTGATCCATGGCCGGCCCATGGTCCTGCATGTGATGGACCGCGCGCGCGAGGCCGGCATCGGCCCCGTGGCGGTGGCGGCCGCCGAGCCCGAGATCCTCGCCGCCGTGCGCGAGGCCGGCGGCACGGCGGTGCTGGTGGCCGATGACGTGGCCTCAGGCACCGACCGGGTGAAGCTCGCCCTCGACCAATTGGACCCCGATGGCCGCCATGATGTGGTGGTCAATCTGCAAGGCGATTTCCCCACCCTGGCGCCCGACCTGCTGCGCGCCGTATTGCTGCCGCTCGCCGATCGCAGCGTCGATATCGGCTCGCTCGTCACCCCCATCGCCGATGCGCATGAGGCGGCGACGGAAAGCTTCGTCAAATGCGCCTGCGCCTTCCTGGGCGAGGCGGAGGTCGCCCCCGCGCTGTATTTCTCCCGCACCGCCATCCCCTGGGGTGCGGGGCCGCTTTGGCATCATATCGGCGTCTATGCCTATCGCCGCGCGGCGCTAGCCCGCTTCGTATCCCTCCCCCCCAGCCAATTGGAACTGCGTGAAAAGCTTGAACAACTGCGCGCGCTGGAGGATGGCATGCGCATCGCCGTCGCCCGCGTGCCGCATGGCCCCTTCGGCGTTGATACGCCCGAAGACCTTGCCCGCGCCCGTGATATTCTGAAAGTCTGATCCCCATGCCGATCATCGCCTTCCAGGGCTTCCTGGGCGCCTATTCCGACCTGGCCTGCCGCCACGCCTTCCCAGGCTGGACCACCCTGCCCTGCGCCAGCTTCGAAGCCGCCATGCAGGCGGTGCGCGAAAACCGCGCCGAACTGGCCATGCTGCCCTGCGAGAATTCGCTGGCTGGCCGGGTGCCGGATATTCATCGCCTGCTGCCCGATTCGGGCCTGCATGTGGTGGGCGAGCATTTCGAGCGGGTGGAGCATTGCCTCCTCGCCCCGCATGGCACCACGGAAGCCACCCTCAAGCGCGCCCATTCCCACCCCATGGCGCTGGGCCAGGTGCTGAACATCCTCAAGGAGCTGAACCTTGAGGGCGTGATCGAGGCCGATACCGCCGGTGCCGCCGCCCTGATCGCCGAACGCGGCGGGGTGGAGGATGCCGCCATCGCCAGCTCCCTCGCCGCCGAGGTCTATGGCCTCCAAATCCTGCGCCACAATGTCGAGGATGCCGAACACAACACCACCCGCTTCTATGTCATGGCGCGCGAGCCCCGGCTGCCTCCGGTGGATGCCAAACATTGCGTCACCAGCTTCGTCTTCCGCGTGCGCTCCATTCCGGCCGCGCTCTACAAGGCGCTGGGCGGCTTTGCGACCAATGGGGTCAACCTCACCAAGCTCGAATCCTACATGATGGATGGCCGCTTCACCGCCACCCAATTCCTCTGCGACGCCGATGGCCATCCCGACGAACCCGGCATGGCGCGGGCGTTGGAGGAGCTGCGCTTCTTTGCCGAACTGCGGATATTGGGAACTTATGTGGCCCATCCCTACCGAATCCAGAACGAAAGCAATTGAACGGCTTGACCCGAAGCCATTGCACTTGGCAATTCTATGCCATGGGCAGGGCGGCAACGGTTTTTTCGGTGATGGTGGCGCTGGCGATGCCAGTTGCGGCACTCGCACAATCCTCGCTCGGCCAGTCTGCGACGGTGCCGCCGCCACGCCCCGCCGCCGCTCCAGCCACGACCGCCGCGCCGGCAACCACATCGAGCTCCACGACTGGCACGGCCCCGGCCACCCAACCCCGCAGCACACCGGCAGAAAACCGCCCACGCACCGCTGCAACACCCGCGCGACCGGCAAACACCCAGGCCAAGCCCAATACAGCCCAACGCCCGCCAGCACCGCGCCGCGCGGCCCCAACCCCCGTGGCACCTGCGCGATGATTCCGCAGTTCGGTGCGATGAGCGGCACCTCGATGACCGCGCTGCTCGCCGATTCGCTGCCCGAGATCGTGCGCAAAATCGATGTC
>Ga0209085_1000728_pt1 | contig 23124 bp, 22 predicted proteins | sample C_131016_EF_Meta_FD_187310 | JGI IMG/M metagenome (GOLD analysis project Ga0209085, IMG submission 187310) | Freshwater microbial communities from Lake Croche, Canada to study carbon cycling - C_131016_EF_MetaG (SPAdes) (version 2) | ecosystem: Environmental > Aquatic > Freshwater > Lake...
ACGCGGCCTTTATGGCTGTTACGCGGGGAAGATAAAACGGGGCAAAACGATTTTGTGGTGGGCCATCGTTAACAAAAAGTTAAGCTCGTGGCCAGGCTTTGGGCTCTAAGCAGCTGGCTGAAGTTCGAGGGCCGTTGCACGAATAAATCTATTCAGCAATCTTTCTGAGCGAACCTGGAGTAACACCAAACTTCTTCTTAAACGCGGTAATGAAATGATTGACGTGCGAATAGCCAATTTTGTGTGCAAGTGTTTTCATGGGAATTTCGGTTCTAACCAAAGCTTCATGGGCTTGATCTAATCGTTGATTTGTCAAAAAACTGTAAATTGACTGATCGTATTTTTTAATAAAAGACTGATTCAATTTTGAAGCACTGACATTATATTTTTTTGATAACTCTTCTATCGTGGGTGCATTTTCAGTAACGCACAAAAGCTCTGCATACAAAGCGGTTACGTCAAAATCCATTTTTCCTAAATTTAATGCGAAGTTGTTGGAGTTTGATATGTAGAGATTAGCTTCAAGTAGATATTGAATAATGGCCGAAGTTGCAAATAGCGAACGCATGTTCCCATTAAGACTACTAGGAATGCAGTTTGCAACTTTGGCTGACAAAGACTGCGGTAAATTTATTTCACAGAAGTCTTGGTTTTTATGCAAACCTAAGATTTGAAAAAAGTTTTCAGCAACATCGGAACCGAAAAGATTAATGAGTTGATTTTCAGGAATGAAAAGACCGGTTAAATAAATATTCTCATCCGTATATAAATTTTGATTGATATCAATAGAGTTGAATCGAGAGAAAAGATCAAGGCCGATAACTCTTCTTGCTGTTCTTTTGGTTACGTTATTTAAAATATCAACCTGTCCAGAGTGCATCATATGAACATTAAAGACGGGGCCAGGAAAATCTGATTTGAAGTCGCCTAGGTTGATTTGCGGGGGTCTATCTTCAGAAATAAATTCGTGGTGATTTTTGAAGAGAAAAGTACCATTTGGAAGTGCTAAATGCTCTGTATATCCTTTAGCTACTCCGGGCATGTAGACAAATGGAAAACTCATTAAATCACCTGATGTGGTCTGTGAAGGGGTATTGTTCGAATCAAACAACCACTCGATTTTTTGGCCTGAGGCGACGAGTCGTTTCATAACACTAGACCTTTAAATTTACATTTATTTTTATTTTCTTACTAATCTTTTATTTTATTGAGGTTTGAAAATAGATTAGCTTAATTCGTAGAAGTTGGCAGTTTATTCGTAGAAAAATACCTAACTGCAAAAATTTTTGTAGTTCTTTAAATGCTTTCCGTAGAAATGTTGCAGGACTTGAATCAAATTAAATACTAGCATTATTTTTTTAATTTTGATTGTTGTAGATGGGTGAAGATAGTTTTTCTGGTCTAGTTCAAATTGGCAAACCACCATTAACCGCTCAACAAGCAGCGAAACTAAAACACGATAAATCTTTAGATGCTTTTCATGCACGAATAGCCGGCATTAAACGCAATGTGGACAACATCAACAGTCAGTTGACTACAGGCAAAAAAATACAAGAACCCGCTACGGATATAACTTCCAAAAATGACGTCGTTGCCGCTGAAGAACTAGCCAATGCGACACAAGCAATAGAGGCGGTCAAACCAGAAGTTCTAGTGAAGGTCGTTGCGCCTAAAAGTGATGAAGTCTTGATCAAGAACTTACTTACCTATTCAGAACTTCTTGCGGTGGTAGCCAAACACCCCGGCGCACAAGTAGTAGATGACAGAGATCAAGCCAAAGGGTATTTATGGGTTCGCCAAGTGGGTGGTATTTTCAACGCTAACCCCAAGTTAGTGAAATGGTTAGCTGAGCATAAGTTTTTACTCAAAGCCGAAAAAGGCTGGTTTTTGCCTGTGCTATGAGTGACGATGATTTTTCTGGCCTGATACGCAGTGGCAAATCCCATAGCGTTTCTGTATCTGAGCATACAGGGAATGCAAAAATAACTCGCAATAAAGTTAGTTCAGATGAACAAGAAATTGCAGCAAGGAAAGCCGCGTTTGAAAAGCAATTAGCTCAGGATAAAGCCAATATACAAAAAGCTAGTTTAGACAGCACCCAAGCCAAAGGGCAATCTGTAAGCACTGATAAATCAAATATCAATCGGCAAGAAATAAATCAAGGATTGGAAGTTGCAAATAATGTTGAGGGTATAAAGACTGAAAGACTAAAGGACAACAACCAGAAGATTGACTCAAGCACTACTGCTTCCAATTTACAAAAAGCTGGCAATGCCAATATCACTTCAAACAATCAAGGCGTTGCAAAAAACAAAGCAATTCAGGATAACGATCAAAAAATACCCAACGTAGGTATTTCCAAAAACAACCAAGTAGTTAATGGTGAGGCATTCAAATCCAATGGTGAAGTTGTTGGCAAAGGCATTATTTCTGATAACAACCAAGTTGTTGAAAGTGAAAAAATTGCCGCTAATGATCAGAAAGTGCCAAACGGCATTGCCGCTAATGATCAGAAAGTGCCAAACGGCAAAGGTATATCAACCAATGTTCAAGGTATATCTGTTGATGGGGTTGTAACAAATAAACAATCTATTGATCAACCTAGCTTGTCACCCAACAACCCATCTTTGTCCAAAGAACCGGTTGCCCCTAACAAGCAAGCCACTCAATCAGTCGTCAATGATAAAAATCTTCAATCAGTATTGAATGGCGCACCAATAACAAATGATGCCAAGACACCCAAGCTCGCATTAGAAGATAACAATCAAGTTGTAGCTGAGCAAGCGCTAGATAAAAAGAGACAACCTTTAGAGAATCTAGATCCCTCTTTGAACATGAATCGTGCGCCTAAGGAGGGTGCAATTGGTGCGAATCGACAACCAACGGATAAAGAAAATCTCGATAACCACTTTGAAGTTTTGCCCTCAGAGACCATCAAGCGTGCAGAAGTTGATTTTGAACTTTCAGTCTCTGATAGCAACTCTGAATTGCCAGATACATTCTCGAAAATCAAACAACAAGTAAGCGCTCCAGTCACAGAACGACCACTCACGGCTCAACAAGCCGCAAAACTAAAACACGATATGTATCTTGAGGTTTTTCACGGACGATTAGCGGGCATTAAGCGGGGGGTTGACGCGTTAAATGGCAGATTGGATGTTATGGAAAAGCGCAAGTGAAAAACAAACTTAATCCATTTGCTGAGGCTGATAACAAAAAGTATTTAGACGAGTTATGTGTTTGGATAGGCGAGAACTTAGATGCCCCTTTGGGCTTGAATGAGTTGATAGCTAGGACTAATCTCTCCAGTACAGATCTTCAGTACTTATTTGAGAAATACAAGCAAACCACTCCCATGACTTATGTACGCCGAACCCGAGAAAGCAACAAAAAATATTTAATTTCGAAAGAACGAATATCGCCAATTTTTATTGGTAATAAAGAATTTTGAAAAAAATGGTCTTAAGTTTTGACCAGAGAGCCTCTAATTAATCTATCCGTGCGCCAGAGCGCTTAATAATTGGCGCCCACTTGACCGATTCATCATGGATGAGTTTTGCAAATTGCTCTGGCGTTCCACCCATAGGCTCTAAGCCAGCAGATTTAAGTCTCTCTCTAACGCTAGGGTCATTCAATGCAGCGTTAAGCGCGCTATTGATGCGATCAACAATAGCCCGCGGGGTTCCGGCAGATACCAGCACGCCATTCCACGCCAGTGCTTCAAAGCCTTTGAGTTCTGGTAAGCCACTTTCTGCAACGGTAGGTACATCAGGTAACAAGGCATAGCGCTGCGAACTGGTCACAGCCAAATACTTCAATTTGCCTTGTTTGACTTGCGGTGCAAGCACTGTCGGCACTGATGCCATTAGCTGCGTTTCTCCCGACAAAGTAGACATCACTGCAGGCGGGCTGCCATTGAAGGGGATGTGGACTGCAAACGTGTTGGATACAGACTTGATGTATTCCATCGTCAAGTGCGATGAACTGCCGTTGCCAACAGAAGCGAAGTTGTATTTACCCGGTTCTTGTTTGAGTAAGGTAATTAGCTCACGGATTGAATTCGCTGGTAACTGCACATTGGCTGCAATGACGTTTGGTTGCGAGGTCGTGGTGATGACTGCTATTAAATCTTTTTCTGGTTGGTAGGGCAGTTTGGGGTAGAGGTGGGGGCCAAACGCAAGCGGTCCGTTGTAGGACATCACCCATGTGTAGCCATCGGGCGCAGATTTCGCGACCTCGTTGGTGCCGACTGTGCCGCCTGCTTGCGGTTTGTTCTCAACAACAACGGATTGGCCCAAATTGTCTTTGAGCTTGTCTTGCATCGAGCGGGCGATCACATCCAACGATGATCCTGCAGGAGCAACGACTACCCAGCGAATAGGTTTGCTGGGAAAACTCTGCGCTTGAGACAATGCGGCAGTGCAAGCCATAACAACTGCGGCTACAAATCGACAATTTTTAAAGTAATGAATCATGGTGCGTCCTGTGAATGGCATCAAGCTTTGTCGGCCGCAGAAGTAAACGAGTCCGCATAGAACTCATCCTCTGGCAAACCAACTTTTGTATAGGCGCTGCGTGCAGAGTCCACCACGATAGGTGCACCGCAGGCATAGACCTGGTAGCCACTTAGGTCAGGTATATCTTCCAACACGGCTTGGTGCACAAAGCCTGTGCGACCTGACCAGTTGTCTTCAGGCAAAGCATCTGAAATAACAGGTACATAACGTAAGTTAGGCATCAATGCGAGTTGTGCTTGCAGCCAGTCGTTCAAGTACAAATCTTGCGGACGTCTTCCGCCCCAATACAAAACTGCAGGTCGGGTGATGCCTTTGAAATGCATATGCTCCAAGATGGCTTTGATGGGAGCAAACCCGGTACCTGATGCTAAAAACACCAAAGGCTTGTCGGAGTCTTCTCGTAAAAAGAAACTGCCTTGCGGTCCTTCGATACGCTGAATGTCGCGCTCCTTCATCACACCAAATACATGGTCGGTAAAAGCACCGCCAGGCATATGGCGGATATGCAATTCAATCGCAGGACTGCCTTCCACCAAAGTATGCGGTGCGTTGGCCATTGAATAACTACGGCGACTTCCATCACGCAATAAAAAATCAACATACTGACCCGCGTAGTACTGCATGACTTCTGTCGCTGGCAACTGCAGCTTGACCAACATCACATCGGGCGATTTCTTTTCTAAAGAAATAATGCGTACGGGCATTTTCTTGATTGGGAATGCACCGGCCTCAACCACTTGACGCGATTCGATTACAACATCGCTTTGTGCAGTCGCGCAGCAAGTCAGCACCATGCCGTTGGCTTCTTCCTCTTCGCTCAAGGCTTTGCTTTGGTGAACACCGTGGGTCACAGTGCCAGATAATTTTTTGCACTTGCAAGAACCGCAGGCACCGTCTTTGCAGCCATACGGCAAGCCAATGCCTTGTCGAAGACCTGCCATGAGGAGGGTTTCATCTGAGCCCGCATCAAAAAAACGGCCACTGGGTTGCACAGAAATCTGAAATGGCATCTTTGGTTATCCTTGAACTTTTACCTAAGACGTATTTTGCCTTCCAATCAGACCCCTTTGGGCGCATTGCCCGCACGATTTAGACGCGAGCGACTCCTCATTATTGGATGTGGCGATGTTGGTATGCGTTTAGCGCGTGTTCAACGCCATATGCGAACTTTTGCATTGACTTCGCAGCAGCAAAGAACCACTGAACTGCGTGATGCGGGCATCACACCCCTCTTAGGTAATTTGGATCAACCCAGCAGTTTGAAGCGCCTGGCAGGGCTTGCAACGCGCGTGGTGCATTTAGCTCCACCACCACTGCAAGGCCAACACGATCCCCGCACATTAGCGCTAGCCCGTGCATTGATGTTGCGAACAGCCCCAAGCAGTGTGGTCTATGGCTCAACGAGCGGCGTCTATGGAGACTGTGATGGCGCGTGGGTGACTGAGACGCGGTTAACAAACCCCAAAACTAGCAGAGCCCAGCGCAGGGTTGATGCAGAACAACGCCTGCGCCATTTGGCGCGATTACGCGGTAATGCTGTGCGCATGAGTGTGTTGCGCATCCCTGGTATTTATGCCAACGACCGCGTAGGTGGTACACCCCGTGACCGATTAACGCGCGGTACAGCAGTTTTGCAAAAACAAGACGATGTATTCACTAACCACATTCACGCCAACGATCTAGCCCGTGCCTGCCAATTAGCCATGTGGCGTGGCAAAACACAACGCACCTACAACATCAATGACGATAGCCAAATGTTGATGGGGGATTATTTTGATATGGCAGCGGGTATTTATGGATTACCCAAGCCACCACGCATCAGCCGCACACGAGCCAAACTTGAATTAGGCGAAATGCAAATGAGCTTTATGAGCGAATCACGCCGCTTGGTGAACACGCGTATGAAACGCGAATTAAGGTTGCGCTTGATTTATCCGCAAGCGCAAGATGGGCTCGAGACCCAGGGCTTGCAAATCTAGAGATTAATCAAACTTGATATTGGCAGCCTTGATGGCCTTGGTCCAACTGGCTGTATCACGCTCCAGCAGTTTGGTGGTGGCATCAGGCGTTAAGTAGCGAACCTCTACGCCAGCAGCATCTGCGCGTTGTTTGGTGTCGGCTTGTTCCATTGCGCGTTTGACATCGTTGCTGAGTTTTTGCACGATGTCTTTAGGCGTGCTGCTGGCGACATACAAAGCCACCCAAGATTCGAGTTCGAACCCACCCAACCCAGCCTCTGCCACCGTAGGCACTTGCGGTAGTTGTGGATGGCGAGTTTTACCCGTGACTGCCAATGCTTTTAATTTGCCGCTCAGCACATGCCCCATTACAGAGGGGGGCGTAGTGATAAACACCTGCACTTGGCCTGCCAATACATCTTGAATCGCTTGCCCCGAACCTTTGTAAGGCACATGGGTCATCTCGATACCTGTTTGTTGTTTGAAGATTTCGGTACCAATGTGAGACACAGAACCATTGCCTTGCGACGCATAGTTCAATTTGCCTGGGTTTTGTTTAGCCCATGCAATGAATTCTTTCAACGTGTTGGCAGGAATAGAAGGATGCACTGCGATGACGTTAGTTGCCACGGTAATCAAACCAATGGGCGTGAGATCTTTCAACTCCCAGGGCAGTTTGTCCATCAAGATAGGGTTTGCAATGTGGTAACCCGAATAAGACACCAAGACGGTGTAACCATCTTTAGCGCTACGCGCAACATTCGAATATGCCAAGTTGCCACTGCCACCGGGCTTGTTGTCTACCACCACGGTTTGACCGGTGAGTTTTGCAAGCGGATCGCTGACCAAGCGCGCTGATGTGTCCACCAAGCCGCCGGGAGGATTAGGAACCACCAAGGTGATGGGCTTACTGGGGTAGTTGTCTGCTTGTGCAAAGGCGCTGAATGGCAGTGCAAGGCTGGTAGTGAGTGAGGTCAATACAACGACCTGCGCAAGAAATTGACGACGGAAATTGGAGTTCATAAAAACGCCTTTCAAAATATGTTTACCGCTGGCCCACGCGTACGGAACCAAATACGGTTTGTGCTTCCCGAGGCAAGCTGCGCCAATATTGAGGGCTGGCTTCCACCGTGCCTTGCAAAGCAGCTGCTGCCTCCCACATCCAACGGGGTTTGTAGAGGAATGAACGGGCTAAAGCCACTAGGTCGGCGTCGCCACGCGCGATGATGTTGTCCGCTTGGTGGGGTTCGGTGATCAAGCCTACGGCAATAGTAGGTATGCCGGCCTTATCTTTGACCAGCTTGGCAAATGGCACTTGAAATTCAGGCCCTACGGGAATCTTTTGTTGCGCTGAAACGCCAGAGGTAGAGATATGTACAAAGTTTGCACCCTCTTGTTTTAAGCGCGCGGCAAAGTCAGCGGTTTCTTCAGGTGTCCATCCGTTATCTACCCAGTCTGTCGCAGATAAACGAATACCTAAAACACCAGAGTAAGCCGCACGCACCGCTTTAAAAACTTGCAAAGGAAAACGCGTGCGGTTGTCAAAATTTCCGCCATAGGCATCAGTACGCTTGTTAGCAATAGGGGATAAGAATTGGTGCAACAAATAACCGTGTGCGCCGTGTAACTCAATAGCCTCAATGCCCATGGCATCTGCGCTTTGCGCTGCTTTGACAAAAGCTTGCTCTATATCGATCAAACCTTGTGCCGTGATTTCGTCAGGCGGCGTTTCTTGCTCCAAATGCGGTATGGCAGAAGGGGCCTCTGCTTGCCAGCCACCATGTGAGGTGTCAAGCAATTGGCCACCATGCCAAGGCGCTGCACTAGAGGCTTTGCGCCCAGCATGTGCAAGTTGTATGCAGATGGGTACTTTCGGTGCTAGGTGCCGTGCGCGGCTCAGTTTGTCGTTGAGTGCTGCTGCTGTTGCGTCATCCCATAAGCCCAGGCAGGCGGGGGTAATACGCCCCTTGGGTGATACCGCAGTGGCTTCAATAAAAAACATGGCCGCACCACTATTGAGTAAATTACCCCAATGCATCAAATGCCAGTCAGTGGCTTGGCCTTCATTCGCTGAGTATTGGCACATGGGTGCAACGACAACGCGGTTGTGAAGCGTGAGAGGCCCGCGCGGTGATTGCAGGGTAAATTCAGAAAACAAATGACTCACAGATTGCTCCAATAAAAAAACCCGCCTTGAAAGCAGGCATGCACTAACTTTTGCTATCTAGGTCATCCAACTTGTGGTTGAGCGCGTCGACATTGTGTTTGATACCGGCCAAGCGGCCGTGAAACGCTTCCATCTGCGCTTTATGTGCCAGTGCAATTTTTTCGGCTTCTGCGGAAGAAATTGCACTAGAAGGCACAACTTTTTGAGGATTGGCTAATGGCTTAGCCTGCGCCACTGCAGCTTTTGTTGCAACAGATTGCTGCGGGGTAGGGGCGGCTCTGTTGGCAATGGGGCTGCTTTTCGGCGCTGCCGTTTCGCCTAAAGGGCGTGCGTCACTGGGTAGCGTTTCAAAATGGTCAGCGATTGGTTTTTGCTCAATCGGCTGAAGGTTGTTGCTGATGGAGGGTTTTGTTGGAACGGCTTGAACATTGCCTTGCACCGATGTTTTTGCAACCGTTGCACCGCGGTCTTGAAAGCTGTCTTTGTCTAATGCTTGACGCGTTTCGTGGTGTGTATCTTTGGGGATGGAAACTAAGTTGTTGCTAACGGGCGCGTTTTGAATGGCTTGTTTGTTGTTAGCAGGTGTATCAATAGAAATATTGGCGGTATTCGTTTTGACTTGTTCTTTAGCAATGCCCGCATCATTTGTTCTGATGGGGTCTTTTGCAATACCCTGAGGTTTTTGCGGAGCTACTTGCGTGCTATTTATAGACTGAACGTTGTTTTCAAGACTATCGTTCGCAATGCTTTGAAGGTTGTCGTTTATAGATTCAGTTTGAATGCCTTGTATATTGGTTTCAACATTCGATGATGGAATACTTTGCGTATTGCTATCAATTGCATTGGAAGCCGGCAGAGCTTGATTATTTTCTTGGAACTTTTCAGTGGGAATGCCTTGGAGGTTTTCTTTTAAGTTCTCCGTCGCAATTCCTTGACGGTTGTCCACGGGTTTATCAGTGGCAATATTTTGCTGGTTAGCTGTAGTTTCTGAGCCGCGAGGTGCAGCTTGTTTTTCTGGTGCAACCGAGTCTTGCTTGAGTGTTTGTAAATTCTCGACTGCAGCTGTATTTGCAGGTATCTTTTGGGTCTTTACGTCTTGAGTGGGTTTGGTTTCGTATTTGTCTAGGCGTAAATTTTGTTCTTCAGCAAGGTTGTGTGCTAAGGGGTCAAGCTCCCCTTCTTTGCCTTCAAAAGACCGTATCTTGCTCAGTGTGTCTTCTTCGTCAGAAGTAACAATATTTTTTGGAGTTTTGGCATTACCTGTGCGCTCAGACACAGAGACCCGCATTTTTTTTCCGCTACTTATAAAGCCTGAAAATTCATCGTCACTCATAAGATAGCCATAGATCTTTAAAACAAAAGCCTCGATGAGAGCAATTCTTTGACAGCAGTCTTGAGCTGCTGGTGCCCGGGGCCGGAATCGAACCGGCACGCCTTGCGGCGGGGGATTTTGAGTCCCCTGCGTCTACCAATTTCACCACCCGGGCGCGGGGGATAGACAAATATTATGACATAGAGCTGTCATGTGGCTTGAGGGTGTGAGCGGGGGATTTGTCGCGTGGGCTTTAAAAATCAGTGCTTGTGCCCCACCACATTGATAACGCCTTTCATACCGGCCTCGTAATGGCCAGGCTCAAAGCAAGCCATAGCATATTGACCTGGTTCTTTGAATGTCCAAACTAACTCCGCTTGCTGGCCGGGCTTTGCTGAAATTTCATTTGTGTGATGGTGGCCCTTGAAATTTGGATTTGCCATTTCTTTGGCATGTGCAATGATTTCTTTTTCACTACCGAACACTAGTTCGTGATCTACCTTGCCTTTGTTGACCAAAATGATTCGAATGGGCTCGCCCGCTTGCACCTCCCACTTTGAGGGAACAAAGCGCATGGTGTCATCAACTTCTAAACGCACTACTTTTATTGAATCATCTTTAACTTCCGAAGATGTGGCGTGATCGTGGTTATGACTTTCACCTCCATGTTCATTGAAGTAAGTAAGGGCGTAAAAGGATGCAGCAGCAACGGTTGCCATACTGATAACACCATAGACAAGTAAGCTCTTCATTTTCACCTTGCCCTTACCGTCCATCAAATACATGGCAATCAATGACATAGCAAATCCCACGGGCACAACCCATGCACTTCTTGCGGGAGAGTCAGGAAAGTGCTGAAGCCCGCCTGTGAAAAATCCCAAGCCAATGGAGGCCACGATACCAATAGCCAGGATATCCGTCCAGCTATGTGCTTTGTCGGGATTAGCAATCTTTTCTAAGACACCGCCTATTAGGTATATAGCAATTCCAAATGCAGCAGTCCAAATAGCGCGTTCGCCAGTAAAAAAACCATGGGTGATAGCACCAGCAGTAAAACTAATGCCGGTGTACTTGCAAAGAGACGATATGTGACTGAGTGGGAAGTTCATAAAAGTTCCAGCTTTGATTGATTGGTATTGATTTTAGCTATGGTCAAATTGAATTAATCTACAGGGAAATCTCAAATGACTAAAACTTTCGCAAGAGTCTTGATTGCATGTTTTTTAGTGAGCGTAGGTGCCACATGTTTCGCCCAAACTTTGGTAATGGCGTCTACCACGTCAACCGAACAATCTGGCCTATTTCAGCACCTGCTGCCAGAATTCAAGAAAAGCACTGGCATTGAGGTCAAAGTAGTAGCTCTAGGTACTGGGCAAGCATTAGATATGGGGCGCAGAGGCGATGCCGACATTTTGTTGGTGCACGACCAAGTCGCCGAAGAGAAATTTGTTGCTGATGGATTTGGCATCAAACGCTATCTCGTTATGTACAACGACTTTGTATTGATTGGGCCCTCAAGTGACCCTGCCAAAGTGACTGGCAAAGAAGTCATGACTGCATTAAAAAACTTGGCGGCAACAAACGCACCATTTATTTCTAGAGGAGATAAAAGCGGTACCCATGCCGCTGAGCTCCGGTATTGGAAAAATGCCAATCTCGAGAATAAAGGCGCTGGTTACAAAGAATGCGGTTGCGGAATGGGCCCAGCTTTGAATATTGCATCCTCTACCGACGCGTATGTTCTAGCTGACCGTGGAACATGGTTGAGTTTCAAAAATCGAGGGTCTATGAAGATTCTTGTGGAAGGCGATAGCCGGCTCTTTAACCAATATGGTGTGATAGCTGTTAGCCCTGCTAAGCACCCGCATGTCAAGGTAGATATTGCCCAGAAATTTATTGATTGGGTTATCTCGCCGATTGGACAAGCCACCATTGCAAGCTACAAGATAGGTGGGGAGCAATTGTTCTTTCCAAATGCTGTTAAGTAAATAACATTGATTGGAAGTAGAAGCTGTTTAACTTAAATTCAAGCTGTATTTTCACAATCAAATTTGTAAATTAAAAGAAGGTAGCATTTAGAAAGTAAATAAGCTGCGCTCAAAATAATAAAGCATATGAATTTAATCATTCTTTCTGATCGGAATTTTTTCAATCTCTTATTGCTTGTTTTAACCGAGCTACACACAACTTTGCAAGTTGTATTGGTAAATAATCTTGAAGAGTTAAGTCATATAAGTGATGATTTAAAAAATCAAAGTAGATTGCTTTCCATCTTTAGTGCGGAAATAGTTCCATATGACACGCTGAAACAGTTTGGGTTTGGTTGCTACAACTTACATCCTGGCTCAAACGAATATCCCGGATGGCGTGCTTGGTCATTTGCCATCATGAACAATTCAGACCACTTTGGGTTGACGTTGCATGAAATGGCGGAAAGAGTTGATGAGGGAGCCATTATTCATATGCAAAAAATCCCTCGAGAATCCAAATCAACGGAACAAGATTTTTTTAGGAGTGTGGGCGGTTTTGTTCATGAATTCTTTAAGTCTTTCCCAGATTTTTTCTTAGATCAGAAAAGACTAACTGCCTGTGACATAAATTGGACTGGCGTAAAGTTCAGAAAAAAAGATGTGCAAGACATAATTAAAGTTAATCTAGGTATCAACATAAATCTTTTAATAACTGTGATTCGAGCTTTTGGTTTTGGATATCTTGGAGAGAAACCATTTGTCATAAGAAATAATAAAAAATATATTCTTGGCCCTTCGGTTGACGGTAGTTACAGTTTGAATGATCTCATTACTATCCAAGGGTTCAATTTTTGGGCCGATGATTTTTTGAATCAACAGAAATGATTGCTAGTAAGAGTTAACTTGGTTGTTAGAGATTTGCTAGATATTTGAAAGCACTAGGGCCTTTTTGGGTGAATTCGGTATTGTTGTGTGCGGCTTAATTAAATAGAGCCCTCTTTAATCATTAAATGTTACATTTTCTTTCTACTCAGCTATTTAAGAAAATTGCATATGCGTTCATTCATGACTGTCTTCATTTGTACATTGTTAGCATCATGCAGCACAGCTATCGCAGTGGCAGATGTCGCTGGCAGTGCTGTTATCTACGGTGCTAAAGCTGTCGTCAACACAGTAGACGCAATTACCCCCGACATCATTAGCAAAAAGAAAAAAGACTAAGTTTTTTCTTTGTTCGCGATTTCGTAGATTTTTAAATTTTTATGCAATCTAAAAACTCCTCGCCAACTTACCCCACGATAGAAGACGCTATCGGTAAAACGCCGCTAGCCGCATTGCAACGCATTGGTGTCAAAGAAAATGCTGCGCGCGGCAATGTCATTTTGGGAAAACTCGAAGGCAATAACCCCGCAGGCTCTGTCAAAGACCGTCCTGCGTTGTCGATGATTCAGCGTGCACAGGAGCGTGGAGAAATTAAGCCCGGCGACACCTTGATTGAAGCAACTTCTGGCAACACCGGCATTGCCTTAGCAATGGCAGCCGCCATCAAGGGTTATCGCATGGTGTTGATCATGCCGGAAGATCTCTCTATCGAGCGCGCCCAAACTATGAAAGCGTTTGGTGCAGAACTCATCTTGACGCCTAAAAGTGGCGGCATGGAGTCTGCGCGTGACTTAGCAGAAAAAATGCAAAAGGATGGTAAAGGACGAGTCCTAGACCAATTTGCCAACGACGACAATCCGCGCATCCATTTTGAGACTACTGGCCCTGAAATTTGGCAAGACACGCAAGGGCGTGTCACGCATTTTGTGAGTGCTATGGGAACCACTGGCACCATTACAGGTGTGTCGCGTTATTTGAAATCTATGCGCTCTGCCATACGTATCGTTGGGGCACAACCAAAAGAGGGTTCCCGCATTCCTGGAATTCGTAAATGGAAAGAAGCTTATCTACCCAAAATTTATGACGCAACTAATGTTGACGAACTGGTGTTTGTTAGCCAACAAGACGCCGAAGACATGTGCCGTCGCTTGGCACGCGAAGAAGGAATTTTTGCGGGTGTTTCAGCTGCGGGTGCCTGCTGGGTAGCTTTGCAAATTGCACAACAAGTGGAGAACGCCACGATTGTGTTTATTGTGTGTGACCGCGGTGACCGTTATTTGTCTACAGGGGTGTTTCCATCATGAGTGCATTTCGTTTTTGTCCAAGTTGTGCAACACCTCTGGAATTGATTCCAAAGCAAGAGGACGGTGGTTGGGTCGAGCGCTTGCGTTGCATAGCTTGCGATTGGACGCACTGGAACAACCCAACGCCTGTGCTTGCTGGCATCGTGCAATACCAAGGAAAAATCTTGCTAGCTCGCAATGCTGCTTGGACAGGCAGACGTTTTGCTTTGATCACAGGATTTATGGAGGCGGGCGAGTCGCCTCAAGAAGGCGTCACCAGAGAAATTGGAGAAGAAACCAACTTACAAGTCAGTGCTTTGCAGTTGGTGGGCGTGTATGACTTTCAGCGTAACAACCAAGTCATCATTGCGTATCACGCGGTAGCGGATGGCGAAATCAAGCTGTCCCCAGAATTAGCAGAATACAAACTCTACAAGCCCGAAGATGTCATTTGCTGGCCAGCGGGTACCGGTTATGCAGTAGGCGACTGGTTACGCACTCAGGGTATTGAGCCACGCTTCATGTCGTGGGAAGAGCGTGCTGCGCAAAATATAGAATAAAAACTATGCCCATTGATCTCGAACTCGACACCCGTGGCCTCAATTGCCCTTTGCCTATTTTGAAAGCCAAAAAAGCTTTGGCTACTTTGCAAAGCGGTCAGTCATTGCAGGTGACATCTACTGATCCAGGTTCTATGCGCGACTTTGTCGCTTTTGCTAAACAGACGGGTAACGAGTTGTTATCGCAAGAAACTGTGGGCAATGACTTTATCCACGTGCTTAAGCGACGTTAGCTTTAAAACTTACCCGTCCTTGTAATCGTCTAGGCAAGGTGTGTCGGTCAAGAACCAATGCAGGGGCTTTTATTTTTGGAGATGCGCCAACTGCGCCCGCACCTTGGCCAGCATCGCAGTGAACTCTTCCACCCTTTGACGCTCTTGCGCAATCACTTGTGGTGGTGCTTTGGCAACAAATGTTTCATTGCTCAGCTTCACGCCAGCACGCGTGATTTCATTGCCTAGTCGCGCAGCTTCTTTTTGAAGTCTGGCTTTTTCAGCTTCGATATCGACTTCCATAAACAAGCACAAACGTGTCTCGCCGACAACTGCAACCGGCGCAGATTGGGCGGCGGTTTGCCATGCTGTCTGTTCGTCAAACACTTTGACTTCACTGAGTTTGGCCAACGACTGCAACACCGCCGCATTAGCACGCATGAATTCTGCGTTACCCAATGCAAAAAGCGGCATACGCGTAGCAGGAGACACACCCATCTCACCACGCAAGTTGCGACATGCATCAACCAGCGCTTTGAGTTGGTTCACGTTATCAATGGCTTGCTCGTCGATCTTGTTGAGTTGCGCTTCAGGGTAGCGTGCGATGCTCACCGATGCACCACCAATGCCAGCCACAGGTGCGACTTTTTGCCACAACTCTTCAGTAATAAAAGGAATGATGGGATGCGCCAAACGCAAGATGGCTTCTAGTGTGCGAATCAAAGTACGGCGTGTCGCACGTTGTTGTGCCTCAGTGCCAGTTTGAATTTGCACTTTGGCAATTTCCAAATACCAATCGCAATACTCGTTCCATACAAATTCGTAAATCGATGTGGCTACGTTGTCTAGGCGGTAGTCTGCGAAACCTTTGGCAACTTGGTCTTCGGTTTGCTGTAGCAGCGATGCAATCCAACGGTCTGCTTGGCTAAACGACATATAGCCATGCGTAGGGCCACCAGGTTGGCACTCTGCTTTGGTGTGCTCTTTCAAGCCGCAATCTTGCCCTTCGCAATTCATCAGTACAAAGCGGGTGGCGTTCCACAGTTTGTTGCAGAAGTTGCGATAGCCTTCGCAACGTTTGCTGTCGAAGTTGATGCTTCTGCCTAAAGAGGCTAGGGCTGCAAAGGTGAAACGCAAGGCATCTGCGCCGTAGGCGGGAATGCCATCTGGAAATTCTTTTTGCGTGTTCTTTTTGACTTGGGGTGCGGTTTCAGGTTTGCGTAGGCCTTGCGATCTTTTTTCTAGCAAGGGTTCTAGGGCGATGCCGTCTATTAAATCTACGGGGTCTAGTACGTTTCCTTCAGACTTGCTCATCTTTTTGCCTTGCGCGTCGCGCACTAGGCCGTGGATGTAGACGTGTTTGAAGGGGACTTTACCGGTGAAGTGGGTGGTCATCATGATCATTCTGGCTACCCAGAAGAAGATGATGTCGTAGCCTGTTACCAGAACACTGCTTGGTAAATACAAGTCGTAGTCTTGTTGTTTTGCCCCGCTGTCGAGGTTGGTAACCCCGTTCGGGCTCATACTCGCTGCGCTCGCCAAATCGCCCGAGCCGGGGTTACCAACCCCGCCAGCTCCTTGGTAGTTAGGCCAACCCATCGTGCTGAAAGGTACTAACGCAGATGAATACCAAGTATCTAGTACGTCTTCATCACGTTTTAATTTTTTGCCGGGGGCTTGTGCTTGCGCTTCAGCCTCGTTGCTTGCAACGTAGACGTTACCTTCGTCGTCGTACCACGCAGGGATTTGATGGCCCCACCAGAGCTGACGCGAGATGCACCAGTCTTGGATGTTGTTCATCCATTGGTTGTAGGTGTTGACCCAGTTTTCTGGAATGAAGGTGACTTGTCCTGTTTGGACAGCATCGATGGCTTTTTGCGCGATGCTTTTGACGGTGAGGTCTTGGTCGCTGATTTTGTTCATGGCCACGAACCATTGGTCGGTGAGCATGGGTTCGACGATTTGGTCGGTGCGGGCGCAACGCGGGACCATGAGTTTGTGTTTTTTGATTTCAACCATCAGCCCCAACGCGTCTAGGTCTTTGACGACTTGTTTGCGAGCGGCGAAGCGGTCTAAGCCTTGGTAGGGTTGGGGTGCATGGGTGTTTATGGTGGCGTCTAGGTTCAAGATGCCAATGATGGGGAGTTGGTGACGTTGTCCTACTGCGTAGTCGTTGGCGTCATGGGCTGGGGTGACTTTAACGACGCCAGTTCCAAATGCTTTGTCGACGTAGTCATCTGCAATGATGGGAATGGTTTTATTGCACAGCGGCAAATGCACTTGTTTGCCGATGAGGTGCTGGTAGCGTGCGTCTTCAGGATGCACCATGACGGCAACGTCGCCGAGCATGGTTTCAGGTCGTGTGGTGGCAACTACTAAACCTTGTGCGCTTGCGCCTTCAATTGTTTGTGGACCATCTGCGAATGGGTAACAGATGTGCCACAAGTGACCGTCTTCTTCTTCGCTTTCTACTTCTAAATCAGACACTGCACTTTGCAATATTGGATCCCAGTTCACTAAGCGTTTGCCACGGTAAATGAGGCCTTGTTGGTAGAGCTTGACAAAAGTGTGGGTGACGACTTCTGATAGTTTTGGATCCATCGTGAAGTATTCACGTGACCAATCGACGCTATCGCCCATGCGTCGCATTTGTTGGGTGATGGTGTTGCCAGATTGCTCTTTCCATTCCCACACTTTGGCGACAAAATTTTTGCGTGCTTCTGCGGGTGTGGGACCCATGTCGTGGCGACTGATGTTTTGCGCTTGGAGTTGACGTTCGACGACAATTTGTGTGGCGATACCTGCGTGGTCGGTGCCAGGAATCCATGCGGTGTTGAAGCCTGACATACGGTGGTAACGCGTCAAACTGTCCATGATGGTTTGGTTAAACGCATGGCCCATGTGTAACGTGCCTGTGACATTAGGCGGTGGCAACTGAATGGCAAAGCTAGGTGCCGCTGCTTGAGGCTGTTGTGTGCCACGAAAACCGGCTATGCCGTAGCCACGTTTTTCCCATTCGGGGCCCCAATGGGCTTCAAGAGCGGCGGGTTCGAACGATTTGGAGAGGCTATCTAGCCCAGGTTGTGCGGGAGATGTCGTAGTCATGCGGCATTTTAGCTATTGACTAAAGGGAAAACCAGTATGCATAGCCTTTGTCAATGATGGGCATTGATCGATCTTATTAGACCTTGTCATATTTTGCCGTTACCCTTGCGCGACTTTGGCTGGTTTCGGTCAAAGCAATTTGTTTAACCTCTTGGAGATATTCCCATGGCAGCACTTAAAGGCTCGCGTACGGAACAATGCTTGAAAGACGCCTTCGCAGGTGAATCACAAGCTAACCGTCGCTATTTGTATTTCGCAAACAAAGCAGACGTAGAAGGTCAAAACGACGTGGCCGCACTGTTTCGTTCCACCGCTGAAGGTGAAACAGGCCACGCACACGGCCACTTAGAGTTTCTAGAGCAATCTGGTGACCCAGCCACTGGCATGCCAATTGGCGCAACCCGTGACAACCTGGCTTCTGCTGTGGCTGGCGAAACCCATGAGTACACCGACATGTACCCAGGCATGGCCAAGACTGCTCGCGAAGAAGGCTTCGACGAAGTAGCAGATTGGTTTGAAACCTTGGCCAAGGCCGAGCGTTCACACGCTAACCGCTACGCCAAAGCTTTGGCTGAGTTGGTAGATTAATAAAAATGATGGCTGCACCCACAAGGTGCAGCAGTAATTCAAGCGGCTTGTTTTGCAAGCCGTTTCTGTTACTAAACCTTGCAACTGTTTTTGAGATATTTGGAGCACCACTATGGCTAAAGAAGGCAATTTAGAAGCCCCCACACGCCATCCGCTAGATTGGCAAAACCCAGACTTTTACAACGAAGAAAAATGTTTCGACGAACTCGAACGTATTTTTGACATATGCCATGGATGTCGGCGCTGCGTGAGTTTGTGCGGATCGTTCCCGACTCTTTTTGATTTGGTGGACGAGAGCCCTACTTTGGAAGTAGATGGCGTTGCTAAACAAGATTATTGGAAAGTAGTCGACCAGTGCTTTATGTGCGACCTGTGCTACATGACCAAGTGTCCTTACACGCCACCGCATGAATGGAACCTTGATTTTCCGCACACTATGCTGCGCGCGAAGGCGATCAAATTCAAAAAAGGCGATGTCGGTTTAGCGGAGCAATTCTTGGCGTCTACCGATACGCATGGCTCACTGGCAGGTATCCCCGTCGTGGTTCAAGCGGTCAATGCAGTGAACAAAACAAAAGCTGCGCGCAGCGTGATGGAGTCGGTATTGGGCGTTGACGAAAACGCTTGGCTGCCTGCATTGGCAAAACGCAAGTTTCGCTCTAGCGCTGAAACTGCAAGTGCCACCAAGGTGGTTAATGGTGAAAAAACTCCTGGCAAAGTGGCCATTTATTCAACCTGCTACATCAACTACAACGAGCCTGGTATTGGCCACGATTTGTTAAAAATCTTAGACCACAACGACATACCTTATGTATTAGTTGAGAAAGAAAAATGCTGCGGTATGCCCAAGCTTGAATTGGGCGATCTAGATTCTGTACACGCATCCAAAGAAGCCAACATCCCCGTTTTAGCCAAATACGCCAAAGAAGGCTACGCCATCATGGCAGCGGTACCAAGTTGTGCTTTGATGTTCAAACAAGAGTTGCCTCTGATGTTTCCAAACTGTGCCGATACACAGTTGGTGAAAGACCATATGTGGGACCCCTTTGAATACTTTATGGCACGCAAGCGCGATGGTTTGTTGAAAACAGAATTCCCGCAAGCGCTGGGCAACGTAAGTTATCAAATTCCTTGCCATGGCCGCGTACAAAACATTGGCAAGAAAACCGAAGAAATGCTCAAAATGATTCCTGACACAGAAATCAACACCATCGAGCGTTGTTCAGGACATGCGGGCACCTACGGCGTGAAAAAAGGGTCGCACGAATACGCAATGAAGATTGGCAAACCCGTCTTCAAAGCCATGGCCACTATGAAAGACGGTAGCAAGCCCGACTTCATCAGTTCAGACTGCCCTTTGGGCGGTCACCATATTGCGCAAGGTTTTGAGGTCAATGGTTTGGGTGCGCCTGAACTCAACCATCCATTGACGCTAGTGCGTAAAGCCTACGGCTTGACATAAATTAAAGGAAAAACAATGTCCATTGGGCGGTCACCATATTGCGCAAGGTTTTGAGGTCAATGGTTTGGGTGCGCCTGAACTCAACCATCCATTGACGCTAGTGCGTAAAGCCTACGGCTTGACATAAATTAAAGGAAAAACAATGCAACTCACTGGACACATATCTCCTGAAAGCCTCATGTCGCTTGAGGCTTACACCAAGTGGCGCAAGGTTCATAAGCCTGAAGTAATAGCGCACCGCAAATTACGTAGTGTGCGATTGGGCGACCATGTGAATCTTCAGTTCGAGAGCGAGACAACCATTCGCTACCAAATACAAGAGATGCTGCGTATTGAAAAAGTATTTGAAGAAGAGGGCATATTGCAAGAAATTGATGCTTATGCTCCATTGGTTCCTTCGGGTACCAATTGGAAGGCAACCATGATGATTGAATACACCGACGTCATTGAGCGTAAGCGTGAACTGTCGCGTTTGATTGGCGTCGAAGACCGTATGTTTGTGGAAGTGGAAGGCCACGCCCGTGTGTATGCTATCGCCGACGAAGACCTAGACCGCGAAAACGATGAGAAAACTTCTGCTGTGCACTTTGTGCGGTTTGAATTTAATGCACCAACTTGCGCTGCCATCAAAGCGGGTGCGGCCGTCAAAATTGGTTGCGACCACACCAACTATCCTGCGCACTTAGAAATTTTTGCAGACACCTTGGCTAGTTTGGCAGGCGACATAGCCTAATTTTTCTGAGTGGGTCACTCGTTACAGAGTGACCGCATAATTAAGGCTTCCTAGTGAAGCCTTTTTTAAACCATGCTATTTTTGCTATCACCAGCTAAATCTTTAGACTTTGAAACGCCTGCAGATCAAGTGCCGCATTCGGAGCCTTTGTTCGTCAAGCAGTCGACTGAACTCATCAAGTTATTAAAGGCCAAGTCGCCACAAGATGTTGCGTCTTTGATGGGTTTGAGTGATGCACTCGCCCAATTGAACGTCGCCCGTTACCAAGCGTGGAAGCCTAAATTTACAGAAAAAAATTCTAAGCAAGCAGTATTGGCTTTCAACGGTGATGTGTATGAAGGTCTAGACGCTAAAACTCTGAAAGCCAAAGACCTCGCATGGGCGCAAGACCATGTGGCGATTTTGAGCGGTTTGTATGGTGTGTTGCGCCCGCTCGATTGGATGCAACCCTATCGACTCGAAATGGGTACAGCTTTGCAAACACCCAAAGGTACATCGCTTTACCAATTTTGGGGCTCGCAAATTGCGGAACACCTCAATACACGCTTGGCGGAAAACAAAGAGCCCACGATCGTTAACTTGGCTTCCCAAGAATATTTCAAAGCAGTCGATCGCAAAACTTTGAATGCCCGCATTGTGGAATGCGTGTTTGAAGATTACAAAGGCGGCAAATACAAAATCATCAGCTTCTTCGCCAAGCGTGCACGTGGTTTGATGGCACGTTACGCCATTGAAAATCGCGTTATCCAAGTTAAAGGCTTAGAGGGCTTTGATTTGGAAGGCTACGCTTTTGATGCAAAAGCTTCAGATACAGACCGAAAAGTATTTCGTCGCAAAGTTGTTCCTGCCTAATGAATACACCCGAACAATCTGAATTAGGTAAATCGTCGACTTACGTTGACCATTACGACGCAGCCTTGTTGTTTCCTATTGCGCGCAGACCCAAGCGCGATGAAATTGGTCTTGCTGCAACTTTGCCTTTCTTCGGAGCAGATTTGTGGACGGCGTATGAGTTGAGTTGGCTCAACCCGCGCGGCAAACCGCAGTTGGCTATTGCGCGTATTACGGTGCCTGCTGAATCCACCCATATTGTGGAGAGCAAATCGGTCAAGCTCTATCTCAATAGTTTCAATAACTCTGTGTTTGTGGATGCCAATGAAGTTCAAACGCGACTTCGCGAAGACCTGAGCGCTGCTATTTGGCAAGGCGGAAATCTGATGTCGAGCGTGGGTGTGCAATTGGTCTCACCACAAGATTTCGACAAAGAACCCGTGCACGAACTCGACGGCCTCAACCTCGATCGTTTGGACTTGGAATGCACGCATTACCTGCCTGCTCCAGATTTGCTGACAGCGCAATCCAACGAAGCACCCGTGACAGAGACACTCACCAGCCAATTGCTCAAAAGCAATTGCTTGGTCACAGGCCAACCCGATTGGGGCAGTGTGCGTATCAGTTACACAGGCCCGCAAATCGACCAAGCGGGTTTGTTGCAATACATCGTGAGTTTCAGAAACCACAACGAGTTCCATGAGCAATGTGTCGAACGTATCTTTATGGATATTTGGCGACGCTGTAAGCCGACTAAATTAGAAGTTTATGCGCGCTACACACGGCGCGGTGGTGTTGATATCAACCCGTGGCGGACTAGTCACCCGATGGCGGCACCTGCAAATATCAGAACTGCTCGGCAGTGATCGAACACATTAGAAAAATAAATCTGCTTGGTCTTGCGCGTTATCACTAGTGAGTTGTGTTGGCGTTTCAGTAGTCTGTTCGCCCGCTTTGATCAAAGAACCCACTCGCACGCCCAGTAATCGAAATCGTCTGGTCAGGTCGACACGCTTTAAGCAAAGACCCGCTGTGTGACGAATGGTAATGGCCTGGTCTGTGGCGATTTCAAGTGTGTGGTCACGCGTCACACTTTGAAAATTCTCATAACGTAATTTGACGCCAATGGTTTTACCCATATAGCCTTTACGCTGCAAATCGGCCGCGACTTGCTCACACAAGCGCGTGAAAACGCCGCTGAGTTCAGTGCGATCGTGCGCAGCATGTAAGTCGCGTGCGAAGGTAGTTTCTCGGCTGATACTCACCGGTTCGCTGTGGGTTACCACGGGCCTGTCGTCTTTGCCGTGTGCTGCGTCGTAAAGCCACGCACCATAGGCCTTGCCGAAGTTTTCTATCAGCCAATAGTTTTCTTTTTGTGCCAATTCGCCAATCGTATGAATGCCATGCGTTGCCAACTTGGCTTCCGCTTTGGGGCCAATGCCGTTTACCTTGCGACAAGGCAATGGCCAAATGAGCGTTTCTAAATCGTCTTCATACAGAACGCTGATGCCATTGGGCTTCTTCAATTCGCTAGCCATCTTGGC
>Ga0209085_1000730_pt1 | contig 23080 bp, 21 predicted proteins | sample C_131016_EF_Meta_FD_187310 | JGI IMG/M metagenome (GOLD analysis project Ga0209085, IMG submission 187310) | Freshwater microbial communities from Lake Croche, Canada to study carbon cycling - C_131016_EF_MetaG (SPAdes) (version 2) | ecosystem: Environmental > Aquatic > Freshwater > Lake...
GAGCGGATGCTAGTTCCAACTGGAATCAGCATCGCCTTACCTAATGGATATGTAGCCTTAGTTCACCCGCGATCTGGCTTAGCCATAAAACACGGAATCTCTATGGTTAATACCCCCGGCACAGTTGATGCTGGTTATAGAGGTGAGCTGCAAGTTATTTTAATTAACCATGATTTAACCGAGTCTGTTTCCTTTAAAAAAGGTGATCGAATAGCACAATTAGTAATTCAACAAGTTGAGAGAGCAGAATTTATTGAAGTAAGTGAGTTACCAGGCTCTGAGCGGTCTACCGGGGGATTTGGATCAACTGGCTCATGAGTTATGACGGACACAATGAAGATAAAGAAAAAGTTTTATCAGCTCTCGGTGGCAAGCGCGGTCTGATTGATTCTGGCTTACCTGCTTTAATTTTTCTAATTGTTTTCAATATTTCTGGCAAAGATATTAACGCTGCCATATATGCAGCAGTTGCATTATCGGTTGTATTAACTGGCATAAGAGTTACCCGGAAAGAAACAGTTCAGCACGCCTTCTCTGGATTAGTCGGGGTGGGTATTTGCGCGTTATTTTCAAAGCGAAGTGGGGAAGCAGCAGATTTTTACTTACCTGGACTTTATATAAATGTGGCATACGGTTTGTTGTATACAGTTACAAATTTAGTTAAGTGGCCAGTATTAGGGGTAATGCTTGGCCCTATTTTGGGTGAGAATTTAATGTGGCGCAAAGACCCAGCCAGATTAAAAGCTTATGTAACTGCTGGTTGGTTATGGGTTGCAATGTTTACTGCGCGCTTAATTGTTCAATATCCGTTGTATAAGAGCGGAAATATAAATGCTCTTGGAACTGCAAGATTAGCAATGGGATACCCACTTTTTATTCTTACCGCATGGGGAACTTGGCAGATATTAAGAAAGACGCCTACAACTAAAATTGATTAAATAAAGCAGGACTTAAGTTTTTCTTCCGCTTTTGAAGATGCCACAAACAACAGTTCATCGCCAGCTGAAAATACATCATGATCCTTTGGTGTAATCACATGTCCATCGCGCACTATTGCAGCAAGGGATGCGTTCTCTGGTAATTCAACTTCAGATACAGTTTTGCCACAACATTTTGCAGTATCTGGCAAGGTAATTTCAACTAAGTTTGCTTCACCCTTTCGGAATGAGAATAAACGCACTACATCTCCAACGCTTACTGCCTCTTCAACTAATGCTGAGATAATTCTTGGTGTTGATACTGCAACATCTACACCCCAAGAGGAGTCAAACATCCACTCATTTTTTGGGTGATTAACGCGAGCAACCACGCGGGGCACGCCATACTCAGTTTTTCCAAGTAGTGACGCAACTAAATTCACCTTGTCATCACCTGTTGCGGCCACTAAAACCTGACAGCCATCTAATTTTGCTTGATCTAAAGCAGTAATTTCACAAGCATCAGCTAATAACCACTCTGCATTTGGAACAGAATCCATTTTCAATGCCTTTGGATCCTTATCAATCAATAGAACTTGATGACCATTTTCTAACAACTCGCGGGCGATAGCTCTGCCAACATTTCCTGCTCCAGCAATTGCGACTCTCATTAGGCACCTTCCGGTGATTTAGATAGAGATTTTTCAATTGCCGCTAATTTTTTTTCTTGTGCAAAGACATGGACTAGATCGCCTTCTTGCAACACCGTGTGTTCATCCGGAAGTAATGCCTCACCTAAGCGGGTAATAAAGGCAACTCTGGCGTCAGTATTTTTCTCAATTAATGAAACTGCTTCGCCATACCAACCTTTGTGAAGATTAACTTCAACTAGTTGAACTGTGCCAGTTGCATCTCGCCATTCTGACTTAGTTCCATCAGGGGTCAATCGACGCATAATTTGATCAGTTGTCCAAAGTACGGTGGCAACTGTTGGAATACCAAGACGCTGATAAATTTCAGCTCTGCCTGGATCATAAATTCTTGCAACAACATTCTTAATACCAAAATTTTCACGAGCAACTCGGGCAGCTAAAATATTTGAGTTATCACCATTTGAAACGGCGGCAAATGCATCTGCTTTTTCAATTCCAGCTTCCAGCAAAGTGTCTCGATCAAAGCCAACACCTGCAATTGTTCGGCCATTAAAGTCAGCGCCCAATCTTCGGAAGGCTTCACGATTTTGGTCGATAATCGCAACGGTATGGCCAGCTTTTTCAAGATCAATTGCCAAGGTCGAACCGACGCGACCACAACCCATGATTACTACGTGCACAAAGTACAACTTACACCCATAGGCTCACTCCTATGGAATCAAACGCTCAAGAGCGGTTAAAAGTGGGTGAAGTAATCGAGGTCCAAATTGGTCCGGTTGCACATGGCGGTCACTTTGTCGCACGTCATAATGGACAGGTTATTTTTGTTCGTCATGGCATTACAGATGAATTAGTAAAGATTAAAATTTCTTCAGTAAGTTCAAAGATTGCTCATGCTGATGTTATTGAAGTAATAAATCCATCTGAAAGCCGTGTAGCAGCTCCGTGTAAATATGCTGGCAGCTGTGGCGGTTGCGATTTTCAACATATTGAAATAAACGCGCAACGAGATTACAAGAGTGCAATAGTAAAAGAGCAGTTCCTAAGAATCGGAAAAATGGATTTGGATGCTTTGGGTTTTGATTTAAAAGTGCAAGCACTAGAGCCAATAAATGGGTTGCACTGGCGAACTCGAATGGATTTTGCAGTCTCACCAAATGGCGAGATTGGATTCTTTGGTGCCAGAAGCAATGAGGTAGTTGAGATTAAGGATTGTCTAATCGCAGATGAGCGAATGAATGTTGCTGAGCTATCGGCTAGAAGTTGGAAATCAGATGCTCGGGTAGAGGTGGCAGTTTCTAGTACAAATGAAATTTCAGTTATGAGATCTGGTAGAAGTATTAGCGGCCCAACTCAGATTGTTGAACAAGTTGGTGGAAATTCTTTCAAAATATCACCCGTCTCCTTTTGGCAAAGCCATAGAGCAGCTCCAGTTGAATTAACAAAAGCAGTGCTTGCCCTACTGGCAGTAAAAAACGGTGACAATGTTTGCGACCTATATTCTGGAGTTGGTTTATTTGCAGCTGCAATCCTTAAGGAAGTTGGCGATCGTGGTTTTGTGACATTAATAGAAAGTGATAAAACTGCGGTTGCAGATGCTCGAAAAATATTTTTAAATAAAGAGAATGTAAAGATTTTGCAGGGTTTAGTTGCTCAGCAGCTATCAATTGTTAAGCGAGCTGATTTAATCTTGCTTGATCCACCAAGAACTGGCGCTGGCGAAGTTGTTATTCAGCAGATGGTGAAATTTAGGCCAAGAAAAATTGTTTATGTTGCATGTGATCCAGCCGCATTAGCTCGGGATGCAAAAACTTTAGAAGAGTCTGGATATAAGTTAGACCACATCCAAGCCTTTGATCTTTTCCCAATGACCCAGCACATCGAGTGCGTGGCTGGATTTTCACCAGTAAAGAGATAGGATTAGCGTTAAGAAATAGAAAGTGGGTATGGGGCATTGAGTAAGAACTCATTTAAGGCCAAAACCACACTAGAAGTAGCCGGTAAAAGTTACGAAATTTTTGATATCACCGCTTTTTCTGAGGCCAAGGATCTGCCATTTAGCTTAAAAGTATTACTTGAGAATCTACTTCGCACCGAAGATGGCGCCAACATAACTGCAGAGCAAATTAAAAAGCTCGCAAACTGGGATCCGTCAGTTGAACCAGATACTGAAATTCAATTTACGCCAGCTCGAGTAATCATGCAGGACTTCACCGGAGTGCCATGCATCGTAGATCTTGCAACTATGCGAGAGGCGATTGCTGATTTAGGTGGAGATCCAGCAAGGGTAAATCCACTTTCACCTGCAGAATTAGTTATTGACCACTCAGTTATCGCGGACTTATTTGGAACTAAAGATTCATTTGAGCAGAATGTTGATATTGAGTATCAACGAAATAAAGAGCGTTATCGTTTCCTGCGCTGGGGACAAAGTGCATTTGATGAATTTAAAGTTGTACCACCTGGAACCGGAATTGTTCACCAGGTAAATATCGAATATTTAGCAAGAGTTGTAATGAATCGAGTTGTTGATGGAAAGCTTCGCGCTTACCCAGACACCGTAGTTGGTACGGATTCACACACCACAATGGTTAATGGTTTAGGTGTGCTTGGTTGGGGAGTTGGCGGAATTGAAGCAGAGGCTGCATTACTAGGTCAGCCAGTTTCAATGCTAATTCCAAAGGTTGTCGGGTTTAAATTAAATGGTCAACTTCCAGTTGGAACTACCGCAACAGATTTAGTTTTAACAATTACCCAGATGCTTCGTAAGCATGGTGTGGTTGGAAAGTTTGTTGAATTTTATGGCCCTGGTGTTAGCGCACTACCGATGGCTAACCGAGCAACAATTGGAAATATGTCACCTGAGTACGGATCAACCTGTGCAATTTTCCCAATTGATGAAGAGACTATTAGATATTTGAAATTTACCGGTAGAACCAATGAGCAACTTGAATTAGTTGAGAAGTATGCAAAAGTAAATGGGCTTTGGCACGATCCATCTGCTGAGCCACGGTTCTCTGAAAAATTAGAGTTAGATTTGGGAACAGTTGTGCCATCTATCGCCGGGCCTAAGCGACCACAGGATCGAATTTCATTAAGTGATGCCAAGAGTTCATATCAAACTGTTGTACCTAGTTATTTCACGGAGAAGACAAACAAAAATAAGATTGATATAAAAGTAAATGGTAAGCAAACAACTGTCGCAAATGGCGATGTAGTAATTGCTTCGATTACATCCTGTACTAATACATCAAATCCTTCAGTAATGATTGGCGCGGCTTTACTTGCTAAAAAGGCTGTTGAAAAGGGTTTATCCAGTAAGCCATGGGTTAAAACCACATTAGCTCCCGGTTCTAAAGTTGTAACTGATTACTACGATCGATCTGGCCTTACTCCATTTATGGAGAAATTAGGTTTTAACTTGGTTGGCTACGGTTGCGTTACCTGCATAGGAAACTCAGGTCCACTACCAGTTGAGGTGAGCAAAGCTATTAATGAGAATGATTTAGCGGTTTCAGCAGTGCTCTCTGGAAATCGAAATTTTGAGGGCCGAATTTCACCTGATGTGAAGATGAATTATTTAGCCTCACCACCTTTGGTTGTTGCCTATGCATTGACTGGATCTATGAATCATGACTTTGAAAAAGATCCAATTGGCAAAGATAACGATGGTAATCCGGTGTATTTAAAAGATATTTGGCCAACTAGTGCTGAGATTGAAAATGTAATTGCTTCATCAATTTCATCTGAAATGTTTACTAAAGATTATGCATCTGTTTTTGAAGGGGATAAGAGATGGAAATCCTTAGATACCCCAACCGGCAATACTTTTGAATGGGATAGCAAGTCTACCTATGTAAGAAAGCCGCCATATTTTGATGGCATGCCAAAAGATCCTAAGCCAGTTACTAATATTTCAAATGCAAGAGTATTAGCTGTTCTAGGAGACTCAGTTACAACAGATCACATCTCACCTGCTGGAAATATCAAAGCAGATTCACCAGCTGGAAAATATTTAGCAGATCATGGAATAGAGCGAGCAGATTTCAACTCTTACGGATCACGTCGTGGAAATCACGAAGTAATGATTCGCGGTACATTTGCAAATATTCGACTTAAGAATTTGTTACTAAATGGTGTTGAAGGTGGCTTTACTAAAAACTTCTTAGCAAATGGTGAACAGGCAACAATTTATGATGCATCTCGTGCATATATAGATTCGGGTATTCCTTTAGTTATTTTGGCTGGTAAAGAGTATGGCTCTGGATCTTCCCGAGATTGGGCGGCAAAGGGAACTGCTCTTCTTGGTGTTCGCGCAGTAATTGCTGAGTCATTTGAAAGAATTCATAGATCAAATTTAATTGGAATGGGAGTTTTACCTCTTCAATTCCTAGATGGTCAAAATGCTGCATCCCTTGGATTAGATGGCAGTGAAGTGTTTGCGATTACAGGTGTTGAAGAGCTAAATAATGGATCAACTCCTAAAGAGGTAAGTGTCACTGCTGGAGATAAGAGTTTTAAAGCAAAATTGCGCATTGATACACCAGGTGAGGCAGATTACTATCGCCATGGCGGCATCATGCAGTACGTATTACGCTCACTTTTAAGCAAGTAATCGCATTAGTAATCACAAACCTTTAAACTATGAGCATGCTTGAATCAATAAAGTCACCTGCTGACCTAAAAAAGTTAAATCCAGAGCAGGTAACTGAATTAGCTGGTGAGATCCGTAGTTTTTTAATTGAACAAGTTTCAAAATCTGGTGGACACTTGGGGCCAAACCTTGGTGTTGTGGAATTAACAATTGCGATGCACCGAGTATTTGAATCACCGAAAGATGTAATTGTTTTTGATACCGGACATCAAAGTTATGTTCATAAGTTGCTTACTGGACGTATGAGTGGGTTTGATAAGTTGCGTCAGCGAGGTGGAATTGCTGGATATCCAAACCGCAGCGAGAGTGAGCATGATGTTGTCGAAAACTCTCATGCATCCACCGCATTATCTTGGAGTGATGGCATTGCTAAAGGTTTTTCAATTACAAAACAAAAAGATCGAGTTGTTGTTTGCGTAGTTGGCGATGGTGCATTAACTGGGGGAATGAGTTGGGAAGCTTTAAATAATATTGCTGCCAGCAAAAATGAAAGATTAGTGATAATTGTTAATGATAATGAACGATCATATTCACCAACTATTGGTGGATTAGCAACCTACCTTTCAACCCTTCGTACTACTAGCGGATATGAAAAATTTTTAGATTGGGGAAAAGGGGTATTAGAAAAGACTCCAGTTGTGGGCCACCCAATTTATGAAACATTACATGGTGTTAAAAAAGGAATTAAAGATATTGTTGCTCCACAAGGAATGTTTGAGGATCTAGGGCTTAAGTATTTTGGTCCGATTGATGGCCATGATGTTGTGGCAATGGAAAAGGCATTAAAAATTGCCAAAGATTATGATGCGCCAGTTTTAGTTCATGTAATTACTGAAAAGGGTCGAGGTCACGCCCCAGCATTAAATGATGAAGCAGAAAAGTTTCATGCAGTAGGTGTAGTTGATCCAGAAACTGGTCAGCCACTAAGTAAGAGTGGTAAGAGTTGGACCTCTGTATTCTCTGAGGAGTTAGTAAAAATTGGCGCAGAACGAACAGATATTGTTGCGATAACGGCAGCAATGATGGGACCAACCGGTTTAGATAAGTTTGAAAAAGCATTCCCAGATCGCACATTTGATGTTGGAATTGCCGAACAACATGCCACAACCTCTGCAGCAGGAATGGCCTTTGCTGGTCTTCATCCAGTTGTTGCGGTTTATTCGACATTTTTAAATAGAGCCTTTGATCAACTTTTACTAGATGTTGCTCTACATAAAGCCGGAGTTACTTTTGTGTTAGATCGTGCTGGTGTTACTGGCGATGATGGACCATCGCATAATGGAATGTGGGATCTAGCTTTGACTGGAATTGTTCCAACTTTGCATGTAGCTGCTCCTCGTGATGGTGAACGAGTTAAAGAAACATTGCGTGAAGCATTGGATATTTCAGATGCACCATCTTTAATTCGTTTCCCTAAAGGAGTTGTAAATCCAGATATCCCAGCCTTTGAACGACGTGATGGAATTGATGTTTTATATCGAGGCGAGAGTGCTGATGTTTTGTTAGTAAGCATTGGCGCATTTGCAGCTATTGCAGTTGAAGCTGCAGCACAGGCATACCGTGAAGGAGTTGGCGTCACCGTAATTGATCCACGTTGGGTCAAGCCACTTCCAAAATCATTAATAACTATGGCTCAGCGCTATAAGAGCGTTGTTGTTTTAGAAGATGGAATTAAGCATGGTGGTATTGCCAGCACAATCTCTGAACTATTTAGAGATGCGCAATTAAATGTGCCGGTTCACTCTATTGGTCTTCCACTTTCATTCTTAGAACATGCCAAGCGAGCTCAAATATTAGAAGATTTAGGAATTACTGTTCAAAACATAACTCGTTCGCTGGTCGCTTGGAATAGCAGTGATATTTCCGTAGATATTAAGGAAGAGATGCAACACCCTTTGGATGAAAACGAGCGCCGCAAACCGCTTCGCTAATTCCTTCTCGATCTAGGTAAGGCAAGATTCCACCTAGGTGCATTGGCCAACCAGAACCAAGCAACATACAAATATCAATCTCTTGTGGCGTTGAAATAACACCTTCATCAAGCATCATTTTTGCTTCGGTAGCAAGTGCTTCTAACGCTCTTCTTCGAACCTGGTCAGCTGTTGAAGCTTTTGAACCTTTCTCAAGCAACGCTAATGCTGCTGGATTAACAACATTTAATCCCTGCTCATTTTTTACATAAAATGTTCTTACGCCCTCTTCAACAAACCGTTGCATAGTTGGAGAGATTTTGTAACGCGGGCCCAGATTCTTATTTAATGTCTCTGCCACATGCAGTGCCACACCTGGACCAACCAGGCCAAGTAGCTCAAGAGATGACATTGGAAAACCTAGGGGAGCCATTGCAGCATCTGCTACTTCATACGGTGTTCCTTCATCCATTGAATCAGTTACCTCACCCATGAATCTGGTCAGTAATCTGTTAACCACAAATGCAGGCGCATCTTTAACAATCACCATAGTTTTCTTTAAATCTTTACCGATATTTATCGCAGTAGCCGTTGTTGCATCATCGGTCTTAGTAGTTCTGGCTACCTCTAACAGCGGCATGATTGCAACTGGATTAAAGAAGTGAAAGCCAACAACTCGCTCAGGATTTTTAAGACCCTCACTCATTGCTTCAACCGATAGAGATGATGTATTTGTTGCCAAAATACACTCTGGAGTAACGATTGCCTCTAGATCCTTAAATAGTTTCTGCTTAAGAGATAACTCTTCAAAGATAGCTTCAATTACAAAATCAGCATTAGCAAAGACTTTTTGATCGACAGATCCAGAGATATTTCCAAGTAATCTGGCAGCACCTTCTGGGTTAAGCCTTTTCTTTTCTACTAACTTTTGAATTTCAGCTTTTATCCAGGCAAGGCCTTTATCGACCCGCTCTTGATCTAAATCTGTAATAACTACTGGAACTTTTAAGTTACGAAGCATTAGCAAGGCAAGTTGAGATGCCATAAGTCCTGCGCCAACAACTCCTACTTTGGTAATTTTGCGAGCAAGTGCTGGCTTTGGCGCACCCTCAACCTTTTTACGTTTTTTCTGAATTAAGTTAAATGAATATAAAGAGGCACGAAGTGCATCACTCATTACCAACTCAGCCAATACCTTTGTTTCAGCTGCAAAACCATCTCTAACAGAGTTAGTCTGCGCAGCTTTAACTAATTCTAGAGCGGCAAGTGGGGAGGCAATTTGAGCACCACTATATTTCTTAGCAACTGCTGCTTTGCCGGTTGCGATTGCTTTTTCAAAACCAGCACTATCTTTACTAAAATCTTTTCGTTCAATCTTCTTTTTACCATTTAGAACATCGGCGGCAAATTTCACAGAGTGCTCAAGAAAATCTGACGGCTCAAATACTGCATCGACCACACCTAGGCCAAGTGCATCTTTAGCCTTCATCATGGTGTTGTTATTTAGTGAGTTTAGAATTATTACTTGTACTGCATTCTCGGGCCCAATTAATTTAGGTAGAAGTGTTGCACCACCCCAGCCAGGCACTAACCCTAAAAAGCATTCAGGTAAGCCAGTAAATGCGGTTGAGGCAAGTGTTCGATAGTGGCAGTTAAGTCCAACCTCAAGGCCGCCACCCAGAGCTAAACCATTAATAAATGCAAAGGTTGGTTTCTTGCTCTCGTGCAGTTTAAGGAAAACTTCATGGCCTAGATCGCCAAAAGCGGTAGCAACGGAGATATCTTTAACAGCTCCAACACCAGAAAGATCAGCACCTGCGGCAAAGATAAATGGTTTTCCAGTTACCGCAATTGCAACTGCATCTGTTTTTTGTGCTTGATCAATTGCGCTAGAGAGTGCATTTAAGGATGCTGGGCCAAAAGTATTTGGTCTGGTGTGGTCTGCTCCGTTATCTAATGTAATTAGCGCTAGCTCACCATTGTGACCAAATGGAGATAGTGAGACCATCCGCAAAATTGCATTTGTTACTACCTCATCAGGAGCGCCAGCTAGTACTTCACTCATTATTTATCACCTTTGTAATTAGGGTTTTCCCAAATGATTGTGCCACCCATGCCTAGGCCAATACACATGGTGGTAATTCCATAGCGAACCTCAGGTTGCTCTTTAAATCCATTTGCTAAGTTAAGAATTAATCTGACTCCAGAGGAAGCGAGTGGATGACCAACTGCGATGGCGCCACCATAGATATTTACTCGTTTATCATCATCGGCAATTCCAAAGTGATCTAAGAAGGAAAGTACTTGAATTGCAAAGGCTTCGTTAACTTCAAATAATCCAATATCGGTTATATCTAAGCCAGCCTTAGATAGCGCTTTAATTGTGCTTGGAACTGGTCCATATCCCATGATCTCCGGTTCAACTCCGGCAAATGCAAATGACACTAACTTTGCTTTGATCGGAAGATTTAATTCTTTTGCCTTACTTTCTGATGCCAAGATTGCAGCGGTAGCACCATCATTTAATCCGGCAGCATTGCCAGCGGTAACTCGACCAGCTGCTCTAAATGGTGTCTTAAGAGCGGCAAGTGCTTCAAGAGTTGTTTGTGGCCGTGGTGGTTCATCAACTGTTGCCATACCCCAACCAAGTTCAGCAGTTCTAGTTGCAACTGGAATTAAATCAGGTTGAATTTTATTTGCCGCATATGCTGCTGCAGTTTTTTGTTGAGAGGCTAACGCGTATTTATCAGCGCGCTCTTTTGTTAGGTGAGGAAACTTATCGTGCAGTCGTTCTGCGGTTGCTCCCATTTGCAGCGCATCAGTGTCTACTAATTTTTCTGCTAAATATCTTGGGTTTGGATCCATACCATCGCCCATTGGGTGATGGCCCATATGTTCAACTCCGCCAGCAATTGCTAGATCGTATGCACCCATACTTATGCCACCAGCAATTGTTGTTACCGCAGTTAGGGCACCTGCGCACCAGCGATCAATTGAGTAGCCCGGCACAGATTTTGGAATACCAGCTAATATTGAAACAGACCGGCCAATATTCATTCCTTGATCACCAGTTTGAGTTGCTGCTGCGATTGCAACCTCATCGATTTGATCAAGTGGCAGATTTGGATTTCGTTCAATTAGTCCACGAATACAGCGAACCATAATGTCATCAGCTCTAGTTTCAGCATAGAGCGAGCCAGCTTTTCCAAATGGAGTTCTAACAGCATCGACTAAGACCACATTAGTTTTTGCGGTTGCGCTTTTGCTCATTATTTCCCCCACCTATTTACCTGATAAGGCTAGGTTACTCGCCAGTAGGCGAATTGGGTAGTGCGCCTACTTAACTAGTTGGGCGGTATTTATGCGAGCGGGCTTGGTATAAAGACGAAGAACAATTCCAAGGTAAGCACCCCAAAGCAGCAACTGCACCCAAGAGGTATTTACATCAAAGCCAATTGTGCCGGCTAGCAAGGAGCCAGCGATTGAGTCCTTTGCCATAAATGATGAGATATCCCAAGCAAATGCATTCTCACCTGGCAACCAACCTAACTCTTGATACTCATGCACGCCATAGGATAAAACTCCAGCTGCAACGATGATTAATGCAATTCCAGTGGTAGTAAAAAACTTACTCAAATTTAATTTAACTGACCGGTTATAGATTAGATAGCCAAGCACAACTGCAAGGGTTAACCCAAGAATCAGACCGATAGATGCTGCCGATGTTGCGGCAACTGTTTTAAAGTTTGTATAAACAAACAAAGCAGTTTCAAGGCCTTCTCGAGCAACTGCAAAAAATGCAGCGGTAGCAAGGGCAAATGGTCCAGCAGTTAATGCACTGTCCACTTTGCCATGTAGCTCATCACGTAAGGTTCTTGCAGCTCGCTTCATCCAAAAAACCATCCACGTAACTAGTGCTACTGCGATAAATGAGGTTGTGCCAGCAAAAAATTGTTCACCTCGTGGTGATAACTCTGCTGAGGTAAATGATAGAAAACCACCGAAAGCAAAGCTTGCCGCAAGTGATAGGCCAACGCCTATCCAAATTGGTGCAAGTAAATTTCTGCGATCAGTTTTAACAACATAGGCAACCAAGATGCCGACAATTAGGGCAGCCTCAAGACCTTCACGGAGGGCGATTAAAAAGGTGCTCAACATGGGTCGAGCATATTCCTAGGCCATTGAATTACGCAACTTAAGTGTTGCGTAATTCCGATCACACCCTACAGGGCTGTTTCTGGCTCACCTTCGGCCTCAACTGGCTCAGGAATTATCAATGGCTCAGTTTGGGACAGGGCTGCTGAAATTGGCGGTGTAACTAATTCGATCTGCCACGGCCGAGCGCCAGTTTTATTCAACTGCTCAATTACAAAATCTTCATACTCACTACTTGATGCTGGTGGATCCTGCCAGCAAATTTTACGAACCAACTCTGGGGTAACTAAATTTTCGGTAGGTATTTGTATTTGAGTTGATAGCTCAATTAAAGCAGCGCGAGCATGGGTAAGACGGGCGTAACCAAGTGGATTTCTATCCTTCCAAATTTTAATTGGTGGCAAACTTTGCGAAGGCACTCTCAACTCTGGCTGCTGATCAAGTGGAGTCTTTAGCGCAAGATTTAAAACATTTAACCAGCGATTAAATGGTGGAGCCTCTAACCGAGTTCGCCTTCCGATCACCTTTGCTACCGCCTCTAAATTATCTGGCCGCTTAGTTGCTATTTCAATAATTGCTTCATCACCTAATACCCGACCAGGGGCTAGATCTATCTCACGACCCAACTCATCTCGAGAAAACCAAAGATCTCGCACGATTGCCATTGTTAATCTATCTCGCACCTTATGCATGCCTGATGTACGACGCCACCGATCTGGCTTTGCAGCATCAGAGAAAACATAATTTTGATAGTTCTTTAAAATTGAAGCAAAATCTTGTTTAGCCCACTTCAACTTGTTTTGTTCCGTTAGTAATTTTTCAACCGAATTTCGAATATCTAGCAAGATATCAACATCTAGCGCGGCGTAGGTAATCCACTCTGGCCGAAGCGGCCTGATCGACCAATCAACAGCTGAATGTTCTTTTGCAAGTTGTAGTTCAAGCAAACTCTCAGCCAATGGGCCAAGTCCTACGCGATCACACCCAGCAATTCGGGCACCTAATTCGGTGTCAAAAAGTAATTCAGGTTTTAAGCCAACATCAATTAAACAAGGAAGATCTTGAGTGCTGGCATGAATTACCCACTCATATGCTGAAAACTCTTTATTAAATTTTTCCCACAACTTTGAATCTTTAAGGGGAATTGGATCAATTAAATGTAGCCCGCCGTTTTCTCGATAAATCTGAATTAGATAGGCCCGCTGACTGTATCGATAGCCAGAAGCACGCTCAGCATCGATTGCTAATGGCCCACTTCCATTTAATAACTGGGCGATTAATTTTTCAAAATCACTTTCATTGCTTATAACTTCTGGCACGCCATGCCTAGGAGTGATAAGTGGAGTAACCATTACTTAAAGAAGTCTAACTATTACGTGAGATCGAACTGACACCTTGTGGGATTGGTTCAAGCCCAGCAGTCATTGCCAAAAGTTCTAACCATGCATTTACATGATTTACTAAATCTTCCCCAGAGGTTGGTGTCCATGATGCACGAACTTCCATTTCAGAATCCTCTTCTCGATCTTCAAGTGCGCCAAAGGATGAGCTAGCAACTCGAGTTACAGTGCCACTGGGGGCTAGAAACTCACAACCATTTTTCTTAAGTGACTCTATTAACCAAGTCCAACCAATCTCAGGCAGTAGTGGATCAGATGCCATCTCTAAATCAATCGCTGCTCTTGCAAAAGTTACACATCGCCAGTTTCCACCCCAGCCTTCTTGTCCCGCTGGATCATGTAATAAAACAAATCTGCCAGTTGCTGCATCCTCTAATACATCAGCGGTCATTGCTAATGCATGGGGTGCAAGTTTTTGTGGCGCTGGTACTGCTTCTAGCAATATTTCACCCCGTGGCTTTAACGCCAAAATAGGTGCAACTAATTGTTCAAAGGTGGGTTTCACTGACTAATGATAATTTGGATTTAAGGGAAGTAAGTGAAGGCGCGAGCAGGCGGTAAGAGTAATTAGCCTAACTTTTCACAGTAGGCTTAATTAATGGCCTCAATGCTTGCACTTCTCTCATCTCTTCTATGGGGAACAGCGGATTTTTTTGGCGGCAATTTAACAAAGAAATATAAGGCACTTGCAGTTACTGGCGTTTCACAATCTTTTGGTTTGATGTTTGGGTTAATAGTTGTCTTAATAACATCCTCATGGTTTACACCAACTTTAAGTTGGAATAATTACTTTTTACCAGGGGTACTTGCCGGAACATTGGGATTTATTGGCTTAACTGCCTTTTATGCCGGACTGGCAACGGGGCGCATGGGAGTTGTTTCACCAATCAGTTCACTTTCTGCATTAATACCTTTGACAGTTGCATTTATCAATGGCGAAAAACCAAGTACGGTGCAATTAATCGGAATGGCAATTGCGCTAACTGGCGCATTTTGTGCAAGTGGACCAGAGATTAAAGGTGGGATTTCAGTCCGTCCGCTGGTTTACGCATTGATCGCTGCCTTCGGATTTGGTACCGCAATTACATTTATCGCTCAGGGCTCTAAATCAAGTGCAGTTATGACTATGACTACAATGCGTTTTACTACCTTTATAATTTCCTTAGCAATATTTGCAAAATTTAAAACAGCTGGTGGATTTGCCAAGAAAGATATTCCAATTTTAGTTGGTATTGGTGGTGCTGACTTTTTTGGAAATGTACTTTTAGGTGTTGCAACTACTAAAGGATTAGTTTCACTTGCGGTCGTTTTAGGTTCCTTATTTCCAATTGTGACTGCGCTACTGGCATACAAATTGCTTCATGAACGTTTACATAAGTTTCAATATCTAGGTATTATTTTTGCTATTTCTGGAATTATAATTATTTCACTTGGTTAGAGTTTTTGGTATTGCATAAACTCGCAAGATCCAACTCTTTCGCAGACCAGTAATTTAAATGGTGCTACTAAGTCCTCGATAGAAATCTTATTCTCACCACTTTTTTCAAGATTTTTTGTCAGATATAAATGATCTATCAGGGAGAGCTCAATCATCTGCTTAAGCAGAATTGGACCAGCCTCAACTAGTAATTTAATGGGCGAATTAATTTCTGTCGGTGGAAAGTTATTTGAAATTTCTGCAAATAAATCAGTGATACTCATAGAAAACTGTTTTGCTAATTGGTTTTTTGGTTGCAATCTGACCTTTGAATGGGTAAGAATATAAAGGGGGATGGGGGTTCGTTTATAGGGCTCGCGCCGGGCAGTATTTCCGCCAATTAAAATTAGATCTGAGTTACTCCGTAATTGCTGAAACCTAAGCCGGTCCTCACCAGTAGATAGGCCAATCGAGGAATTATTTTCGGTGGTTGAGCCATCGTTGCCCACAATCAGGTTGGCGGTAGCAATTATCTCTCTCACAGGCTTTAGGTTAGCGAGTGTCAGTGGCTTGTCCTAACCTTTTATACATGATCATAAATTGTGATAGTTGTGTAATGCGCGAGATCGCCTGTGGCGATTGTGTTATCTCAGTGCTACTTAATATAAAGCCTGCACCTGGGAAGAATGCTGAACTTACAAATAAGGATAAAGCTGCAATTAATTTACTGGCAACCGCTGGTTTGGTACCACCCTTAAGATTTGAGGCCAAAAACCAGAAAGCGGGCAAACTTCGCAATATCGGCTAAATATTGGATCAAATACAAATAAAAGGTCAAAATATTTGATAATTCTCAGCACACTACGCTTAAGTTGGCTTGAGTTAGCGCACTTTAAATGGCTAGCCTTTCGTAATGAGAAATTTGCTTCGAGCAGTATTTGCCGCAGTAATTTTCAGTTCGGCATTAATTCCATCTTCAGCCAATGCTGCACCAAATTTAATTGAGGTACAAGGTCGAGTTAGAGATCTGCAAGAGCAGGCAGCAACAGCTGCTGAAGGAGCGCAAGATGCAAAGGTTCAACTTGCAAAGTTAAAACGCACACTCGACACAGTTCAGCAACAAGCAACTCAACAAGGCGCCTCAGTTGATCAGATGCATAAAATTATCGGCGCAATTGCTTCCGAGCAATATAAGTCTGGCCCACTTAGTCAATCTTTAGAATTACTTTTTTCCTCCGACCCAGCACTTTATCTATCAGCGGCTGGTTCACTTGAATCTGTTACTCGGAAAAAGACCGCTGATCTAAAGAAATTTTCCGTTGAGACTCAAAGATTAAACGCAACAACATTTACAGTTTCAGATAAGTTGGCATTAGTTAAGGCTGCTGAGGCAAAGTTTACTAGGCAACTTGCAATTGCAAATGACAAGTTGAAAGAGGCTGAAGATTTACTGGCAAAGTTAACTGCAGCAGAGCGTGAACGGTTAGCAAAATTAAATGAAGACCAAGAGAACGCCGATCAACAGAGCTCACTTGCAGATGCTGGTAAGTATGCAAGCCTTGGTGGACGAGGTGGAGTGGCAATCAAATATGCATTAGTCCAAATTGGTGACAAGTATGTCTTTGGCGCGGATGGACTTACTTATTGGGATTGTTCGGGTTTAACTATGCGAGCATTCCAAGCTGCCGGTGTATCACTTCCGCACTCATCTAGAGCGCAATACAACTACGGTAAAGCTATTGCTCGCAAAGATTTACTGCCAGGAGATCTAGTATTTTTTGGAAAACCAATTTCACACGTAGCGATCTATTTAGGTGGGAACCGAATGATTCATGCCCCACACACAGGTGCTCGGGTAAAGATTGCTGAATTTGATCTGGGCAAGAAACCTTATATTGGGGCTCGCCGTTTATAGCGATAAAAAGGTTTTACTAGTTACCAATGACCTTGGGCCAAGAGCTGGTGGAATCGAGACATTTATTTTGGGTTTGATTGAAGGACTTCCTAAGAATTCTTTAGTTATTTATACATCCAAGCAAAAAGGGTCTGCGCCTTTTGACGCACAACTATTAGAAAAGTTTGGCGCAACTGTTATTCGGGATCGGGCAAAAATGTTGCTACCAACCCCAAGAATTAATCGAAAAGCTGCAAGTATTTTGAAGCAATATCAGATTAAAAATGTTTGGTTTGGCGCTGCTGCCCCTTTGGCATTGATGGCTAAACAAATACGTAAATCTGGTGCTAGCAATATTGTGGCTTTAAGCCATGGCCATGAGCTTTGGTGGGCGAAAATTCCAGTATTAAAGCAACTTCTACAAAAAATAATTAGAGATGTAGATTCAGTAGGTTATTTAGGTGATTACACAAAGAGTGAGATTATTAAAGTTACATCTGAAGTAAATAAACTAGTACAAATCTCCCCTGGAATAGATACAAATTATTTTTCACCAAAAACTCCAAATCCAAAATTACTTGCTAAATACCAACTAGAAGGTAGGCGAGTAATAGTTTGTGTTGCCCGACTTGTTCACCGAAAGGGTCAGGATCAACTAATCAAAGCTATGCCTGATATATTAAAAAAATACCCGGATGCAATTTTATTAATTGTTGGTCAAGGACCCATTGAGCAAATGCTTAGAAACTCAGCAAGGCAGTTAGGAATTACCCACAAAGTTATATTTACTGGTCGAGTTGCTCACTCTGAACTAACAGATTACATATGTCTTGGCGAAATATTTGCGATGCCAGTTAGATCAAGATTTTCTGGCTTTGAAGTTGAAGGACTTGGCATTGTTTACCTAGAAGCAAGTGCATGTGGACTTCCAGTTGTCGTTGGTGATTCTGGTGGTGCTACAGATGCAGTTATTGATCAAGTTACTGGTTTATTAGTTGATGGCACAAATGTTGATCAAATATCAAAGGTAATCTGTGAGTTACTGGCAGATCCGATTAGAGGTAAGGCGATGGGTGAAGCTGGTAGGGGATGGGTAATTAGCAACTGGCAACTGGCAACCTGGTCTGAAAAGTTTAATAAATTACTACTTAGCAATTAAGTTATTTGCAATTCCAATACTTACTGCCTGTGCTCGATTTACTGCATTTAATTTTCGGTAAATCGCAGCCAAATGTGTTTTAACTGTTGCCTCAGTCAAAAATAAAACTCCGGCAATAGCTAACGCAGTAGCCCCGGTTGGTAAAAGTGATAAAACTTCTAACTCTCGAACAGTTAAGGCGAAATCCTTTTTTGTCACCGCCGGCTTGATGTCTCCCCGTTTAATGAATGTATTGCTCTCAGAAACGACTGACAAAACCTGAATAAGTTGTTCAATTGGCACACTCTTAGTTACATAGGCAACAGCACCTGCCTGCTTTGCTAGTTCAAGTGTTTCTAAATCATCATGCATAGTTAAGACAACAAATTTGGATTCAGTACCAGTTGCAATACTCTGCTTAATTAGATCAATTCCATTTCCAGTACCCAAGTTAATATCTACTAAACAAATATCTGGTTTATAGGAATTAATGACTGCCGCGCCTTCATTAACAGAGGTGGCTTCAGCTACGACTCTAAACTTTGTATTTAAAAGCGCGTTACTTACGCCAGATCTAATTAGGGAATGGTCATCAATAATTGCAACCTTCATGATTAAAGCTCAAGCACCATTTTGGTGCCAGTTGAGTTTGATTCAGATTGAAGTTGGGCACCGATTTGAGCCAGCCTTTCTTTAACCCCAGTTAATCCGTATGAATTGGCTTTTTCAGTTATACCACCAGCACCATCATCAGTGATTACTATTTTTTCATTAGTGAGATTAATCGTAATTTCTGAACAGCCAGAATGGCGCCGCGCATTTATAATAATTTCCCGTACGGCTCTAATTACCTCAAACCTTTTTTTAATGTCGATTTCTATTTCACCAACAATCTCATAACCAATATCGCTACCAGAAAGCAATACTGATACCTGATCATCTATTTGTTGTTTCAATGCTTTATTTGTATTTGTTCGTAATTCAAAAATCTCATCCCGAACCTGGTTGATTAAACCGGTTAAGGTAAATCGCAACTCACGAAGAGCGTATCGATTTTTATTATCAAGGTCCGTATCACCAATTATCTGGTCAAGGCGATACCCAAGTGAAGCTAGCTCCTGTGCCAAGCCATCATGAAGCTCTCGAGCAATTCGAGTACGTTCAGAATTAGGCGAAGAGTTCATCAACCTCACGGGCGAATTGCTGCGCAACTATATGTCGCTTCACCGATAACTTTGCCGTTAATTGTCCACCAGCGATTGTAAAATCAACTGGTAAAACTGTGAACTTTCTTATTGATTCTGCCCGACTAACTGCTTTGTTTGCTTCATCAACTGCTGTTTGAATTACAGCCAAAAGTGTTGGATCTTTTGTTAAATCAGCAATTGATGCACCCTCTTTTTTATTAGCAACAGCCCATGGCTTAATTGAATCTGGATCAAGGGTTACAAGGGCGGCAATAAATGGTTTGTTATCGCCAACGACCATGCACTGACTAATTAATGGATTTGCACGTAAACGATCTTCTAGTACAGCTGGTGCAACATTTTTACCACCAGCGGTAACAATCAATTCCTTCTTACGACCAGTTATATATAAATAGCCTTCATCATCTAGTTTTCCTAGATCGCCAGATTTAAAGTAATTATCACTTGTGAAAACTTCAGCGTTAGCAGCATCATTTTGCCAGTAACCCTTCATCACAATTGGTCCCTTAATCAATACCTCACCATCATCTGCAATCTTGATAGTGGTACCTGGAATTGGTTTGCCAACTGAGCCAACTTTGTGAGCCCATGAAAGATTTAATGTTGCCCCAGCAGTCGTTTCAGTTAAACCGTAGCCCTCTAACACTCTAATTCCAGCACCACGATAGAAATGACCTAATCGTTCACCAAGTGGCGCTCCTCCAGAAATAGCTGCTTCAACCCGGCCGCCTAAACCGGCACGTATTTTGGAATAAACCAATTTATCAAATAACGCATGTTGTACCTTAAGAATTGGTGATATTCCCTTGCTATCCATGGCAACGCTGTATGCAACCGCAACTTCAACAGCTTTATGAAATATCTTTCCTTTACCAGCAGCCTCTGCTTTTGATTCCGCGCCATTAAATATTTTTTCAAATATACGAGGAACAGCCAAGACGAATGTGGGTTTAAAGGTTCCAAGGTCAGTTGGCAATTTTGCGATATCGCTGCAATGTGCCAGATGAAGGCCAGCAGTAATTGCACCAATTTGAACCATGCGACCGAAAACATGTGCAACTGGAAGGAATAGCAAAGTTGAGCCACCAGGTTTTAAGAATAAATCACTTGCGCCATTTACAACATTTCCACACTCAGATAAAAAGTTTCCGTGTGTTAAATGCACTCCTTTTGGCTTACCAGTAGTACCCGAGGTGTAAATCAAAGTTGCAAGTGTTTCTGGCTTTAATGCTTCTCGGCGTTTTGAGATTTCATCATCACTTATTGATTTACCGGCAGTAATTAAAGCAGCAAGCGCATTGTCGGTGATATTCCAAATATTTTTGCAACCTGCTGGCATAACTGGCTTAACTAAATCAACTAATGCAGGTGTTTCTACGATTACTGCAACTGCGGAGGAGTCAGAGAGAATCCAATCAACCTGTTCAGCACTTGAAGTTTCATAGATTGGAACCGGAACTGCACCGGCATACCAAATTGCAAAATCTAAAACAGTCCACTCATAACGAGTCTTTGCCATAATCGCAACGCGATCACCAATTGAAATTCCAGATGCAATTAATCCTTTTGCGACAGATCTGATCTCTGCTTCATACTCTTTTGCCGTAACTGCTTGCCAACCATCACCTAATGGGCGAGAGACCACAACGCGCTCTGGCTCAAACCAGGCTCGTTCTGCGATTAGGTTAGTTAGGTTGCCAGCTACAGCTGTCGGGATTATTGCTGGAATGGTTATCTCGTTCATTGCCCCACGCTACTGGTTAAGCGGCAAATTACGCTAGATCTATCGGCTCTCACCCCAACTGGTGGGACAAATTAATACCTACTTAGCGGTAACCTAACGCCATGTCTGATGTAACTACCTCAACTGTAACGATCGCTGCCGCCGCTGATGATGTCCGGGCGATGGTATTTGATATCGCAAATTATCCGAGCTGGTCAACCTCATTTAAAGCGGTAGAGGTTCTTGCCAGTGATGGGCAAGGAAGACCTACTCAAGTAAAGATGAGCGTAGATGCGGGTGCATTGAAAGATAAACCAACCTTAAATTACGACTGGTCTGCATATCCTGATCGAGTTGAATTCTCATTAGAGGATGCTGATTTGTTAACTGAGATGAGTGGTTCATTTATTGTTAAAGATAATGGCGATGAAACTGAAGTTACCTCAGAGTTAACCGTTGCGCTATCTATGCCAGTGCCTGACATGATGAGAAAGAAAGCTGAAAAATCAACAATTGATCTAGCTTTAAAGCAATTAAAGGAAAAGTTAGAGAATTAGTTAAAGAAAAGCCCCATCCTCGTAATCGTCATCTTTTCGAGCAGTACGCCAAATTATCGTTGCAATTGAAGCTAGAACTCCAAGTACTGCTGGCCAAACTCCAAATATTTCAAAATCTGTAAAGGCGTAGAGAATTAAATAAATTCCACTTGCAATAAATGTTGAAACCGCCATCCGTTGAGTTTGATCTAACTTAAGCCACTTGGGGTTTGGCGGGGTAAATTTACCTACATCTTCAAACCGATCCAATTCATCTAGATAAGAAGATGGTGTCGATTGATCAAGTGATAGAGTTGAAACAATCGAATCAAACTCGGCATCTACTAAATCCCGTTCATTAAAATCTGATCCCCGTTGTAGCGCCCCGCTTAGCACATCTTCAATAAATAACTTGCTTTCAATATTTAATTGGTCGGCATCGTAATCAAGTGGCACATTATGGAATGATTTTTCGAAGATAACCTCTCTGATATCTACTGAAAAAATATTATCGATAACTGTCATGGAGTTCTCAGGATCTACTGCATGGTCATTAATTGAATATGCAACCATGACCGGAAGATCAACCAGATAAAGGTCACGTTCTGCGATCTGCCAAAGTTTGCGAAGTGAATCAAGTGCTTTCAGGGGAGTGCGACCATAGCTATGCATTGGCGGATTTGGGGCAGCGATATCTGTTGGGCCTTTTTTAATGGAAGGAAGTATGAATTTAAGAATTGGCGTTAATTTTAGGTACCACCTTCGATCATGCACCGATGGATTAAGCAGGAGTAAACCTTCAATCTCACTGCCACGGATCTGAGCGAGCCTAAGCGCTAACGCGCCACCCATTGAAAAGCCAGCCACAAATACTCGATCGCATTTACTTTTTAATTCAATAAAAGATTGTTCAACAGCTTCATACCAATCTTGCCAAGTTGTTTGATTCATCTCTTGCCATGTGCTGCCATGGCCGGGCAAACATGGCGCAGATACGGTGTAGCCAATTTGATTTAAATAATTTGCCCAAGGTTTAATTGTTACTGGCGAGCCAGTGAAACCATGGATTACCAATATCCCAATTTTTCCGCCCGAAAGGGTAAATCCGTCGGAGTTTGGAATTGAATTCACGCTCAGATGGTGTCATAGATTGGCTAAGCCGCTAAATTAGGCATGTGGCATATTCGATCCTGAAATCTTTTTTGATCCCACTTTTGATGTTGCTTTTCAGACCAAAGGTGAGTGGACTGCGCCATGTGCCAAGCAATGGGCCAGTAATTATTGCCTCAAACCACCTTTCATTTAGTGATTCAATATTTATGCCGTTGGTTGTGCCGCGCAAGGTGACCTTTTTGGCAAAGAGTGAGTATTTCACCTCCCCAGGAATTAAAGGATTTATAAAGAAATTAACATTTATAGCTTTAGGTCAGGTCCCAGTTGATCGTTCTGGTGGCAAGCGAAGTGAAGCTGCACTG